>OCTW011612556.1_pt1 | contig 20242 bp, 19 predicted proteins | sample 1539671 | NCBI WGS metagenome assembly OCTW01 (sample SAMN02144230, study PRJEB22623) | gut metagenome | biome: sheep rumen | host: Ovis aries | place: New Zealand
CCCCACGACTTCAATGTCTCGTACGCTTTCTTGACGTCTTCCTTTTTGGAAGCGAAGACGAGGGCGAGGTAAGGGCGCTTGATCTCGAGGAACCGCCTTAACGCCTCCTCGCTTCCGATGTGCTTCACGTCGACCAGGTGATGGCGGACGCCTTCTGGGGTCTTCTCTTTCGCGCCTTGGTAGAGGAAATCGCTCTTGATGTATTTGCCGAGCTTATCTTTCAGCCCTTGGTTCAATGTGGCGGAAAAGGCCATGGTCTGCATCTTTTCGGGGAGTTTGGCGTAGATTTCGTCGATGTCTTCGAAATAGCCCATCTCGGCGAGCATATCGGCTTCGTCCAGGACGAGGAAGCGGACGCCGCGGAGGTTCAACCCATATTCTTCGGAGAGGATATCGCGTAGCCTTCCTGGAGTGCCGATCACGATGTGTGGGGCGATCGAAAGGCCCTCGGTATTCTGCGTCTTGTCTTCACTGGAGGTGAAAAGCCTTACCTTCAGCTTCTGGAAATGGTTCTGGAAGGCTTTCGCAAAGGCGAAGGTCTGCTGGGCCAGCTCGCGGCTAGGGGCGATGATGATCGCCTGAAGGCGCGGCAAATCGAGGTCGATCCTTTCGATAATCGGGATGAGATAAGAATGGGTTTTGCCCGTCCCCGTCTCGCTTTGGCAGACGATCGAGGAGCCGGAAAGCACCTTTGGGATGACTCGGCTCTGGACATCGCTTGCATTGAGATAGCCCTGCGCGTTGAGCGAGGCTATCATGGTTTTGGAGAGATTGAAGGAAGAAAAAGTGCTCATTTCGCCGCCATTATAGCGGAAGACGCTTCACATTTCACCAAATCAAAGCAACAATTAATCATATGGAAGTGAAACTCGTGAAGCCATGCGGCTATTGCCTGGGGGTTACCCAAGCGATGAAAATCGCCGAGAAAGCCAAAAAGAGTTACCCCGACAAGAAGGTGTATCTGCTTGGTCTGCTCGTCCATAACGAAGACGCGGTCAAAGAGCTTTCTAGCCTCGGCCTCATCGTCTTAGACGAGAGAAAGAAAGGACTGAAAGAGTCCCTGTTAGAAATCGAAGAAGGGTCCGTGGTCGTCTTTTCGGCGCACGGGCATCCGGAAGAATATAACGAAATCGCGAAAGATCATGGCCTCATCCAAATCGATGCGACCTGCTGCCACGTCCAGGAAAACCTCGAGTACGCGCGGGAAAATCAAGATTCCGGAATCATCTACGTCGGCGCGAAAGGCCATCTTGAGGCCGAAGCGTTCCGCGCAAACCTCCCCTGCTGTTTCTACGATGTGAAATCGAATGAGCTACTAGGCGAATTGCCAAAAGGCGATGAGCCGCTCATCGTCTCGCAGACGACGCTAAGCTACGAAGAGGTCTCTCACGCCTTTATGGCGATCCGTAGCCTTAAGCCAAACGCGCGCCTAGGCAAAGAAAGGTGCCTAGCGACCTCAAGCCGCCAGAACGCGCTCAAAAAGGCGATCGAAGAAGGCGTCGATGGGGTTTTCGTGATTGGAAGCAGCCTTTCCTCAAACACCAAAAAGCTCCGCGATATCGCCCTTTCTTATCATTTGCCAACGTTTATGGCGCTAAATGAGGACGAACTACGCTCTCTCGACATCCCCGAAATGAAAAAGGCGGCCGTCGTTAGCGGCGCCTCCACCGATATCGCAACCGCGCTTCGCTGCGCGAGTTACCTCAAAGGCCTATTCCTCTGATTCCGCGGCTTTTAGCTCGGCGGCCAAAAGGCGATACAAGGAAAGATATCTTTCGCGCGCTTGGGGCGATAGTCCTTTGTTTAGGATGTCGGAGACCTTCTTCCGCTGCAAAGAGATCCACTCCAAATAGACCTGGTCGTGTATTTTCCTATTGATCGGGCCAAATAGGAGATCGGCTTGGCTATATGGGGATTTCGGGAGCCCGCGCGAGAATTTGATGATCGAATAATAGACACGGTCCTCATAGACCATTTTCTCGTTTTGGATGTGATACCCTAGCGCGGTCACTCTTTCCCTTACGGCGCGCAGATCCGTATGCGGGTCGAGAATGATGGAGCGCACATTGACCAATTTCTCCGGATGGGCCTCAAGTATCTCGCAGGTAAGGAGTCCGCCCATGCCGCAGATCGTGAGGCAATTCACCCCATCGGAAATCCTAGAGATCCCGTCGGCGTTCACCGCCTTGATCTGATTCCCTAATCCCGAGGCGTCGATATTGGCCTTCATCCTGACGAAGGGCCCGACCTTGTTCTCCACCGCCATCGCATATGGGACTTTGCCGCTTTGGACAAGGCGGATCGGAAGGGCTGCGTGGTCGCTGCCGATGTCGGCCAAAAATACGCCGGGGTCGACCATATCGGCCACGGTTTGGAGCCTTTTCGACAGTTTGATGGCCATTAGCTCTCCTTTCCGAATCCTTTTCTCATCCGCCACAAGGCGGTTTCTCTGATCTGGCGGATCCGCTCAATCGATTTTCCGAGCAATTCCGCGACTTCCCTGAGGTTTTTCCTCTCGCATCCGATGCCATAGAGGTTCACGATGACTTCCTTCTCATCTTCTCGAAGCAGGCTTAATCCCTTCGCGATGAGCGACATCCTCTCCTCTTGCGCGAGCGACCTCTCCAAGTCCTCGCCTTCTTCCGAAGATTGGTACGCGTCGATGAACTCCTCTTCCGAGTCTTCCTTTAGCGGATCGTTCATCGATTTGGGCGACTGCGTATAGGATAGCATTTCCGCGACATCTTGGGCGTCCATATTCGATGTTTCGGATGCGATTTCCTCATTTGTCGGCTCTCGCTCCAGCTTTTGGGAGAGCCTTGAGGCGATTCGGCGGATCTCCGCGCTTTTCCTAGCGACCCCCAATGGGATCTGCACGGCCCCGCCTTGCTCCACCACCGCCTTCATGACCGCTTGCTTGATCCAAGGGGTCGCGTAGGTCGAGAAGCGGGTGCCGAGATCGACGTCGAATCGGTCCGCCGCCTTGATGAGGCCGGTATTTCCTTCCTGGATAAGGTCAAGAAGCGGGACGCCGGCGCGCGAATAGTCCTTGGCGATCGAGACGACGAGGCGAAGATTCGCGCTCACCAGGGTCTCTTTCGCGATCTTGGCGTCGCGCACTTCCTCTAGCGAGGCATTCTCCTTGCGCCCAAGCTTCAATTGCGCGCCAAGAAGCTTCTCCTCTTGCGGGGTTAGCATCCTGAATTTGCTGACCTCGCCATAATAGGCCGTTAGCGAAGGGTCCTCCCTGCTGGATTTCGCTTTCCTTTTGGAGGCTTCCGAAGAAGTTCGAAGCATCCCATCTAGGATCGCGTTTTTGACGAAAAGCTCGTAGTCGCCGCTATTTTGATAGTCGCGTTTTGCTTTCTCATACGCCTTTCGCCCGATTTCCTCGTACCGCTTGGCCTCCTCTTTGGAAAGGCTAGCGCAAAGCGAAGAGATATAGGAAAAGGCGTCCTTGTCGGAGAAGCTTCCTCCGAGAGAATCAGGGATCGCCTTTTCTTGGTTCATGGTTTATCGGTTGCCGCCGTTATAGTGGCCGCCATCGTTATTGAAGGAATCGCGATAGTCGCCAAGGCGCTTTGCGCGGCTAGGATGGCGGAGCTTGCGGATGGCTTTGGCCTCGATCTGACGGATGCGCTCGCGGGTGACGCCGAATTCGCGTCCCACTTCTTCAAGGGTCCTCGGGCGGTTGTCGTCAAGGCCATAGCGGAGGCGCAGGACGCGCTCCTCGCGGTCGGTGAGCTCTTCCATGACTTTGTAAAGCTCGTCCTTGAGCAGGGATTTGGTGGTGTATTCCTCAGGGGACTGGGCTTCCTTGTCCTCGATGAAGTCGCCGAGGTGAGAATCGTCTTCCTCGCCGATCGGGGTCTCAAGCGAGACGGGCTCGAGGGCGATGCGCTGAATCTCGCGGATGCGGTCAGGCGAGAGGGATCCGTCCATCTTGTCGGAGATTTCCTCCGCCGTGGGCTCGCGGCCAAGCTCCTGGACGAGCTGGCGCTGGACGCGGGTCATCTTGTTGATGGTCTCGACCATGTGGACGGGGATGCGGATGGTGCGGGCTTGGTCCGCGATCGCGCGGGTGATGGCCTGACGGATCCACCAAGTCGCGTAGGTCGAGAACTTGAAACCTTTGGTGTAGTCGAACTTTTCGACCGCCTTGATAAGGCCCATGTTGCCTTCTTGGATTAGATCAAGGAAGTGCATTCCGCGTCCGACATAGTGCTTGGCGATGGAAATGACTAGACGAAGGTTCGCGTTGATCAATTGATCCTTCGCGGCTTTGCCGTCGGCCTTTTCCCATTCGGTGGCGTTCGGCTTGCTCGCGGCGACGATGCGCTTGGCGAGCTCGGTCTCTTCCTGTGCGGATAGGAGGTTGACCTTGCCGATTTCCTTTAGGTACATCTTGACGGAGTCGTTGACCTTGACTTCGCCGATACCGATCTTCGAGAAGTCGGTGATCGCGGCGACTTCCTTATCCTCTTCGGAAAGGTTGTCTTCGTCGGAATCCTCCGCTTCATCTTCTTCCATCTCATGCTCGAGTTCGTCGTCGCTAACGTCCATCGAGGGTTCGTCATCGAAGCTATCGAGGTCTTCTTCGCCCTCGGAATCGTCTTCGATTTCGATCTTGTTCGCGCGGAAATAGTCGATGAGGCCTGCGAATTCGTCATCGGTCAAATCAAGATGGCTCGTGGCGTCCATGACGTCGCCGGTATTGATGTAGCCCTGGGCTTTGCCTTGCTTCAGGAAGCGTTTCTTGATGGAGTCGAGGGTGTCGATGGCATCGTCGTCTTGGATCTCGATCGGGGCGTCGAGGATGGCATCATCCTCCTCTTCCTCTTCGAGTTTCTTCTCTTTCGTCGGCTTCTTCTCCTTCGCGGGCTTTTTGTCCTTGGGGACGAGTTTGATCTTCTTTTTGGTTTCGCTCATGGTCTTTGTCCTTTCCTAAGCGTGGCTTATCTATTCTTCTTTTTTCTTCTTGCGGGCTTCCCATATGCGAGCGCGCTGCTCCGCGACTCGCTTGATGGCTGCTCCCGAAAGGGTTGGGTCGCCTGTTTTGACGGCCTTTTCCGCGTTTATGTGCTCGCGGACGGATGCTTTTTCCTGCTGGATGACTCTGGCATAGTTGTCCATCAGGGCTTGGCTATAAGGCTCCTTCCTCTGAGAGCTCATGGCGAGATTGGCGATCTCCATGGTGAGCTCTCCAGCATGCTCCGATTCGCTTTGCTCGATTTGGGAGATGATGGCGGAGGGGCTTATCGAATCGCCGCGATGCTCGTCGCGGTATTCGAGGATGTAGTTGGCTAATTCTTCGTAGACGTCGTTGTAGAAGCTGCGGACGTTTTTCTCGAAATAGTCCACCGCTTCTGGACTTTGGAGCATTTGCTTGAGCAATGCCCCTTCCGCCGCGCGAAGTTTTTTCATATAGGCTTTCTCGGGATGTTTCGCGAGGCCTTCATGAATCTTTTCTTGAGCATAGACGGTTTCGTCGAAGCCCGGCTGCTCGATGTCTGGGGATTGGCGGAGGTATTGTCGGATTGCCTCAGGCTCATACCCGGTGGCTCGGGCGAGCTTGACGATGTAATTCTCCTGCTCGATCCCGATCGGCAGGGCCCTTAAGCGCGGGAGGAATGCATTGAGCACCTTGCGCTTATCCTCGGCCGCATCGAGCTTTTTGGTGTTGAGGTAGAAATTTAGCTGGAAGTCGAAGGAATCGATCAGGTTGTTCATCCTCTTCCGCAAGGCTTCTTCGCCTTCTTGCTGGAGGATGTCGTCCGGGTCGCGGAGGTCGCCTTCGTAGTCAACGATTCGGAACGGGATCCCCTCTTTTTGGAGGAGGCGCGCGTTCTTCATCATCGCGGTTTGCCCAGGCGCGTCGCCATCGAGGCAGAATCTCACCTCGCATCGGAGCTTTTTGAGAAGCTTCGTCTGCTCGGGAGTTAGGCTAGTGCCCATGATCGCGACGGCGGAGGAGATGCCGGCCTTATCGAGGGCCATGACGTCCATGAATCCCTCCAAAAGATAGATGTAGCCGTCTCTTCTGGCGGATCCACTCGCGTTATGGTAGTTATAGAGGACCTCGGATTTGTGGAAGATCGGCGTCTCGGGCGAGTTGATGTATTTCGCCGTGCCGTCTTTCTCTAATTGCCTGGCCGAGAACCCCACCACTTGCCCAAATGGGCTATAGAGAGGGAAGATCAGCCTGCCGGCATTGTGATCGCTCGTCCCGCTAGAACGGGCCAAAGCGATGCCGATGTCCTCAATCGCCTTTAGGGAGTGGCCTTTGGCTTGGAGGAATTTGACGGTGTTAACGCCATTTAGCGGCGCGTACCCGATTCCATACTTCGCCACCTGATCGGGCCCAAGGTTACGCTTTTGCAGATACTGCCTGGCTTTTTCGGCTTCGTCAGTCTGCAATGCGTACACGTAGAACTTCTGCAGGTCGTCGATGCAATCGTAGAGTCTTTGGATAGATTCGTCGACTTTGAACTTCGGGGCTTCCTCTTCTAATCGAGGGTCGTGGAAGTTCGCGATCTCGGCGACTTTTCGGATCGCCTCGGGATAAGAGATCTTCTCGTACTTCTGAACGAAGGTGATCGCGTTGCCCGCGGTCCCGCAGACGAAGCATTTGAAGATCTGCTTCTCTTTCGAAATCGATAGCGACGGGTGCTTGTCGTCGTGGAACGGGCAGAGCGCCATGTAGTTGCGCCCTTTCTTCTCCACGTTGATATAAGAAGAGATGACCGCGACGATATCGGCGGCTTTCAGCACTGCATCTATCAAATCTTGACTATACATGCCTTTCTCCTTTCTTATATCATAGATATAACTTCTACTGAAAAACTACTTATTAAGTACTGGAAATCAATAGAAAGTCTTTTCGGTCAAATAGGCGACCAACTCGCTGATCGGGAGGCGGATTTGCTCCATGGAATCCCTCTCGCGGATGGTCACTGCGCCATCGTTTTCGGTCTCGAAATCGATGGTGACGCAGAACGGCGTGCCGATCTCGTCCTGCCTTCTGTAACGCTTGCCGATGCTGCCGGTTTCGTCATAGACGATGGAGAGGTGCTTGTTGAGGATATTCACCACTTCCATCGCTTTGTCGCCGAGCTTCTTCGATAGCGGCAAGACAGCGGCTTTGTAAGGCGCGATCGCGGGAAGGAGGTGCATGACGGTGCGCTTGTCGCCGCCAGGGAGCTCTTCTTCGTCATAGGCGTCCACCGCAACCATCAGGAAAAGCCTGTCGAGGCCCATGGAGGGCTCGATGCAGTACGGGACGTACTTCTCGTTGGTGTCGGGATCGAAATAGGTTAGATCCTGCTTGGAATAATCCTGATGCCTGCCGAGGTCGTAGTTGGTTCTATCGGCGACGCCGAGGATTTCACCCCAGCCTAGATCAGGGAAGTCATATTCGACGTCCGTGGTGGCTTTGGAATAGAAGGCAAGCTCCGCGGGCTCGTGGTCACGGAAGCGAAGATTTTCGGGCTTAATGCCGAGAGAATCGACGAAATCGAGGCAGTACTTCTTCCAATAGGCGAACCATTCGAGGTCGGTGTCGGGCTTGCAGAAGAATTCCATCTCAAGCTGCTCGAATTCGCGGGTACGGAAGGTGAAATTCCCCGGAGTGATCTCATTTCTGAAGCTCTTGCCGGCATTGCAGATGCCGAAGGGAAGCTTCTTGCGCATGGTGCGCTGGACGTTCTTGAAGTTGACGAACACGCCTTGCGCGGTCTCCGGACGGAGGTAGACGACGCTAGAAGCGTCTTCCGTGACGCCGATATGGGTCTTGAACATCATGTTGAACTTGCGGATCGGGGTGAAATCCTTCTTTCCGCAGTTGGGACAAACCATGTCGTGCTCGGCGATGAATTTGTCCATCTCTTCGAAAGACATCGCTTCGACGTCTGCGTCGGGGAATTCGCTCTTGATGAGATCATCGGCCCTGTGACGGGCTTTGCAGGCCTTGCAATCGACCATGGGGTCGTTAAAAGTCGCGACGTGGCCGGTTGCTTCCCATACTTTTGGGTTCATGAGAATCGCGGCATCGAGTCCGACATTCGTCGGGGATTCGGTGACGAATCTCTTCCACCACATCGAGCGGATATTGCGCTTCATTTCGGCGCCAAGCGGGCCGTAGTCCCAGGTATTGGAAAGTCCGCCATAGATGGCGCTGCCCTGGAAGACGTAGCCGGTGTTTTGAAGATGCTGGGTTACGGCATCAAAAGTGAACTTGTTAGCCATTTTGTTCACTACCTCCTAGATGACAAGTTGTTAAATTTATTTATAAATTCGCAACGGCGGTAATTTTAATCGAAATCAAAACATATTCAACCCTATTTAAGGGTACTACTTTAGAATCGCGGAACCAAATGGGAATCCGTATTCGTCAATTATTCGACCCCAGTGCCGATTTCGTTAGAAACTAGAGGACATTTCAAGTCCGATTTATATCGTCCTCAAGAGCTTCATCCCGGAAAGGTTGATTCCGGTTTGGGCATTCAGATAATCCGCCAGCTGAATCAGCAATGCGATGCAATCGGGCGCAGGAAAGTCTGCGCGGGGAAGGTCTTGCTCCTCGCATTTGAATCCGAAGCGAAGCATCTTGAGCTGCATGACCGGCGTTTTGCTCGCGCCCAAATCCGATGCGCAATCTTGGCAAACAAAACCTCCATCAGGATAAGAAATCGCGATGATGCCTGTCTTTTTTCCGCATATCACGCACTCGCCGACGTCTAGTCCGATCCCAGCGTAGACAAGCATTTTGCACATGCCGAGGAAGGCGTATGCCAAAGGCTTATCGCTATCTTTGATGCCACGGAGGCAAGATTCGAAGAAATGGAACATCTTCGGATTGTTCTCCTCCCCCGGCTCCGAGAATAGCTTCAGCGCCGCTTCTGCCAAAAGCGAGGCGCAAATGGATGACTCCAGGGACTTATCGGAATATAGAAGCGCCTCTGGAGCGGCCTCAGAAAGCGTTAAGAGGCCATCTAGCGACTCGCTGAGGACAAAGTTCGAAAGGCAGAGTTCCGTGCATCCTGCGCCATTTTTCGACGGCAATTTCCTGACCCCTCTAGCGAAGAAGGAAAAGACGCCGCCTTCACCGATCGCGGTGATCATGGCGTCATTGCCCTTGGTGGGGACATTCCTTAGGACGATCCCCCGCTTCTTTATCTTCTCTGCGTTATTCCAAGCCATATCCGAGGTCGCCTAGCTTCTTGGCATCGTTTCGCCAGCCGGGGATCTCCTCGACCTCTAAGGTCAATGAGGATATGCCGATATGCCACATCCTCTCCAGTTCTTTTCTAGACGCCATCGAGATTTTCTTGATCATCTCGCCGCCTTTTCCGATCACGATCGCCTTGTGGGCCTTCTTCTCGACGATGATGCGGCCTTTGATCTTCAGGTGGTCATCCTTGTTGACGATCGAATCGATGACGACCGCCGATTGATGAGGGACTTCCTCGCGCAGGAAATGGAGCATCTTCTCGCGGATGACTTCCTTCGCCTGATAGGCGTCGTCCTTATCGGTGATTACATCCTCCGGATAGAACATCTCTCCTTCGGAAAGCAAAGGAACGATCGCGTCTTTTATCTCGCGAATGCCATAGTTTTCTAGTAAGCTCGCCTCGATAAGCGGCACATCGGGATAGGCTTCTTTGAGCGCGGATTTCAGCTCCTCTCCCCTCTCTGGGCGGATCAGGTCGATCTTATTGAGGACGAAGAAGCGCGGGGCATCGGTTTTGATGCTCCCGAAGATCTTGAGGTCGTCGTCAAGGGATTTGACCGAGGCGTCGATCAAATACAAAACGGCATCGACTCCCCTGCTCGACTCAAAAGCGGTCCGCTTCATGACCCCATAGAGCTTTTCCTGCCCATAGAAGATCCCTGGAGTGTCCACGAAGACGATCTGAAGATCCTTCTGGGTCAAGATGCCGAGTATCGCGTCTCTAGTGGTCTGAGCCTTCGGGGTGACGATGCTCACCTTCTTCGAGAGCATCGCGTTCAAAAGGGTCGATTTGCCGACATTGGGCCGGCCCAAAATCGCGACGAATCCGGTTTTCATAGGTCTCCCCCATCGAACGCGAACGGCAAAAGTTCCGACACGGTGGTCTCTTTTGTGTCGCCGTCGAGATTTGCTAGGTAGATCGGCGCCTCTTTCGGGAAGAGCTCGCTTAGGACCTGGCGGCAGGCTCCGCAGGGGCTGCAAGGGCCTTCGGTTTCGGCGACGATCGCGAGCCCGGCGAACTCGTCGCTATTGCGGCCATTCATGAGGGCGTTGTAGATCGCGTTGCGCTCGGCGCACATGCAAAGGGGATAGGAGGCGTTCTCGACGTTTGCGCCGATGAACACGGTTCCGTCTTCGCAAACTAGGGCCGCCCCCACTGCGAAGCGGCTATAGGGCGAATAGCTTCTTCCCCGCGCCGCAATCGCGGCGTTTATCAATTCGTGTTTCGTCATTTTGTTAGCCTCCGTGCGGATTTTTCTTCTTTGACTGCCGAGAGGATCTTCTCCTGCAGCGGGAACATGATCTCCTCGTCTTCCTTCTTCATGTGGTCGTAGCCGAGGAGATGAAGCAGCCCATGGCAGAATAGGAACGAAAGCTCCCTCTCGTCCGAATTGCCGATCTCCTTTGCCTGGCGAAGCGCCTGCGGGACGCAGACGAAGATCTCGCCAAGGAGTCTCGGCACATCGTCCCCCACGATCCTTCCGGCTTCGCTTTTGTCGTCGAGGAAGGCGAAGGAGATGACATCGGTTATGCGGTCCACGCCGCGATAATCTCGATTGATCCGATGGATTTCCTCATCGTCTACGAGGCTTACATCCACCTCGTAGTTCATCTTAATCGATAGGGTCTTGAAGGCGACCTCCATGATCAGGCGGTATTCGTCTTCGAGGCGATCGTATTCGGGCGAAAGCCCATTGTCGAATTCAAGTTCCATAAGCGGGTATGATTTTATCATATCGCCCCGCTTTTTTCGACTGCCGCCATACGGGTTCTTGGTTTTTGTTGACATGGTTATGCCTCCTTGGTTTAATAAGCCCGTCGGTGATTTGCCTTCATTGGCTTCGTAGCCGACCTTTTTTTATCCTTTTGACTTTTTTAATACTTAGGTTTTTTGTTTAGCGTGGGTTTAACCTTTCCGTTTCGCGTTCTTTTTCTTCTTTAACGGCCTGGTTATGGGCTTCGAGGACGCCTCTTTCTAAGGAACCTCCGCGGCTTCCCTTTGAGCTTGTTCCACCGTAGCTGCTCCTGGTCGACGATGGTGTTCCTCGCCCTTCTGGCGTGGACCGCCATCTCGATGACGCCTTTGTTTTTCGGGTGCTTCTTGAGAAGCGGGTTCTTTGTTTTTTGACATGGGCATGCATCCTTGGTTTAATTTTCTAGCCCGGCAGGCGATGAACCTGCAGTAGTTCGGGAAACCGGCTAGATCAACGGGCGTTTTTTAGTATCTCTTAAATCTATTGTTGATTTGTGTTGATATTGGGCTCCGAAAAACGCTTCGAGCTCAAAGTTTTTCTGTTGATTTGACCAGGTTTTTCATTATTGTTTCATCCTACGTTTCCCATGTCCTCGCACCATCGCGAAATGGCTCGGAATCCGGATCCCGCCTTGCAAAAGGGACCACGGAACCCGCGCAGTCCTCGCTGCGACGGGGCTCCAGCTGCAGAATCCCCTTATCTCCGAAAGCCCTAAAGCTATAAAAAATCCTGTTGACCGAATGAAAAAATGAAATCAACAGCGGATTTTAATAGAACCGTTTTTTATTGCCTTGCCTTCTTCATCCTGGCTTTCTCCGCTTCCTTAAGCTTTCTTTTGTTCGATTTGGAAACTGGCCAGGACTTTTTCTTTAGACGGCCTGTTTCCCGAGCTTAGGCGTGTTGTCGATCCTTTCGAGCGTTGAATCGAAATAGGATGGTTTGGGATCCCCTCTGCGAACATTCGACGGAAATCGTCTATATTTCGACTTAATGGATCCATCGGGGTTTAGGAATGGGCTGTGTGTCACGTTATGGCCATAGATCGTCTTTCCATCCTTTGCTTGGGAAACAAAGGGGTGCTTGGACTTCTCATCAACGTAGAAGGCGTTCTCGCGTTTTCCGGGCAGCCCCTTTTTGCGAAACCTTTTGGGCTGTCGCTTTCTTTTTTTCGAGTTAATGGCCTACTGCCGTAGGTTTTTGTTGACATGGCCATGCACCCTTTGATTCAATATAAGTACGGCACGCGCACCGGCATTATGCTGGTGGGTCGGTCAGGCCCTGCAATAGGGCATTTTTTAATATTTTGGCTTCTTTTTCATTTTCTTGATCCTTTGTCGGTCTTTTTTCCTAATGCTTGGAGTTTCAGAAAAAGGCTTCTTGCTTATTTCTCGCAAAAGAGGCTTATCGGCTTTCCCGAACCGCATATTGGGAAACTCACTTCCGACGTCTTTTCGTTTGGTCAGGATTGGTTTCTTGTAGACGTAGGAACGCTTAACGCCTTTTTCCGTGGGAACCGTCAGAACAATGTTATCGGGAGCGGGGGTTGTTCCCGTCTTCAGAAAAAGGTAGATGTTCTTCTGGTCGCTCTTCCAATAAAGCTTGCCGGGATGGCCATGCTTACTTCCCTCGTGAACGGCGTAGAACTTTCCCTTGAGGAGTTTTTTGCTGGCTGGTTTCTTCTTAGACATAGGTGACATTCAAACAATCGCTCTCCCCGTTTCTTTCGTCGGGTGGGCAAAGCGATAGCCTTCGGTGCTCAAATCGGTTTTTACTTCCGTTTGGCGGACTTCCTCGCCTTGGGTTCTGGGAAGGTGTACTTGGTCACATAGCGGTGCCTGTTTCCAGAGCTAGTGCCGACGGCGCGTTCCTCAATCTTGTCGACTTTGGATCCGCTCCAGGGCGACGAACGGGTAACCTTGGCTTTTTCTCTCCTTTTTATGGATTCCTAAACTGGTCGGTAGTTACTAGCGGCGCTAAGGCTGCCTAAGGGTGTATTTCGTGATAATGGCCTACTGCCGCCGCAAAACAAATGGTTTTACCGCAAAAGCCCTTTTTTGGTTTGAACGTATCGATGATCGATGTTTTTTCGGGATTGATCCGGCTACGAAATTTCGAATCGCGGGGAACGATGGAGGCTGTTTTCGAATCCTCTTCTGCCGCGAAGAAACTACTCCCCGCGCGGCGATTCCAAGCAGAAATGGAGCACGAAGAACGGCTCCTCGCGCTTCTTCTCCTCGTAGCTATCGAATTCCCGGAGCGCGCTTCCGCCCTGTTGCATCAATGCGCCCGTGGCCAAAGCGTAGAGAAGATAGCGTTCCACGGTGATCTCCCCGCCGAAAGCGACGATCGTGATCGCGGCCAAAGCCAATGCCCCGCTTAGGACGAGCGCGTCGCGAATGATGAGCGACCTTCCGTATTTGCTTGAGGCGAGGGCCAAGGAATCCAATACTTCCCTCCTTCTCGCCTCGCTCATCGCGCCGCGGAGGAAGCCTTGCTCTAGTTGCTCGACTTCACGCTTCATCCTCTTCTCCTTATCGCTTTCTAGGAGGTAGTCGAGGACGACCAAAAGCAAACCGCTGCAGAGGCTTAAAGCTAGCGCCCCATCGCGGATTCCAAACAAAACCAAGGCCGCTGCCACCTCGAATGCCGAGGTGACGAGGCGGGACAAAGACGAAAGCGCCGCGGCCTTGTAAAGGTGGTAATGAACGAACCGCTCCTCACGTGCGTAGGAGCGTGGGTCATCCACCTTTTTGAGATAGCGTCCATCGAACTTCTTGAGCTGCATACTGGCAAAGGCCCTGCTGGAAGCCACCCCGAGCAAGGCGAAGGAAAAGCAGACAAGAGCGATGGGGAAATTCTCTCCCCCTGCCCCAAGGAAGAGCAGTCCTAGGGACAAAGAGAGGATGGGAAGCAATGAGAAAACCACCATGAGGGCGCTAGAGCTAGCCTTCATTGGGCGGAGCCTATGGAAGCGCGGGCAGATGTCCTCATAGTGCTCGACCGCGAGGTATTTGCCCTCGAATATCGAGACGAGGTCCTCTTTCTTGATCACGCGCTTCCCTCTGGCGGGATCGAGGATCACGAAGCTGCGCTTGCTCGCGCTTTCTAGGACCACCATGTGATGGAGGCCGTCCTCGACGACGCTGATGAGGATCGGAAATTCGGTCGCATCGAGCAAACGCCTCGGATCGTCGACCTTGTAGGCGCCTAGTGTAAGGCCATATTGCCTCGCGTATTCGACGAGCTCGCCAAAGCTTGGCGCGCTGCCATTGATAATCCGCTCGGGCGCATAGGCGAAGTCCTTTCTTCCGCTCGCCTCGCAAAGAGCCATCTTGACGCAGGCGAACCCGCATCCCTTTTTCTGAGCTTGGTAGATGATGTTCATTTTCCTTTCCTCCTCACTTACTTATTGCTATCGAGTAGGCGAAAACGACACTAAAATTTTTCTAGAACCCCAAAAAGAATAGGCCCAATCGAAGGAAATTCATCGAAAAAAATTTCTCGCACGCGCACGCGCACATACGAAAATAAAGAAAAAGCCCTAGGGTCATCGCCTAGGGGCATTCGATTCGCGAATCTAGATTAGAACTTCTTCCTGCGAGCGAACTTCTGCTTCATTTTGCGCATGAGGGCGGGCTTGAGGTAAGCCTCCCTTTTGCGGGTCTCAAGAAGGATGCCGGACTTGTTCACGCCACGCTTGAAACGGCGGAGCGCTTCGTCGATGTTCTCGCCCTCGCGGACGACGGTTTTGACTGCCATTGCTTTTTCACCTGCCTTCCTGACAACGATATAAAAATACTCTTGCCCGCACCCCAATGCAAAGGTTTTCTTCGGTTTATGTCCATATTTGCTCAAGTTACGCCAAGAATAGGCTCGTAACTCTTCCAATGCCAGCAAGAAACGACTAGAATAATAGCCAATTACCACATGGGAACGCTCTATCAGTATTTCATACGGAATTTCTTTCTACTTTGCTTGACCTTCGGGGTCATCTTCATGGTGCTCCGCTCCTACCGCGCGAAGAAGGTCGCGATCCTCATGCCGATCCTCATCGTCTCCGCCGCGGTCTCGATTTCGATCGCCTACGCGATTGAACAATACGCTGTCGCCCACCCTCAGCTCGTGTTCCTCGCGACCTTCTGCTTCTTCTATGGCTTCGCGGTCCGCCCCCTCATCATCTATTTCTTCCTCCGCCTCACCACCGATAAGCCGATCGTCAATAACATCGCCCTGGCCCTGGTGATATTGAACGCCATCGTCTATTCCTTCTCGCTTTTCCGCTTCGCCCCGGACTTCGCCAAAATCGTGAATTGGTACGATGATTCCGGCGCTACGCTCACCTATACTTGGGGGCCGCTCTACTTCTTCTCCTACGCCGTCGTCGGCATTATGGCGGCTTATCTCCTCTTCATCTCGCTATATTCCCTAAAAGGCAGAAGGCGCTACGATGCCCTCGCGAGCCTCATCTCCTTCGCCTTCATCGTGGCCGCGGTCGTCCTAGAGACACTTAACCCCGCTTTGGTGGACTATAGCCTGCTCAACACCACCATCGCCATCGCCTGCCTCTTCTACGTCGTCCACCTCTACCAGCAAGCCGCCAATCGCGATGGATTGACCAATCTCTTCGACCGCAAAACCTATTACGCCGACGAAGAGAAACTAGGCGACAAGGTCTTGGGCGTCATCATGATCGACATGAATTCGCTGAAGCGCCTCAATGACACCGAAGGCCATGAAGCCGGGGACCTCGCGATCGTCACGATCGCCAAAGTCATCGATAAATGCGCTTCCAAGCGCAGCATGTACGTCTACCGCATGGGAGGAGACGAATTCGTGGTCCTATCGACTTCCAGCAAGCCTAACGCCATCGAGAATACGGTCGAATCCATCCGAAGCGAAATGGCGAAGACGCGCTACTCCATCTCCATTGGCTACGCCTTGCGAGAGAATCAAGACATCACCACCCGCGGCCTCATCAAGCAAGCCGAAAGCATGATGTACGTCCAGAAGGAAGCTTACTACCGCGAATTCGGAGGCAGGAGGCGCGACGACTTCAAGAAAGCCCTCCAAAACGAAGATAACCAATAATCCATGTGGTGCCCAGCCTGCAATTCAACCCGCCGCCTCACTAGTCCAAAGCATATCCAATAACGCCCCGATTCATTTCGCGATGCGTTGCCTGCCAATATAAAACGCGCACCCGTGCAGGTGCGCGCATTTCGTTCAATCGGGAGCGATTATTTCTCGTTCATGATCGCGACGCTGGCCGAGCAGCCGAGGCGATTCGCGCCAGCTTCGACCATCGCCTTGGCCTCCGCGAGGGTGTGGATGCCACCGCTAGCTTTGACGCCAAGCCTATCGCCGACGGTTTCGCGCATGATGCGCACTGCTTCTACGGTTGCCCCGCCTTTGTTGAAACCAGTCGAGGTCTTGACGAAGTCAGCGCCGCCTTTTTCCGATGCCGCCGAAGCTTTTGCAATCTCTTCTGGGGTCAAAAGGCAAGTCTCGAGGATGACTTTGAGCAATTTCCCGTGGCACGCAGCCTTGACCAATGCGATCTCTTTGGCGACGTAATCGTAATCGCCTTCTTTCACTTTGGAGACGTTGAGCACCATGTCGATCTCAGTCGCGCCCTGCTCCACCGCTTTTTCGGCTTCGAAGGCCTTGACCTCGGGGATATTGGACCCAAGAGGAAATCCGATGACGGTGCAGACGTTCACGGAGGTGCCTTTTAGCTCCTTCGCGGCGAAGGCGACGTAATCGGGGTTTACGCAGACGGAGGCGAAGTCAAATTCCTTGGCCTCGTCGCAGATTTTCTTCACCTGGGCGGTCGTGGCCTCGGGTTTTAGGAGGGTGTGGTCGAACAGTTTGTTGAATTCCATTGTTGTTCTCCTTTGTTTCTTCAAAAAAGCCCCGCCAAGCGGAGCATTTTAAATTTATTCGCCTTTGTCAGCTTTGACTTTGACGATCTGCTTGCCAGCGTAGAAGCCGCATTTCGGGCAAACGTGATGGGCACGGATCATTTCGCCGCATTTGGGGCAGGCGATGAGGCCAACCGGCTCAAGCTTGAAGTGCGAGCGGCGAAGCCTTTTCCTGGTCTTGCTGATTCTTCTCTGTGGGACTGCCATTTTCCTTAACTCCTTCTTTTTCCGTCGGCAATTATAGAGGGTTAGGCGACTAAGTCAAACGAAAAACTGAGACAATGTCAAAAAAAATCAAAATTAATCCGATGCTGTCTTATCATCGTAAATGATTTTCCTCACGCACCCGTGCATGGGCGCGCTGGCGGGCACTTTTACTAAAAGGTAATTGGATGTATGGCCATATGCGAGATGATCCGCTTCGGAATACTCCTCGAAAAGCACCTCAAGCTCTTGCCCGTAGAATCTTTTCTCATAGGCTGAACGATGGGCTTTGGAAATCTCCAAAAGCTCGTGCACGCGCGCCTTTTTGATGCGAGGATCGGTATCTTTCAAACTCGCCGCATATGTTCCAGGGCGTGGCGAGAACGGAAAAACATGGATTTCCGCGAAATCGGCCTTGCGACAGAATTCCTTGGTCTCCTCCCACTGCTCATCGGTTTCTCCTGGATAACCAGCGATGACATCGGTTGTGATGGCGATGTCAGGACGAATTGCCCGAATCGATGAAAGCTTAGCGAGGAAAGCGTCCGTGTCATAGTGACGTTTCATCGATGCCAAAATGGAGGCGGATCCTGACTGAAGCGGGATGTGAAGGTGATCGACAATCGCCGGATAGTTGGCCAGCAGTCGAAGAAAATCATCATCAATCTCGCTTTCCTCGATTGAGGAGATACGTAAGCGATAGAGTTCGGGGCACTTATTCAGAATGCTCTCTAAAAGAGACGACAATCGGTAACTGCCATCGCCCAAATCCTTGCCGTAGGCTCCGATATGGATTCCGGTGATGACGATTTCCTTATAGCCTTTGGCGACGAGCGCGGAGGCTTCCTCTACAACATCTCGAGGCTCTCTAGAGCGCGAATTGCCACGCAGCTGCGGAATGAAGCAATAGGAACAGAAATTATCGCAGCCGTCTTGAATCTTCAGGTATGCGCGAGCGTTCTCGCAGAAAGCCGTGCTTCCGAGCTCTTCATATTTCTCGTGGCGTACACTGCTTTTTACATCGACAATTTTCTTGCCATTATTTTGGAACGATTTAATGTATTCAGAGGCCTTTGAACGATTGGCGGATCCTAGAACGATATCCCCACCGAGCTCCGCACATTTCTCCGCGTGCTTTTGAGAATAGCATCCCATGACCAGAATCGTCGCGCCTGGGTTCTTCGCTCGGAACGAACTAATATGCTGACGCGATTTTTGGTCGGCTCGTCCAGTCACGGAGCACGTGTTTAAAATGATGACGCTTGCTGAGGCGATATCGTCGGTTCGCGTATATCCGTCTTTTTCGAGTTCGGTTGCCAAACTCGCCGTTTCGTAAGCGTTCACCTTGCATCCAAGGCTATGCAAATACATTGTTTTACTCATTTTGCGGCCTTTTTACTGATTTTTGATAAATGCTTCCTGTCATCGGAGTTTATTTTATTCAATAAACTACTAGATATTAACTGATTTTCAACTAATGCCATTTTCAGTTTCTCGCGGTCGTTTTCATAATACGCATCGACGACCGACTCGATTCTTTGCATCATGTGATGGGTGTTTGGGCGCTTGATGCCACGGTCGAATACACAGATTCTACAATCGAGCCTCCCCTGACTGTTGATGAAATAAATCGCCGCAGAGTCATAGTCGTAATAAGCGCTCGACTCCTTGGCTCTGCGAATTAGAATCAACTGTGTATAGGTGCTGTCATATAGGTCGGCACCATATTCGTCAAAGGGATCTATGCAGATGCTATCGACGTGCCTAAAGAGGTTTAGATATTCTTTAGAAAGCAACTTCTCCGGCGATCTAAAATACAAATCATTGACGGTTTTCGGGAGAAAAGGCATGTAGATTCTGGTGGCGCCATCTTGATAATATGGGAGCCCTTTTATCAGTCCCTGCAGGGTCTTTGTAGCAAGTTCCTCAAGATCGGACTCGCCCTCATGCTCTTTCAGCGTTTTGATGACTTTGATGAAGGCGTTTCGATTGATGATGCCGCGGATGATGATATTCGCGCGAATCACGTCGAAAGGCTTTGTAGAGTTCCGATAATGAATAAAAGTTGGGAAGTCCGCTAGCAAGATATGGTTTGCCAAAAAGAACCGCATTTCGTCTCCGCGATCGAAGGCGGTGATCCTCTGCTTCTTTTCAAGAGTCTCGAATAAGTTCATTTTTGGTTTATTAAGGCCCAATGCAGCCTTTTGGGCTTATTGCCCGGTTTGTTCGCTGAATGCGGATAGAATCGCCGATGCATAAATCGCGGCGGTTTCCGCCCTTAAGATTCTTCTTCCCAAAGACGCGAAGCGGAATCCATAATCGTCGGCAAGCTTTACCTCCGATTCGCTGAATCCGCCTTCTGGCCCAACGACCACGAGCACGCTTTGGTTCTTTGCAATCCCTTGCGCAATGGAAAGCAAGGTGCTGTCATTGCCGGCTTCCCCTTCGTAAGCGAAGATCTTGACGTCAGCAGAAAGTTCCACCACATCTTTGAAATCCGCGTAAGGTTCCACCACTGGCACAATCGTTCTTCTCGATTGTTCGGACCCTTCTTCGGCGATCTTGCGGAGGCGGAGCAATTTCTTGTCTTCCTTTTCCTTCGGTCGCACGACGGTTCGATCGCAAACGAATGGGATGAACCTCATAACTCCGAGCTCCGTCCCTTTCAGGACGATCAAATCGTTATGGTCGCCTTTGAGCGTCGCGAAGGCAATCGTGATGTGGTTGTCTAGCTCGCGGCGGAATTCGGTTTTCTCCAGCGCGATGACGTCTAAGGGATCGATGGAGGCGACCTGACACAAGAAAATATCGGTCCCGTCTGCGATTTCTATCTTTTCGCCGACGGTTGCCCTCCTTACGTCAAGCAAGTGATGACGCTGAGCGGAGTCTAGGATCGCATGCCCATCGACGATGGTTCCAAAATAATGTTGCATCAGCGAAGGAACTCCCCGTTTCCGTCCTTTGGCGAATTCGTCTTGAGGAACAATAAGCCGTAAACGATATGGCAAAGCCAAACCCCTGCTAAGGGGATTAGAATCGCTAAAGCAGGGTTAAGCGATGCACCGAAAATTAAGGCGCAAGCGACCCCGCCGACTATCAAAAGCGTAGCGAGGATCGCGATAATTCCAGCGACA
>OCTW011615519.1_pt1 | contig 20233 bp, 5 predicted proteins | sample 1539671 | NCBI WGS metagenome assembly OCTW01 (sample SAMN02144230, study PRJEB22623) | gut metagenome | biome: sheep rumen | host: Ovis aries | place: New Zealand
CCGGGGCGGAGAAATTCAGCTTTCTGCGAAAAAAGACTTTTCAAAGGGCAGAAGATATGATACAATTCCATGGGACAGAGGCACTGTGGCGGGCTGTCCATCGGCAGCGGACAGGGCACAGGCGCCCTCGCCGGGACTGCCCGACGCAATCTTGAATGGGAGGAATACAGCATGATTACAGCCGGTGATTTCAAAAAGGGCCTGACCGTCGAATGGGACGGCGGCGTTTGGACGATCGTGGACTTTCAGCACGTCAAGCCGGGCAAGGGCGCTGCCTTCGTGCGCACCCGCATTAAGAACGTGATGACGGGCGCCGTGGTGGAGCGGTCCTTCAACCCCACCGACAAGATGCCCAAGGCCATCATCGAGACCAAGGAAATGCAGTACGTCTACGCGGACGGCGACCTGTTCTACTTCATGGACCTGGAGAGCTATGAGCAGATCCCGCTGAGCCGCGACAAGGTGGCCGACGCCATCCGCTTCGTCAAGGAAGGCACCAACGTGACCGTGCGCTTCTTCAAGGGCGAGGCCTTCGACGTGCAGGCCCCGAACTTCGTCACCCTCGAAGTGACCGAGACCGAGCCCGGCTTCGCCGGCAACACCGCTTCCAACACCAACAAGCCCGCCACCGTGGAGACCGGGTTCTCCCTGCAGGTGCCGCTGTTCGTCAACATCGGCGACATGATCCGCATCGACACCCGCACCGGCGAGTACATGGAGCGCGCGTAATACAGACGGCGCGCGGGAGGTTACCATGAGCAAACTGACTGACCGGGTGAGCTATCTGCTGGGCCTGGCTGAGGGCATGAAGCTGAGCCCTGAGAAGGATTCCCATCGGCTGATCCTGGAGATGCTGTCCGTCCTGAGCGACGCGGCCGAGGAGCTGGAAGCCCTGACGGAGGCCCACGAGGAGCTGGGCGAGTATGTCGAGAGCATCGACGACTGCCTGAGCGACGTGGAGGACGTGGTCTTCGCCGATGAAGACGATGAGGACGAGCTCCCGGACGACGACGAGCCCGGTGTGGTGGTGGAGTACGCCTGCCCGCACTGCGGCGCGGAGCTGAGCCTGCGCGCGGACGAGATCGACTTCGACGAGGCCATGCTGTGCCCCGAGTGCGGCAAGGAGCTCTTCCCCGAGGAGCCGGAGGACGAGGAAGCCGACGGCGCCGGGGACGAGAAAGCCGACGGTGCCGGGGACGAGAACGCCGACGGCACCGGGGACGAGAAAGCGGCTGAAAAGCCGGAAGCGCAGGACGGGGACGCGGACAAGGCGTAATCCCGCGACGGAATCACAGCCCATTCCCCCGCAGGAATGGGCTTCTTTTTCGGAAAAGACGAAGACTGCGAGAGAAAGGAAGCGGGAGACATGGCCGCGAAGAAGACGGAAAAAGTGCCTGCGGCGGCGCCGCAGGACAACGCGATGGAAGAGAGACTGAAGGCGCTGGACCATGCGCTGGCCGACCTGAACAAGGCCTTCGGCAAGGGCACGGTGATGAAGCTGGGCGAGCAGGCCGCGACCCAGATCGACGTCATCCCCACCGGCTGCCTGACGCTGGACGCCGCGCTGGGCGTTGGCGGCCTGCCGCGCGGCCGTGTCGTGGAGATCTACGGGCCGGAGTCCTCCGGCAAGACGACCGTCGCCCTGCATGTGGTGGCGCAGGCCCAGAAGCGCGGCGGCATCGCGGCCTTTGTGGACGCCGAGCACGCGCTGGATCCGGTCTATGCGAAGAAGCTGGGCGTGGACATTGACGAGCTGTACGTCAGCCAGCCGGACAACGGCGAGCAGGCGCTGGAGATCGTCGAGGCCCTGGTGCGCTCCGGCGCGCTGGATGTCATCGTGGTGGACTCCGTCGCCGCGCTGACGCCCAAGGCGGAGATCGAGGGCGACATGGGCGACAGCTTCGTCGGCCTGCAGGCCCGCCTGATGAGCCAGGCCCTGCGCAAGCTGACCGGCGTCATCAACAAGACCGGCACGGTGGTCATCTTCATCAACCAGCTGCGCGAGAAGGTCGGCGTGATGTACGGCAATCCCGAGACCACGCCCGGCGGCCGCGCGCTGAAGTTCTACGCCTCCGTGCGGCTGGACGTGCGCCGCGGCGAGCAGCTCAAGAGCGGCAGCGACGTGGTCGGCAACCACACCAAGGTGAAGGTGGTCAAGAACAAGGTGGCCCCGCCCTTCCGCGTGGCCGAGTTCGACATCGTGTACGGCGAGGGCATCTCCCGCGAGGGCACGCTGCTGGACATGGCCGTGGAGCGCGACATCATCCACAAGAGCGGCGCCTGGTTCAGCTACAAGGATCAGCGCATCGCCCAGGGCCGCGACAATACCCGCATTTACCTGCGCGAGCATCCCGAGGTGACCGACGAGATCGACGCGATCATCCGGGCGGAGCTGTTCAAGACCGGCATTGCCCCGGCCAGCGAGGGCATGCAGGAGACAGCGGACAATCCCGAGGACGAGGCTTCCGACGAGGAGCTGCTCTCCCTGCTGGAACAGGAGGAAGCAGGTTCCGAGACCTGAAAGGCTGCCGTATGCGCGCCCCTGGGGCCGCGCATACCGCGAAAAACCCTCCCCCCAAGGAAAGGCCTTTGGGGAAAGATGGGGGTCTGGGGGAAGGAAAGCCCTTTTCGGCCTCGAAAAGGGCTTTCCTTCCCCCGGGCACTGAGCCGTAACATAATCGGCCTGTTTTCTCATCAAATCCTCATGCGGAGGAATTGCAATTCCCCGGAAAACGTGCTATCATGGGAACAGACCTGGACGAAAGGAGGGCTGAACGGTGCCCCATCAGAAGGGAATCAAGACGGTGGCGCAGAACCGCAAGGCCTTCCACGATTACTTTGTTGAGGAACGCTACGAATGCGGCATCGCGCTCTTCGGCACGGAGGTCAAGTCCATGCGGGCGGGCCGGGTCAGCCTGAAGGAGAGCTGGGCCGTCGTCCGCCGGGGCGAGGTCTGGGTGGAAGGCATGCACATCAGCCCCTACGATCAGGGCAGCATGTTCAACCGCGACCCGATGCGGCCGAAGAAGCTGCTGCTGCACAAGAGCGAGATCCGCAAGCTGGACGGGCTGGTGGCGCGGCAGGGCTACACCCTGGTGCCGCTGGAGGTCTACCTGAAGGACGGCCGCATGAAGCTGCAGCTGGGGCTGTGCCGCGGCAAGCAGGCCCACGACAAGCGGGACGCGATCGCCAAGCGCGACGCCGACCGCGAGATCCGCCGCGCGCTGCGCGAGCACAACAAGACGTGACCAGGGCTTCCCGGCCCGGTGCCGGGGAGCATATGGGGATGATCCGGTTTCGACGGGGGTATTGGGGACAGGATAAGCGAGCCGCGGACCCTGCACCGCGCAACAACGGGGAAAAAAACGAACTGACAACAGCGAATACGCTTTCGCGGCCTAATTAGGCCGCGCGCCGGCCGGGTTTGCCCACGAGGCCCGTCACCGGCGTCATGATCGCGGGGAACGAGCGCGCGTAAGCTTTGCCGCGCGTCCGTAACATGAAGCTACTGAAGCCGCCAGCCTGTCTGCGGGCGGACGGCGGAGGGAATGTCAAATCACAGACTGCGCTCGAAGAAAGTCCTGGTTCTGAGCTTTCGGACAGGGGTTCGACTCCCCTCATCTCCACCACATCGCGGCCCTGATCCTGATACGGGATCGGGGCCGTTCTTTTTTTGCTTTCGTCCTGATTTCGCGGCGCATCCGAATACCGCTTTTGCCGGATCGCCGGGATCGACAGGGCGGGCTTTCGATTGCGGCTGCTTCCCGTACGGGGAAGCGCCCGGCCCTGCCATCACGCCGATTGCGCTGTTCTCGCCGTTTTCATCTGCCCCGGCGGGAACAGAGCTGCCGTGAGCAACTGATGAAAAGGCCGAACGGCGCAAGTTACAAATGTAGAATGCTTTTGTTACGGCTGTATGACGGAAATATTAAGAAAACAAGACGAATCCTTGCGGAAGAATGAATTTTTTCAGCGTCGAATATGATTTTCTATTGTTTTCATATTGAAATTCAAGCCTAAACGTGGTATTATCTATACGCGAATATCTACCCTTCTGCCTGGACGGCTGATTTGCAGCGCCCGGCGCGGAAACGGACGGCAACGGGAGGTGATCATCTTGAGCGGAGCAAGGCGTGTGAACCTTTGGGGCAGCGGAAGCCTGCAAGCTTGGGATGGCCGCCTGCCGGGCCGGAACGAAGCTGTTTCTTCCTATTATATATACGCACTGCACAGCGGAGAGGCGGCAGGAGGAGGCGGCGCCGATGAAACAACGATTCCGGCGTGCCGGTACCTTGCTGGTTTTCCTCGGGGCGCTCCTGATCGCGGCGGCGCTGTTCACGCTCTGGCAGAACTGGGACGAGGACAGGCGCGCGGGCGAACAGAGTGCACAGGCGCTGCAAGGCCTCACCGAGGCGATCCGGCAGCCGGAGACAGCTCAGCCGGCGGATTGAGCAACAGATGTGAAGCTTTCGCACATTCTGGCAACAAATACAAAGCGCCTGCCCGATGTTCGCGGCAGGAGACAGCATGCCGGCGGAGAAACTATATAACAACACGAATTTGATAGATTCGTGCATTTCGGCGTTCTGCGGGAATGCACGCTTGGATGGTATGACATTGACCGGCGTTTCCGGGGGAAGGGAACGACGGATCGACAGCGATTCTTCTTCACGGAGGTAAGGATCATGTACGCAAACCATGGCTACAGCAGCAAGACCCGTTTCCTGTCGCTGGTCCTGGCTCTGCTCATGCTCTTGAGCAGCACCGGTCTGGCCGACACGCTGACCGATCTGAATGGCACGGAGCCGGAGCCCTCCGGCGCGCCCGTGCAGGAGCAGAAGGAGGAAGCCGCGGCCACGCCGGCTCCGACGGCTGAGCCCACGGCGATTCCGGTTCCGACGGAGGCCGTTGACCGCGAAGTGACGGTCGGCGGCAGCTGCGGCGCGCAGATCACGAAGCAGCAGCCCGTCGTGACCATCCGCGTCAAGATGGAGCGGAAGCAGAACATCGTCCTGCGGGCGACCGGCATGGACCTGATGATGGATGTCGCCGAGATCGGCGGCCGTCACCTGGGCCGGTTTGTCACCAAGGACGACGAGCTGCTCGTCTTCCTGAAGGACGCCAGCAAGGATGGCCTGATGCTCCGCGTCGCCGCGGCCAAGGGTTCGGCCACCGGCAGCTTTTCGCTGCGCGTCATGACCGAGCAGGACTACCTGGCCTTCCTGGCCACCGCGGAAACCGAGGAGACTGTTTCGGAAGAGACCGTTTCGGAAGAGACCACGCAGCCCGTCGGCGAGGAAGAGCTCTCCGCTGAGGAAGAGCAGCTCGCCGAGAGCGAGGAGCCTGTTCAGGAGGAAGAGCAGACCGCCATCGCCGAGGCCGAGGAAGAGGCCGTTGAGGCGGAGGTCGTCGAGGAAGCCGTGGTTGAGGAAACTGCGCTGGAACAGTCTGCCGAGGAAGAGCCTGTCGAGGCCGAGCCCGTGCTGGCGGAGGAAGAGTTCGCCGCGCTGGAGGAGACCCTGGCCGCCGAGGCGGAGAAGTTTGAGCTGCCGCAGCAGGCTGCCGAGGAGCAGCCCGAGGCGGAGCCCGAGCTGACCGAGGCTTCCACCGCGCCCGCCGAGGAGATCCAGGAGGCGGAAGCGGAAGAGGAGCTGACCGAGGAAGCGGCCGAGACCGTCGAGGCCCTGCCGGAGCAGGAGGCCGAGGCCGAGCCGGTGGAGGAGGAGCCTGTCCAGTCCACGGAGGAAGAGACCTTCGAGGCGGAAGAGGAAGTCGTGCCGGTGCAGGAGACCGTGAAGCCCACGGCCCGCCCGCAGGCGACGCCCGAGCCCGAGCCCGAACCCGAGCCCGTCGAGGAAGCCGAGGCCGAGACTGAGGAAGAAACCGCTGCCGCCGCGCAGTTTGTCTTCACCGAGGAGAGCGCCCTGCTGACCGACATCTTCGCGGCTGTTGGCGTGGAGATGGAAGGCGTCGTGCGCGAGATCTCGGTGGACGGCGCGCTGGTCAAGGTGGAGCCGATCCGCAATGGCCTGCTGACGGTCAACTACCGCCTGACCGCCCTGGATGTGTTTGACAGCCTGACCATGACCGTCCGCACCAGCGTGACCGATTATGCGATCACCCTGGCCTATTACGGCGAAACGGTCGAGGCCGAGGAAGAAGTCCTCCCCGTCATCGAGATGGAAGAGCTGGTGACCCTCTCCCCCGAGGATGTCACCGTGACCGGCACCGATGTCTCCGACTGGGCGATGCAGCTGATGGCTGCCGAGTCCCGCGAGGAGTCCTTTGGCGAGGAGCAGAATCGGATCTACAGCCGCACCGGCTATCTGGGCCTGGACATCTCCGTGGATGCCGGCGCCCTGGTGGACGGCGCGACCTATCAGGTGCCCGTGACCCTGCCCGCGGCCATCGACATGACCGAGGGCGAGAAGATCAACATCGTCGGCTACAATGTGAAGCTGTTCCACGTGGTGGACGGCCAGGCCGTGCCGGTGCCCTCCGCGGACTTCAGCGTGCTGGGCAGCGAGATCGTCAGCTTCACCTTCCAGACCGACAGCTTCAGCCCCTTCATCGTGGTCTACACGGTGGACTTCACCTATGTGGATGACGAGGGCGTGGAGCACACCTGGTCCTTCCCGGGCCAGGGCAGCTATCCGGTGGCGGAGATCCTGACCGCCCTGGGCATTGAATTCAAGACCATCACCGACGCCGGTCTGGAACTGACCGAGGCGGTCGGCGAGACCAAGCCCGAAGCGCTCTACTTGGCCGGCAACGCGACGGAAGGCTTTGTGCTGCACAGCGACGCGGCCTTCGACGACACCTATGTGCTGACGGTCAAGGCGGACGGCTGGACGTACTTCATCACGGTGAAGGACGCACGGACGATCACGATCAACTTCGTTGACTCGGACGGATCTACCCCTGTGGATGCAAACTTGGCCGGATACAGCTATATCGCGGTCAACCAGGGCCACCCCAACATTGTTGGAGTTGTCCCGCTGACAAACAACGGAACTTCCGTGACGGCCACGGTCAATCAGGATTGGGGCGATCTGTTCCTCGTCAAGTCGGACAATATCGGTTACCTGAATGGCAGCTGGTGGAATGGCGTAGAAAAGCAGCAGATTGTGGATTATGGCTTCAATCTGGGAAGCTTTGCCGTTACCAAGGAGAGCGAAGGCGTCTACAAAGCCGTCAAGCAGCCGGCCTACACCGTCAACTTTGTGTTCCCGAACAATGACGGCGCGATGGGCAGCGGCTTCTACCTGTTCGCCCAGGATCCGGCGCAGAACAATGCGGGGAACACGGTCAACTATTTCAGCATGTCTTCCAATCTGACGCTGAACAGCGATACCTCGCTAGACATCGTCAACTTCCACTATGACAACGGCAATCCGGCCGATCGTGCGTATCAGAGCGGCGACGCGGTGACGACACGCCTGTTCTATGCGCAGTATGGCGCGCCCAACGTCAATAACGGCGTGCCGTCCAATTTCCAGGCTGAACTCACAAACGGCAGCATCTACAACGGTTACGCTGTGACGATCATCCCGAACGCGGATGGCGACGGCGTCACGTACAGCTTTGAGAAGCCGCAGCCCTACCACTATGTCATCGAGGGCGCGGACAACCACCATATTGATCTGGGCCCGGCGCTGCAGAACAACTGGTATCTGCTCTCGAAGCTGACCAAGGCGGACGGCTCTGTCTACTACTACGTTGAGTCGATCCAGCTGCATAGCAATACGCCCGGCAAGACCAAGATCGAGGATGATATTCCTACCTATTATAATAGTGACAATCTGCACGGATTGTCCATCAACAGCCCGGAGACCTCGCAGGGGGTCCGGACCAGCGTGTTCGTCGAGGGCGATTCCGTGATGAACACCCTGGTGCACATGGGCAGCTCCGCGGATAATTACAACGCGGTGATCCAGCCGGGCGCCGGGCGCACCAGCTACGCCAATGGCGCGCTCCTGGAGAAGTACAAGGTCACGGCCAACAACCCCGACCATACCGGCGAGGGCCACATTGTGCTGGACCGGGTGCCCGATCTGCGGGTGCAGACCAAGTTCGTGGACACGGACGGGGAAACCCTGATTCCGCCGAATGATGTCCCGGGCGACTACAATCTCCTGATCCATATGACGGATGCCAACGGGGACGACTACTATGCGCTCCACAAGGTGGAGAAGAACGGCCCCCAGGGCGGCAACCCCTCCGCCATCTCCGGCCACAAGGAATTCAAGAAGCTGGTGGAGAGCGAGGGCAACTACAGCCTCAGCAACGAGTCCTACTATTACACCGGGACGGAGAACCTCACCACGCAGCTGGTGATCGGCAACAACCTGCAGCTGAACCTGGCGCTTGTCCAGGGCAACGCGGCCGGTGCGACCTATTACAATGTGAATACGGTCGGCCAGCCCGGCACGGACCTGTCCCGCGATCTGTATACCTCGACCTCAACCATGGCAGACGGCACCGAGCCGGATCAGCACACCGACAGAATCCCCAAGATTTTGACGACCGTGTTCGAGAAGAATCCGGATACCGGCGTGGACCATGACCTCAACGTCAAGTTCTATCAGCACCATGCCGATACCATCGGCGGCCCCCTGGTGGAGAGCGCTAATCTCAGCGGTCAGTACTTCTTCCGGGTCCGCCTGTATAACAACGGCAAGCTGGTGGGCATGAAGATCGTCCCCGTGACGGCGGAGAGCCTCGCGGCGGCCAACGAGACCGGCGAGTTCACCCAGACCATCCTCGGCACGGAAACCTTCCAGCTGGTGGACGACCGCGGGCGCAACATCACGGGCGGCAGCCTGCACTATGATCCCACGATCTATACCAGCGATGTCCGTCTGTACAAGCTGAAGGACAACGCCCAGATGCCCACGAATCTGCAGGACGTGAGCACGGCCGGCACGGACGTGATTCAGGGCTATGATTTCTGGTACAACGAATACGGCCAGACCCCCGAGGAGCCCGCGGAGGGCGAGGCCATCACCGAGACCCACACCAACCTGGGTCTGTATGCAGCCAACAAGAAGATCTACAAGGTGCAGATCGTGCTGGACAGTGCGTCGCCGATGGTGGCCGAGGATGACATTGATCTCAGTGTCGAGGTTCAGCATGAGACGACCGGCAAGGACACCTTCCTGGTGGACAATGTGCCCGGTCAGTCCACCCATGGCGACCAGCCCGGCGTGGACCTGAGGTCTGTTTCGCCTGTGGTGGAAACCACCGGCGGCAAGACCTACATCACCTACACCGTGGAGGATGTGGCCAGCGAGGACGGTCATACCATCCTGAACTGGTATCATGTTGGCAACGCCAATAATACCATCACCGGCAACGAGGACTTCACCCTCAGCGTCTCCCAGAAGGGCACCGAGATCCCCGAGGGCGCGCCTGTCATCATCAACGATCAGACGTATGCTGTCACCTATGACACCGGCAACGTGGATGACGTCAACCGCATCTATGATGATGACAACAACGTCACCACCATTATTCACCATGTCTATCTCGACAAGATCAACTATGAGAAGGCGCTGGAGCCGGCCGACGTTCTGGGTGACGCTGCGGAGTACGGCATCGTGGCCTACCGCTATGAGACCGGCGGCTCCCACACCGAGACCAACTTCGCCGTCAAGGAAGTGAGTGCCACCGGCGGCGTTGACATCGGCGGCGCCGGCACCAACCTGATCCCGTTCTACGCCGCGACGGTGGAAGCCTGCACGATCCAGGCCGGCACCATCGCCAACGCGGACTTCTACACGACCCCCGACGGCCGGAACAATGTCACGGTCCGCCCGAAGGACGGTTCCACTGACTATGTGAACTTCATCATGAAGACCGAGGACCAGATCCACAGCTATGTGGACAAGCTGGCGGCCTACGGCAAGTCGAAGTCCGACGCCATGAAGGCGAAGAACGACATTGCCCCCACCATGACCTCGGGTGGAACGCTGGATGTCACCATGTTCCCCGACGACAAGACCATCTATGTGGACGCGTCGGATGTGGCCATCAGCGGTGATCTTTGGACCATTAAAAAGCTGCCGGGCCAGACCATCGTGTTCAACATCCCCGGCTCTGAGGTCACCGTCAATAAGTTCCAGGTCCTCGTGGTGGACGAGAACGGCGATCCCGTGACCCTGAATGTGGATACCATCGACGCGGAGGGCAATCCGAAAACCGGTACTGCCGACAATCCGGTGGCGAGTACCACGTCTGCGCTGAACGGAGACGCCATCAACAACCAGGCCGTGGACAATGTGATCCTGAGTCACATCTTCTTCAACGCCTACGACGCCAATGTGCTGCACGTGGTTAACTCCTCCGGCCTGTTCCTGGCGCCCAACGCGCGCCGCGTGACCAACCAGAACGGTGCCGGCTGGATTCTGGCCAACTCCAAGAACGGCGTGGTGACCGGCAGCACCGAGTGGCACTTCTACCGCCATGACCGGCACTATTCCGGCGTGCAGACCGGCTTCGAAGCCCGGAAGTTCATGAAGCGGATGGGCGAGGACGGCGAGTACGCCATCCCCGACGAGGACCAGGTCTTCACCTTTGTCATGGAGGAGCTGAACCCCGTCACCGGCGAGTGGGAGTACGCCAGCAGCGCCATGGTGCACAACAGGTATGATGAAATCTATTTCCCTGAGATCGACTTTGGCGACGCCAACGACCAGGGCGACCACTACTTCCGCATTCGCGAGCTGACTACGACACTGCCCAATATCGAGTCTGACCCCACCGTGTTTGTGGTCAAGGCAAGCGTCACCGTGGTGCCCAAGAGCGGCGCCATGGACGGCACCTATAATCTGGAGGACCTGAACAACTACTACACCGTGACGAAGGCGGGCCTCGCCGCGACGGATTTTGTGGAGCTGCACGATGGGGAGCAGTTCTACAGGGTGGGCGCGGACGGAAAACTGGTGGTGGAGAACGGCGCCTACGCCAAGGATTCGGTCTCCCGTTACCGCGTGAAACCCGACTATCTGACCCTGAAAGAAGCGGAGACGGAGCCGGACCAGGTTGACTCCGGCAGCGTGATCCAGTTCTTTAACTCCTATGTCGGCAAGTACTGCGTGGCCATCACCAAGGCCTGGGACGACGAGCATGATCGCGACGGCGTGCGCCCGGATGCCATCAAGGTGGAGCTCTGGGGCAAGCGCCAGACCGGCATGAACGGCACCATGCCCGTGTACAACTGGGTGAAGGTGACGGGTGTTGCGCCTGAGACGCAGTATGAGTACACCTTCGACGACGAGAACAACGATACCACCACCTATGTGGACTACATCCTGCTGAACGACGCCAACAACTGGACGGCCGTCGTCAAGGGCGTGGACCGCTACGACGAGTTCGGCCACCCGATTCAGTACGTCTGGCGTGAGACGGCGTTCGTGTTCGGCAATACCGAAATCCCGATCGACCAGACGCCGTACCAGTCTCTGACGCCGGCCGATACCGTGACGATCACCTACTGGGTGAGCGAGGACGGCAAGAGCTTCAGCGAAACGGAGCAGGCAGGCTACACCCAGGTCACCTACACCTCCCAGGTCACCTCGATCGACGAGAGGGAGACCCCCGAGGACGGCGGCACGCTGACCTTCCTGACCGGCCTGACCAACAAGTATGAGGCGATCCGCACCGAGGTCAAGGCCACCAAGAAGTGGGACATCGACGGTGACGGCAACGCCGACGAGAATGAGACCCCGGCTGCCGGCACGAAGATCACGCTCCGTCTGCTTGGCGTGTACACGGTCGACGAGAAGGACGCCCAGGGCCACGTCACCCAGAAGGAGTACGAGGTCCAGAACATCGACATCCGCGACATTGTGCTCAACGGCACGGTGGATCCGGACGACGCGGAGACGAAGATTGCCGCCACCGCCACCGGTGAGACGGCTGCTTGGGTTGCCCACTGGGCCAACCTGCCCAAGTACTACGACGGCCACAAGATCACCTACAAGGTGGCCGAGATCGAGATGCCCGAAGGCTACATCAGCACCGCCGAGACCGCGGTCGCCTGCACGCAGGACGAGAACGGCGTCTGGGTCGCTGAGATCATCAACACCATGGAGAGCGGCGAGCTGCAGGTCAGCAAGGCCGTCTTCCTGGACAACGAGCAGGTGAAGGCTCCCGCCGAGGGCGAGGAGGCCACCGGCGAATATACCTATCTGAAGGACAAGGAATACTACTTCACCGTGACCCGTACGGTGGTCACCCCGGCTGCGACCGAGGGCGGCCAGGCTACCGAGACGGTCTATTACGTGATGCCTGGCGCGGCCGTAGGCGATCCCGCCGTGATCAAGGCGGCCGCCGACATCGAGAACAACGATCAGTACCTGACTGTCACGATTGACACCACGGTCCTGTTCGAGAAGCTGCCGCTGGGCGAGTACACCGTGACCGAGTATGTCAACGAGGGCACGGAGCAGGCGCCTGACTACAAGGCGGTCACCGACGAGAACGGCAAGATCAACAGCTGGAAGTTCGTCAGCCTGATCTCCGACACGGAGGCTTCCGCGAAGGTGGAGCAGGGCAAGACCGCGGAGGCTGCGCTGGTCAACCGCTACACCTCCGGCAAGTACTGCGTCGCGGTCACCAAGCAGTGGCTGGTGGACGGCCACACGGCCGCGCCCGAGGACGCGGTGGTGTTCGTGAAGCTGCAGCGGACGATCAAGGATCCCGCCGCGGAGACCACGGTGGAAGCCGACTGGGCGGACGTGGACAACATCTACCTGGGCGAGAAGGATCACCTGGGCAACACGGTGGCCGAGGGCGATGACGCGGGCATCGTGAACAACGAGAATGGCCGCAAGGTCATCAAGCTGACCAAGGACAACAACTGGTCCGCGGTGGCGGTGGGCATGGAGCAGATGGACGCGGAAGGCCATCGCTACAGCTACCGCTGGGTCGAGACGGACGCGACGGGCGCTGCGAACTATGTGCCCGGTGATCTCGTCAACTTTGCCGACCCCGACAAGACGGACGCCGCGCCCCTGTACTACACCGTGGGCAAGGCCGTCACCGTGCAGTCCAAGGACGTGGACAACGACGATCCCGCGAAGGTCGAGCTGACCTTCCTGACCAAGCTGGTCAACTACACCGTGGGCGCGGGCGTGCCGGTGAAGAAGATCTTCACGAACGGCGACACCGACACGGCGTTCGAGATCGAGATGTCCAGCTTCAGCCTGCCGGAGGGCATGGCTGCGGACAACAGCCACATCACCATCAGCGACGGCAGCGACACCTATCCGGCGCCTATCAGCGCGGAGGCCACCTCGAAGCCGACGCTGACCATCAAGGCCGGCGAGACCGGGTTCTTCGAGCTGACCGGCATCACCCAGTCCGGCACGTATACCTTCGTGATCCACGAGAACGGCGACGATCCCACGATCACCTACGACGTGGACAAGACCGTCTATGTCCAGGTGGCTTGGTACGACGCGGAGGACAAGGTGACCGTCGACGCGACGAAGGCTGTCACCCTGCGGGTGTCGAAGATCTTCTACTCCGAGGGTGAGGGCGACGCCGCGACACAGACCACCATCTATGAGTACGGCAGCGATGCGTACGGCACCATCGGCGCGATCGACATCAACAACGCCCTGGTGACCGGTGACCTGGAGATCAGCAAGACCGTGGTGAGCGTCAACCCCGCCGACAAGGGGCAGGAGTTCACCTTCACGGTGGAGCTGAAGAACGCGAACGGCACCGCGCTGGCCGACGGCATCTACGGCGGCGTGGAGGTCACCGGCGGCCAGGCCACCATCAAGCTGCACGACAGCGATAAGGCGCTGCTGACGGGCCTGCCCGTGGGCACCACCTACACCGTGACCGAGACCGCGGCGGATGGCTTCACCACCACCGTGACCGGCACGGGCACAGTGACCGAGGCGGACCGCAAGGCCGAGGGCGGGATCACCACGACCAAGTCCACCGCGGCCTATGTAAACACCCGCGACCTGGGCAACCTGACGGTTGAGAAGGTTGTCGCCAGCGCGCTGGCCGCCGATGCGAGCAAGGAGTTCACCTTCAAGGTGTACGTGGATGCGGACATCAACGGCACGTTCGGTGACGTTGCATTCACGCACGGCGTTTCCGCCGAATTCAAGCTGAAGGGCGGCGATAGCAAGGCCATCACCGGCCTGCCCACCGGCGTAACCTACACGGTGGAGGAGACCGCCGAGGACGGCTTCACCACCACCTGGACCGGCAAGACCGGAACGATCGTTAAGACGGAGGACGCGAAGGCTACCGCCACCAACACCCGCGACACCGGCTCTCTCGAGGTCGAGAAGAGTCTGTTCGTCGACGGCGAGGACAAGAGCGCCGAGTACAATACCCAGAGCTTCTACTTCCGCCTCACCACCGAGATTGACGGCGAAGAGTACTTCGTGCGCAGCACCCCGGACACCACGACCGGCACGGAGAAGTTCACCGGGTTTGAGGCGGTCAGCGAGGGTGGCGTTTACAGCTACCAGCTGAAGCCCGGCACCACGCTGAAAATCACCGGCCTGCCCACGGACTACACCTACAAGGTGAAGGAGTACGCGAACGGTCCCTGCACGCAGGAGATCGACGCGGACCACACCCCCGGCAGCATGGGCGAGATGACCTACCTGCTGGAGCTGTCCCGCATCGAGGACAGCGCTGTGGTGGCCAAGGATGAGACGGCCCAGACCTCTCTGGTCAACGCCTACACCACCGGCAAGTTCTGCGTGGCCGTGACCAAGCAGTGGCTGGTGAACGGCAAGACTTATGTGGACGACGAGCTGACCCTGACCGTGGATCTGGAGCGCAAGCTGACCACGGATGCCGACGACAGGTGGGCGGCCGTGGAAGGCCAGGCCGGCATTGAGCTGAACAAGGACAACAACTGGTCCTACGTCGCCATCGGCATGGAGCAGATGAACGACGAGGGCGTGCGCTGGGAGTACCGCTGGGTGGAAAAGACCATGCCTGGCGGCTGGGCTGAGGGCGAGCTTGTCGAGAAGCAGACCGTCACCGTGCCCGAAGGCGCGACCGGCGAAGACGCCGACACCCTGGTGGTGCTGACCATCCTCAAGAACAGCCGTGCGGATGTGGAGATCCCGGTGAAGAAGACCGTGACCGGTGATCCCTACAACGGCGCCGAAGCGTTCACCGTGACCCTGACCGCGGATGAGAATAACCCGCAGGCCGTGGGTGTCGACGGCATGACCCTGACCCCCGGCGCCAGCCTGACGCTGAAGAACGGCGAGACGAAGAAGTTCGTCCTCAGCGGCATCATCACGGAAGGCGAATACAAGTTCACCGTGCAGGAGACCGAGCCCACGGAAAAGACGGCCGGCATGACCTACGACACGGTGGAGAAGGAAGTCACCTTCACCGTGGCGGCTGACGCAAACGGCATCCTGACCGTGACCGGACCGGCGTTCACCGAGGACAGCCCGGTGACGATCACCAACGTGTATGAAACCGCACGGCCCGGCAACCTGCTGATCACCAAGAAGGTCATCAGCGACAACCCCGCCGACGCGGATCAGGACTTCGCCTTCACGGTACGTCTGGAGGGCAGCGTCCCGCACGAGGCCACGACCTACGGCAATGTGGCGTTCGCGGTTGCGGACGGCGCTCTGAAGGCCGAGGTGACGGTGCACGGCAACGGCAGTGTGCTGATCCCCGGTCTGCCCCTGGGCACGAAGTACACCGTGACGGAGACGCCGGTGTCCGGCTTCGCGCCGCAGCCGAATGAGCTGACGGGAACCATTTCCCGCGCTGATGACCTCACCACGCCCGACGTGAACGAGGGACTCTACACGGCGGACTTCACCAACACCCGCGAAGTGGCGGACCTGACCATCCAGAAGGCTGTGGTCAGCACGCTGGTGGACGAGGACTCCCGCAACCGGGAGTATCAGTTCACCATCTACGCGGACGCGGACATCCACCACTACGGCGAGCCGGCGGAGGAGGGCGCGGAGCCTGAGGACGAGGGCTACACCGTCACCGGCGCCAAGGAAACCACGATCAAGTTCGTGGACGGCGTGGCGACGCTGACCATCGTGGGCGCCGGCACCGCCAAGATCGAGGGCCTGCCCACCGGCGTGAACTTCACCGTGGTGGAGACCCCCGTGGACGGCATGACCAGCGAGTGGAAGGACGACAAGAACAGCGGCGTGCTCACGAAGGATGGCCTGGAGTTCCTGGTCACCAACACCCGCCCCAACGGCGAGCTCAAGATCAGCAAGAACCTGTTCATTGACGGCGAGCAGGTGACGGAGGGCGAGAACGCAAGCCGCACCTTCTACGTCCAGATCACCACGGTGATCGATGAGGTGACCTACTATGTGGACGCGGACGGCGCCCTGACGACGGACGCGGTGACCCTGAGCATCACGCCGAAGACCGGCCTGTCCTTCGAGGACATCCCGGTGGGCGAGTACACCGTGACTGAGGTCAAGAACGCGAACGGCGACGCCTTTGGCGAGGGCGAGGGCCCGGCCATCGGCAGACTGACCTTCCTGTCTGACCTGAGCCGCATGACGGACACCGCGACGGTGACCGCCAAGCCCACCGGCACCGCGGCGGAGGGCTATGTGCCCGCCGAGGCCAGCGTGGTCAATACCTATGCCGCGGGCAAGTTCTGCCTGGCGGTGACGAAGCAGTGGCTGGTGAACGGTCAGGTGCAGGCGGATGACGACCTGGAGCTGACCGTGACGCTGGAGCGCTCCACGGACGGTGCGACCTGGAGCCCCGCGCCCGTGGACCTGAAGGACACGGACACCGCGTTTAACAAGGACGCCGGGACCATCACCCTGACCAAGGCCAACAACTGGTCTGCGGTCGTGGTTGGCATGGACCAGCTTGACGACAATGGCGTCCGTTACCAGTACCGCTGGGTGGAGACCCAGGTGGACGGCTGGGCCGAGGGCAAGCAGGAGGAGATCCAGACCGTGGACGTGCCCGAGGGCGCGGATCCCGCGGAAGGCACCCTGATGATCCTGACCAAGCTGACCAATAGCAAGGTCACCGCGCAGCCCGAGGTCACCAAGGAAGTCCTGGGCAACACCGACGCGGAAGCCTACAATGCGGACGAGCTGTTCAAGTTCACCATCACGGGTATTCAGGCGGAGCTGGCCGATGGCACGACCATCTTCACCAGCCAGATGCCTGCGCCTGACCCGGCGGAAGTGGAGATCAAGGACGGCGAGACCGGTGTGTTCGGCATGCTCGAATTCACCGTGCCCGGCAGGTACTACTACAACATCGCAGAGGCTGCGGGCAGCACCGAGGGCATGCACTACGACACGGTGGCGAAGCAGTTCGCCGTGACTGTCGCGAAGAACGACGAGACCGGCATCCTGACGGCGACCGCGGTCTACTCTGACAACATGACCGCCCTGACGGTGAAGAACACCTATCAGAAGGTCACCGCGCAGCCTGAGGTGTCCAAGAAGGTCACCGGCGACACGACTGCCCCGAGCTACAACAAGGACGAGGAGTTCGAGTTCACCCTCGAGGCCGTGGACGGCGCGCCGATGCCGGTGAACACGCCTTATGCGGTTTCCGTCAAGGATGGCGGCACCGGTGTGTTCGACGAGATCACCTATACCGAGGCCGGCACCTACAAGTACATCATCAAGGAGACCGCCGGCGACACGCCCGGCATGACCTATGACGTGGACGAAAACGGCGAAGCGGTCATCCACAATGTGATCGTGACTGTCGCGGAAGATCCCGATACCAAGAAACTGTACACCACCATCACCTATGATGAGGATGAGGACGCGGAGAGCCTGGAGGTCGAGAACAACTACGAGACCGGCAAGCTGCACGTGACCAAGCAGGTGACGGTCACCGAGGATGGTAAGGACGTCACCGCCTCCTCGCCGATCCGGACCAAGATCTTCCTGGTGGCCGTGTACGACAAGAACGGCAACTACTACACCCTCAACGGCGAGAACGCCGGGACCAACCCGCACTGGGTGGAGATCCGCAACGGCGAAACCGTTGAATGGGATCACCTGCCCTTCGGTACCTACTACGTGAAGGAAAAGGATGCCTCCGAGGAGGACGGCATCGCGGACGTGGCCGGGTACACGCGCGAGACGAAGATCTACACCGTGACCCTGACCCCGGCGGAGGAGGGCGGCGAGCCCACTACCGTCGAGACGGAGGGCTTTGAGTCCGCGCTGACCAAGGAAAGCCCGGAGGCCGAGTTCAAGATCACCAACGCTTACGAGCGCGAGATGACCGCCGTCCAGATCAAGAAGGTCTGGAAGGGCGAGGACGGCACGGTGCTGACCGCGGCCGAGGCGCCCGTGGACGAGCTGACCGTGACCCTGCTGGCCAACGGCACCGAGAAGCAGACCGTGACCCTCAAGAGGGATGCGGACTTCATCAGCGACGTCATCATCCTGCCCGCCTATGACAACGGCGTCCCGGTGAAATACACCTGGAGCGAGAACACCGCCAACCTGCCCGAGGGCTGGGTGCTGGAGGGCATCTCCGCGCCGGTCACGGAGCCGCAGACCATCGGCGAGGGCGAGGACGAGAAGACCGTGGACGTGGAGGTGACCACCGTCACCAACAAGTTCGCCCCGGATACCGTCTCCGTCACTGTGCAGAAGATCTGGGACGACGCGGGCGACCAGGACGGCCGCCGGCCCGAGATCAAGGTGCAGCTGTGGGTCAAGACACAGGATACTGAGAATCCGGACGTTGACAGCTACGCCAGCTACGGCGATCCCGTGGCGCTGACCGAGGCCATGGGCTGGACCTACACCTGGACCGACCTGGACGGCAAAGCGGCCGATTACAAGGTGACCGAGGTTGTGGGCGAGGAAGACTACGACGATGGCGACGCGATCGAGGTCGTGAAAGACGACGAGGAGCATGTCTACCACGTCGCCATCACCGGCAGCAACGGCAGCTACACCATCAAGAACACCTACAAGCCCGAGGAGACCGAAATCACGGTGCGGAAGGTCTGGGACGACATCAATGACGTGGACGGCGTGCGTCCCGACGAGATCACCGTGATCCTCTACGCCGATGGCAAGCCCGTGGCGGAGAAGGTGCTGACGATCGGCGACGAGTGGGCGTACAAGTTCACCAAGCTGCCGAAGTACACCTTCACCGAGAGCGGTGCGGGCGGCAAGCTGATCGAATACACTGTCAAGGAGCACACCTCCATTGACCTGACCGATCAGTACACCTTCGTGGGCCTGACTGGCGAAGGCACCGAGGAAGATCCCTTCGTGCTGACCAACAAGCATGAGCCCGAGCTGGTGACGATCGAGATCACCAAGACCTGGGACGACGACGACGACCGCGACGGCCTGCGCCTGACTGCGGACGAGTACGCCGACGCCGTGCAGCTCTACGCTGACGATGCGGAATTCGACGAGAGCACTCTGACCACAGATCAGAAGTCCGTGACCGACAACGGCGACGGCACCTACACCGTCACCTACACTGATCTGCCCAAGTACAAGCGGGTGGACGGCGAGTCCAGCGTGATTGAGTACACCGTGCACGAGGATCTGGACGTCATCGAAGCCCATGCCTACACGGCGGATCCCGAGGACGGCATTGTGGAGCTCGATGAGGATTACAAGGGCAAACTCACCAACACCCACGAGCCTGCCGAGACCAGTGTCGAGATCACCAAGACCTGGATTGACGAGGATGACGTGGATGGCCTGCGCCCCACCGCGGACGAGTACCTGGCCATGGTGCACCTCTACGCCGACGATGTGGAGGTCACCGACGTCGAGCCCGAAATCACGGACAACGGTGACGGAACCTACACCGTGACCTGGTCCGGCCTGCCGAAGTACGACGGCAAGGCGGAGGGTGCCGCCACGGCCACAGAGATCGTCTGGACCGCTTCCGAGGACGCCATCACCGGCTATAATGAGGAAGCGGAGGACATTGCCCTGACGTTGGACGACAATACCTACAAGGGCGAAATCACCAACATGCACGTGCCGGATACCATCACCTTGGAGGGCGAGAAGATCTGGGCGGGCGACGAAGCCTACGAGAGCGCGGGCATCAGCCTGCGTCCTGCGAACATCTCCGTGAGCCTGTACGCGGACGGCGATCTGATCAGCATGATCACGGTCGAACCCGATACGGACGGCAACTGGAGCTACAAGTTCGAGGATCTGCCGAAGTATAAGGAAGGCGAACACGGCGTCGAGATCACCTACACCGTGGACGAGAT
>OCTW011580010.1_pt1 | contig 20232 bp, 11 predicted proteins | sample 1539671 | NCBI WGS metagenome assembly OCTW01 (sample SAMN02144230, study PRJEB22623) | gut metagenome | biome: sheep rumen | host: Ovis aries | place: New Zealand
TTAGGTGTTATATCCTCGTAACCTCCAACACACGGCGATGGCCGCTCACCAATGGGAAACGATGGCGAAAGGGGGGATTTATAGAGGAAAGGTAGGAAAAAATCTTCGGATTCCCTAACGATGGGAATGGTAACCGAAAAAGAATCAGCCGATTGGAGCACTTGGATTTCTTTTCCGGCAATGTCGCGGTATTGGTTTCGTATGTATTGCAGGCCGATGCCGGTGTGGCTGACGGGTGTCAGTTTGGGGATGCGGTTGTTTTGCAGGGTGATGGAACGCCCGTCGGAGGAAGCGGTGATCACCAGTGGGCTCTCCGGAGAAATGACATTGTGTTTTACGGCATTCTCAAGCAGCAGCTGAAGGGTGCAGGGGACGATATAGCCTTCGGGCAGAACCGGCCCCATGCGGTCTTCGAAGACGAGTCCCTCCGGAAAGCGGATCTGCATAAGTTCACGGTAAGTATTGGCAAAGGCGATTTCCCCTTCCAGGGGGACCAGGCGCTTTCCTTCCTGTTTCATCAGATAGCGGTAGAGGCTGGACATCTTCTGGATGTATTCGCTGGCTTCCTGCCGGGTTCCCTCCTGAACGATGGAGTCCAGGACATTGAGGCTGTTGAACAGGAAGTGGGGATTCACCTGGTGCTTGAGGGTCATGTAACGGAATTCGGCCTGGTGCCGCCTGGTGCGTTGCCTGGCGGCTTCCCGCTGCATCTGGAGGGCGAAATTCACCATGAAAAGCAAGGATACCACCGTGGTGAGAATCAACAGGAGAGTGGCCCCGGAATTGTCGGCAAAAGGATTCCCGGTGTAATGGATGTTGATATACACCCGGATGCCGAACACCAGGGCGATGCAGAATACCAGCCAGCCGGCGTTCTCGTACCATGACCGGTCCCTTTCATAGCCGGCGGCGCCTCCCCCCGAAACCCGGTGGGCGAAAGCGTAGAGGCTCCAGCCCAGGATTTCCGTGACCAGAAAGGTGGAAAGGACGTGCTGCCAGACGGGGGGAAGGGAATCGAAGAAGAATGCCGGTGCCAGGCTGCCCAGGACAAAGCCGATGATATTGACCAGAATCAGGGAGGTGACGGTGATTTCAACCGTAAGGTTTTCCCGGAAGCAGATGATCACGGCAAGGGTCATCGTAAGGGCGGTGAGGAACAGGCTGTCGGCGATTCCCAGCGAAGTGCACAAGGCGGTGAGGGCCGCATGCAGCAGCGCAAATCCATGAATGATGCCGTGGGTTGCCTTGTGTGTCATAACAGAGCAAAGGTAGTCATTAATTCCGTTCGTCGCAAAAAAATATCCATTCAGCCGGTTTTACGCGTACGCGTTAATAAATGTAGCGGAGGATTGATTAAATTCGTCCGCTAAAACTAGTAACACAATGTCTCAAAAACGTGACTTGACCTTCCGCCAGCTGGTGGATCTGAGCTTCGGCTTTTTCGGCGTGCAGATTGCGTATGCCCTGCAGAGTGCCAACATCAGCCGGATTTTCGCCACCCTGGGCGCAGACCCTCATCAGCTGAGCTTTTTCTGGATTCTGCCTCCTCTGATGGGCATGATTGTCCAGCCGCTCATCGGCAAATACAGCGACCGCACCTGGTGCGGGATGGGCCGTCGCAAGCCTTATCTCCTGGTGGGCGCCATCATTGCCGTACTGGTGATGGTCTTCCTTCCCAACGCCGGAAGCCTGCACTTCAGCACCCGGCTGTTCCTGGGTCTGAACATGGCCATGTGGTTCGGCCTGTTCTCCCTCATTTTCCTGGATACGTCCATCAACATCGCCATGCAGCCCTTCAAGATGATGGTGGGTGACATGGTAAACGAAGCGCAGAAAACCACCGCCTACAGCATCCAGAGTTTCCTCTGCAATGCAGGCTCGCTGGTGGGCTATATCTTCCCCATCCTCTTCACCTGGATGGGCATTGCCAACACCGCTCCCAAGGGCGTGGTGCCCGACAGCGTCATTTACAGTTTCTACTGCGGGGCCGCCATCCTCATTCTCTGCGTGCTGTACACCTTCCTCCGCGTGAAGGAAATGCCGCCCAGGGAGTATGCCGATTTCCACGGCATCGACCTCCGGGACAGGAAGGAGGAGAAGGGCGAAGGCCTGTTCAAACTTCTGCTCAAGGCCCCCAAGACCTTCTGGACGGTGGGCCTGGTGCAGTTTTTCAGCTGGGCCGCTTTCCTGTATATGTGGACCTACACCAACGGTGCCATCGCCCACAATGTCTGGCATACGGCCGACACCGCCTCCGGGGCCTATCAGACCGCCGGCAACTGGGTGGGCGTGCTGTTCGCCGTCCAGGCGGTGGGTTCGCTGGTCTGGGCCGCCGTTCTGCCGCGTTTCAAAAACCTGAAACTGGCCTATGTGGTGAGCCTTCTAGCAGGAGCCGCAGGCTTTGTTTCCGTGATGTTCATCCACGACCAGTATCTGCTGTTTGCAAGTTACTTCCTGATTGGCTTTGCCTGGGCCGCCATGCTGGCCCTCCCGTTCGCCCTCCTTACCAACGCCCTGGAAGGAAGCCCGTATATGGGAAGTTACCTGGGCCTTTTCAACGGGACCATCTGCCTGCCGCAGATTGTGGCCGCCGCCACGGGCGGTCTGGTGCTCTCCCTGGTGGGCGGCAGCCAGCCGGCCATGCTGCTTATCGCGGGCGTGTTCCTGGTGCTGGGAGCCATCTCCGTGAAATTTATCGAAACCAAATAATTATCAATTAACTACACACGAATGAAAAGGATTTTAACCGTCATCGCAGTGTTGCTTACAACAGCCTGCGCTACCGTATTCGCCCAGGGCGGATACCAGGTTAAAGGTGTGGTAGTGGACGCCATCGGCCCCGTCATCGGGGCTTCGGTAATCGAGCAGGGAACGACCAACGGCGTTTCCACCGGTCTCGACGGCGACTTCATCCTCACCGTTTCCAACGCCAATGCAGTGGTGGAAATCAGCTGCATCGGCTATGCAACCCAAGTCTTTGCGGCCTCGGCCGTTCCTGCCACCGTCACCCTCATGGAAGACACTGAATTCCTGGACGACGTGGTGATTATCGGTTACGGCACCGTCAAAAAGAGCGACCTCACCGGTTCCGTCTCTACCGTGAAGGCTGACGAAATCAACAAGGGTGTCATCACCTCCCCGGCCGATCTCCTGCGCGGCAAGAGCGCCGGCGTGGTGGTCACGGCCGGTGACGGTATGCCGGGTTCCGCCGCTACCGTCCGTATCCGTGGCGGCTCCTCCATCAACGCTTCCAACACGCCTCTGTATGTGATCGACGGTCTGCCCGTGTCCAACGACGGCATTTCCGGCATGGCCGACGCCCTCTCTTCCATCAACCCGGAAGACATCGAGAGCTTCACGGTCCTGAAGGACGCTTCCGCCACCGCCATCTACGGTTCCCGCGCTTCCAACGGTGTTATCGTGATTACCACCAAGAAGGGCACCCGGGTGGGTGACAACCGTCCGCACCTGGCGGCCGACATCACCACTTCCGTGAACACCATCGCCAAGTACAACAATCTGCTGGACGCAGCGGGCATCCGTTCCCTCATCCAGGAATTCTACGGCCCCAATTCCGCCGCAGAGGCTGCCCTGGGGAACACCAACACCGACTGGCAGCGTCAGATTTTCCGCGTGGCCCCCACCGTGGATGCCAACCTGAGCCTGAGCGGCCGTATCGGCGAGGTGCTTCCTTACCGTGTTTCCGGTGGCGCCACCTGGCAGAACGGTACCCTGAAGGGTTCCGAAATGGACCGCTGGACGCTGGCCCTGAACCTGGCTCCCACGTTCTTCGACAAACACCTCACCGTGAACCTGAACGGCAAGGGCACGTATGCCATGAATACCTATGCCAACCAGAGTGCCATCGGAGCCGCCAACCACTACGACCCCACCAAGCCGGTCTATGACAAAAACGGCATCAACGGTTACACCACCTGGTACGACCAGTCCGGCAACCCCAACACCATGGCAACCATGAACCCGGTGGCCCTTCTGAACTCCAAGCGTGATTTCTCCAACGCCATGCGCTTCATCGGCAACAGCCAGTTCGACTACAGGGTCCACGGTCTCGAGGACCTGCGCCTGAACCTGAATCTGGGTATCGACTGGGCCAAGTCCAACGGTGTCACCGAGATTGCCCAGGGTTCCGAGGAATCCATCCACAACACCAGCGAGTCCGGCGGCGGTTCCCACACGGATTATGACTACACCCGCAGGAACACCACCCTCGAGTTCTATGCCGACTACAGCCGCACCTTTGCCGAGAAGCACTTTGTGGACTTCATGGCCGGCTATTCCTGGCAGCACTTCTGGAGCAACAGCCACAACTACAAGTACCGTCTCTCCGACAGGCTGGAAATGTCCAACACCGAAGGAAAGGGTGAACTCTACCTGATCTCCTTCTTCGGCCGTGCCAACTACAGCTTCGCCGACCGTTACCTCATTACGGCCACCATCCGAGCCGACGGTACTTCCCGCTTCCAGAACAACAAGTGGGGTATCTTCCCCTCCGTGGCCCTGGGCTGGAACATCAAGAACGAGAGCTTCCTCAAGAATGTGGACCCTGTCTCCACCCTCAAGCTCCGTCTGTCCTGGGGTGAGACCGGTCAGCAGGAAGTGGGCGGTTACTACGACACCTTCGCCCAGTTCCTATCCATCAACACGCCCGGTTCCTACTATTTCGTGAACGGCGGCGCCTACAGCGCTCCGGTCGTGGCCTTGGGTTACAGCGCCAACCTGAAGTGGGAGACCACCACCACCTACAACGCCGGTATCGACTTCGGTTTCTGGAACGACCGCCTCACCGCATCCGTGGATGTGTACAAGCGCGATACCCGCGACATCCTGAACTACATCCCGGTTCCGGGCCTTTCCAACCTGACCAACTACCTGAACACCAATATCGGCTCCATGACCAACATGGGTTATGAGATCGACCTCAACGGCGTCCTGGTGGAAACCCGCGACATCAACTGGACCCTGGGCGTGAACATGGCCTACAACAAAAACAAGGTGACCAAACTCACCGCCTCCGACGAGAACGCGGCCGGCATCGAGACCGGCGGCATCTCCGGCGGTACCGGCAACAATGTGCAGTTGATCCAGGTGGGCTATCCCATGCGCACCTTCTATCTGTACCAGCAGGTCTATGACAAGAACGGCGCGCCCGTCAACGGCGTCTATGTGGACCAGAACGGCGACGGCACCATCACGGCCGACGACAAGGTGATGTCCCACCATGCCGATGCCGACTACACCTTCGGTTTCCACACTTCCTTCAACTGGAAGAACTGGACGGCGGCCCTCTCCGGTCACGCCTCCATCGGCAACTGGGTCTATAACAACGTGGCTTCCGATACCGAAATGCTGGCCGACCTGTGGACCAACAACTTCGTCAGCAACCGCGTCGCCTCCGCTCCCAAGTCCATGTTCACCCAGGCACAGTACCTGTCCGACTACTATCTCCAGGACGGTTCCTTCCTGAAACTGGACAACTTCACCATCGGTTACACCTTCCCCAAGATCTTCAATGTGGATCCCGACAGACCCGCTTCCCTGAACATCTTCGGCACGGTCCAGAACATCTGCACCATCACCAAGTACAGCGGAATCGATCCGGAAGTGTTCGGCGGCATCGACGGTACGGTGTACCCTCGTCCGAGAACCTTCATCGTAGGTGTTAAGTTTAACTTCTAATCCGGCACGCATAGTATGAAAACCATCAAAAATATCTTAGGCATTGTGGCTGCCGCTGCAGCCCTGACTGCCTGCGTGGGTGATCTGAATGTGACGCCGATCGACCCCAACGCCAATACCGTGGACAAGGTGCTCACCTCCCAGTCCGCGCTTGATTCCTATATTTCCGGTGTGTATCTGGGCTTTGCCACTTCGGGTTATTACGGCCCCAACGGCAGTCCTTCCATCTCCGGCCTCGACGGCGGTGCTTCCCAGTACATCCGCGGCCTGTATCACCACCAGGAACTCACCACCGACGAAAGTGTCTGCGGCTGGAACGACCAGACCATCAAGAATTTCCATTACATGAACTGGACCACCGACGACACCTTCATCTATGCCTTCTACTCCCGTCTGCTGATGCAGGTGGCTTCGGCCAACGAGTTCATCCGCGAAGTGGAGAAGACGGATTTCGACGCCGGTGTGAAAAACCGCTACGTGGCCGAGGCCCGCGTGCTGCGCGCCATTGCCTACTACCATGCCATCGACTGTTTCGGCAGTGTTCCTTTCGCAACCGAGGAAGACGTGGTGGGAACCAATCCCGAGCAGATCTCCCGTGCCGACCTGTTCGCCTGGCTGGAAGAGGAACTGAAAGACATCATCGCCGGCAACAACCTTCCCGGCAAGGACAATGTGGTCGCGGGCCATGTGAGCATGGGCGCCGCCAAGTTCCTGCTGGCCAAGCTCTACCTGAATGCCGAGGTTTATACGGGATCGGCCCGCTGGAATGACTGCGCCACCATCCTGAAAGACCTCATGGACGACGGTTACAGCCTGCACACCACGTCGGCCGGCGTTTATCCCGCCTATCAGGAACTGTTCCTGGCCGACAACGACCGCTGCACCGACGAAATCATCTTCGCCATCCAGCAGGACGGTGTGTACACCCAGAGTTATGGCTGCACCAATTACATCATCTTCGCCTCCACGGGCGGTGAGATGGATCCGGCCTCCATCGGCATTTCCTCCGGTTGGGGCGGCTTGCGCATGACTCCCGAGTTCTTTGCCAAGTTCACCAATGACGACCAGCGCAAACTCTTCTACACGGATACCCAGCAGGCCAGCATCGACGATATCGGCAACTTCACCAACGGTTATGCCTTCATGAAGTTCCTCAACCGCACCAGCGACGGCGGTGCCGGTCAGGAAGCCGGTTTCGTTGATACCGATTTCCCGCTCATGCGCTATGCCGACGTGCTCCTGATGGCGGCCGAATGCGAGGCCCGCGGTGCTTCCTGCAACGGCCTTGCAGCCTTCAACCAGGTGCGCGAACGGGCCGGCCTGAACCCGGTCTTCGCCCTGAACCTGGACGACATCCTGGACGAGCGCGCCCGCGAACTCTATCAGGAGTGCTGGCGCCGCTCCGACCTCATCCGTTTCGGCAAGTTCACTTCCGGTTACAACTGGCAGTGGAAGGGCGAAACCCAGGATGGTCGTGACGTGGACGGCCACCGGGCCCTCTTCCCGATTCCGGACAGCGACCGTCTGGCCAACTCCAACCTCAAGCAGAACCCCGGCTATTAATCGTTGTACTGCCTTATGAAGAAATTTTTATCCATCATCATAGCAGGTGCGGCCGCTCTCGCCGCCGTTTCCTGCGCCAAACAGGAACTGGTGCAGTTCGACGACAGCAAGGCCACCGCTCCTGTCGTAAACTCCTACGATGTCACCGAGGACGGAGTCTTCGTGGACTTCACCGCCGGTTCCTTCAACCAGAGTTTCAACCAGAAAATGCCGGTGAACCACTCTCTGGTTCTTCTTGCTGCAGACGGCAAGAGCGTGAACAAGATTCTCTCTTCCTCCATCGCAGACAATGTCATCAGCGTATCCACCGTCACCCTCAGCCGCACCCTGCTTGCGCAGGGTTATGAGGAGGGAAGCGTGGTCTCCCTGGAACTGGCTCTCCGCGCTTCCATGCAGGAGAGCGCCCGTGACAACCTCCGCAACGGTTTTATGGAGGCCGTGGGCCGCATCAGCATACCCGGCTTCGAGATTGTCCTGCCCCAGGGCAGCCCGTACGAGGAATACACTGAAATCAGCACCTGGACCGTTATCGGAGCCGTTGCGGCTTACGAGATGAACTGGGACAAGGATCTGGTGATGTGGACCGACGGCAAGGGCAACCATGTCGCCGCTCACGTGAACCTCACGGCCGATGACGAGTTCAAGTTCCGCAAGGATCAGGACTGGGGTGTGAACTTCGGCGGCGATTACGGCAGCCTGGACAATGAGTTCTCCCTGACGCAGGACGGTCCCAACATCAAGGTTGGTGCCGCCGGCGTGTACGACATCTTCTTCAACGAAAACGGCCAGGCATGGATTGCCAACGCCTATGACCCGTATCCCGAGTTCACCGAGGCCAGCACCTGGTCCGTGATCGGCGCCCTGTCCCTTGCCGGCATCAACTGGGATGGTGACATCGCCATGATGACCGACGGTACCACGCACGTGGCCCTGAGCGTTGCCCTGGCTGCCGCCGACGAGTTCAAGTTCCGCAAGGATGCCGACTGGGCCGTGAACATGGGCGGCGAGTACGGCAGCATCGACACCGACTTCCCGGTGACCCAGGACGGCGCCAACATCAAGGTGGGTGCCGACGGCGTCTTCGACCTGTTCGTGAACCCGGATGCCGGTACCGCCAGGGTGGCCAACGCTTCCGGTGCCAAGGTATCCTATATCCTGGGCAGCGATGAACCCGACCCCGAAGAGCCTGTCGCCGTGACCGGCTGGAACATCATCGGTCTCAACGGCAACTGGGACACCGATGTCCTGGCGACCCAGGAGGGCAATGTCTGGACCGCTTACATCACGGCTGACGGAGACACCGAGTTCAAGTGGCGCAAGGACGGCGCCTGGGACGAGAACTACGGCGGCGTGATGACCGCCCTCGGAGAGCCCTTCGAGGCTGTCGCCGGCGGTGACAACATCAAGATCGGCGCGGGCTTCTACAAGGTGGTCCTGGATACCGGGAATCTCACCATCACCGTGTCTGAAGGAAACGTGTGGTCCCTGATCGGAGACTTCAACAGTTGGGGCGGCGATGTGGATATGACCGAGGCCGACGGTGTCTGGACCAGCCCTGTCACCAAGATCAGCGGCGGCTTCAAGATCCGTTACAACCACGGCTGGGACACCAACGTGGGCGGTGTCATGACCGCTGTCGGCGAGCCGTTCGAGGCCGTTCCCGGCGGTGACAACATCAGCGTGGAGGAAGGCAACTACATCGTCACCTATGACACCAATGCCGGCACCATCACCGTTTCTACCGCCGGTTGGGGCGTCGTGGGCACCATCAACAGCTGGGGCGATACGCCCGATACTCCCCTGAGGGAGGAGGCCAACCACAGTTATCTGGTGGCCCGCAATGTGGCGGTCAGCGCTTCCGACGAGATCAAGGTCCGTTACAATAACGACTGGGCCGAGAACTTCGGTGGTGACTCCAAGTTGGGTACGGCCGTGAAGGCCTATGCCAGCGGCAACAACATCAAGCCCGGTATCGACGGTGCAGTGGATGTGTACTTCTTCCCGGCCGAAGAGGTTCTCCTGGTGGCCGAGGCCGGTACCGACCCCGCTTACTGGGGCGTCGTGGGCACCATCAACAGCTGGGGCGTTCCCGACCGCATCCTCTTTGAAAGGGATGGCAAACTCGTCTCCAACGAGATTCAGCTGAGCGCTTCCGACGAGATCAAGATCCGCCAGAACGAGGCCTGGGATGTGAACCGGGGCGGTGTCTTCGCCGAACTGGGACAGGCCTTCGCCGTGGAGAACAACGGCGCCAACATCAAGGTGGGACGCGACGCCAAGGTGGTCGTGGTCTATGACCCCGCTGCCGAGACCATCACCCTCGAGGGTGAGTACACCGGCGAAGCGCCCTCCCTGCCGGAGACCATGTATATCATCGGCGACGGTGTCGGCGGATGGGACTGGGGTGCCGATTACATCGTGGACATGACCCCCGTCAACGGAAAGCCCGGCCAGTTCTGGGCCATCCGTAACATCGAGGCCGGCAAGGGCTTCAAGTTCTGCGCCGTGAAGGAGTGGAACGGAGACTTCACCGGACTGGGCGAAGACAGCGGCTATACCGTATCTGACGGCAACTGCTTCGTGGCCGAGAACGGCGTGTACATGATTTATGTGGACACCGAAAACAAGAAGGTCTGCGTGGAGCCCGCCAAGGTCTATGGTATGGGCAGCTGCTTCGGCGGCTGGACCGAGGCCATGGAAAATGCCCTCTTCACCGCGGCCGACGGCAAGATCTCGATCACGGTGGCGGCCAGCGGCGAACTCCGCATCTACGCTGCCTCTTCCATTGCCACTTCCGACTGGTGGACCCGCGAGTTCATCATCCTGGACGGCAAGATTGCCTATCGTGGCAACGGCGGAGACCAGGAGCGCGTGAACGTGAACGCCGGCCAGAAGGTCACCCTCGACTTCAATGCCGGAACCGGCACCATCGAGTAAACTTTTTCAGGCGGGCGCCCCTGACCGGACGCCCGTCTGCCAATATTTGAAACCATGAAAAGAATTGTCTGGATGCTTGCGGCCGCCCTTTGCCTGGCGGCGTGCGGCGAAAAGGATACTCCGGTGCCGCCGGCCCCCGTGGAAACCCTCTCCGTGGCGCCGTCCGCGCTGTCTTTCACCGATGAAGACAGCTCCACCAAACTGGTGACGGTGACTTCGTCATCGGCCTGGACGGCAAGCGCTTCGGCGGCGTGGATGCACGTTTCACCGACATCGGGCAGCGGCACCGCCTCTGTCTCGGTGAAGGTGGACGCCAATACGGAACAGGGTGCCAGGACGGGCAGCATCAGCATCAGCGCCGGCGGCAGGAGCGGCAGCGTCTCCGTTACGCAGGCCGGTGCCGGGAAAATAGAGATCGTTCCTTCCCCGGCCGCATTCGACGGCACCAAGCGGGCCAGTACCACCTATCAGCTCCTGGTCTATTCCTTCGCCGATTCCAACGGAGACGGCGTGGGTGATTTCAAGGGCATCGAGAAGCATCTGGACTATCTGGACGATTTGGGCGTCACGGCCCTCTGGCTGTCCCCGGTGCATCCCACGGGCAGTTATCACGGTTATGACGTGAATGATTACTTCTCTTTGAACCCTTTATACGCCGTGGGCAGTTATACCTCCGAGAAAGCAGAGGCGGACTTCAAGGAGCTGATTGACGCCGCCAACGCCAAGGGAATCCGGATTTACATGGACTATGTTCTGAATCATAGCGGAGATGGGAACGCTTGGTTTACCGAGGCGGTCTATGATTCCGACAGTCAATATAGGGACTATTATATCTTCTCGTCTAATCCCAAGGCAGATGTTGCTGCCGGTTCCATTCCTATGTTGATTTCGGAAGGAAGCGAGGCTTATAACGAAGGGGAGTGGTATGCATGCGGTGGCCGGGGTCGTTACCATTTCCATTTGGATTGGGTGAGCGATGTTTCTGTGACTGTAACAGTAACCCCTACCGAAGAAGCCCCTTATACGGGGAATTCCGGCAAGTACATCTATTTTGGAAATGGTGAAACCAGAGAGTTCAAGTCAAGCGGAGGAACGGCTTACGATTTGGTGACAGACTTTGAATCTTTGTGGGGGTATTTGGTTCGTACATCCAAAACGAGTTGGGCGGCCGGTACCAAGTACGGTGTTATAGGACGTCCAAAAGTGACACTGGGAGAGCCTGTTTCGCTTACTAGAAGCAGCAGTTCCGTAGATCCTTCCAATATTGCATTGTCCTGTTATTATCATTCCAATTTTGCCCAATCAATGCCGGACTTGAACTATGGCCCAGTGGCGGAAGCGAAGAACTCAGCGGCATTTCAGGCGGTGGGGCTGTCGGCCGACAAATGGTTGGGAATGGGGGTGGACGGATTCCGTCTGGATGCGGTCAAGCATATCTATCACAATTCGTGGTCAGATGAGAATCCCTCTTTCCTGAAACAATGGTATGAGCGCTGCAACAGCCAATACGTGGGAGGTGACATTTTTATGGTTGGGGAAGTGCTGGATTCTCACGATATGGAGAAGCTCTATTATAAAGGCCTTCCTTCGCTTTTTGAATTCGGGTTCAGGGATAATGTCCTTTCTGCTTTGAAGAATGGCAATGGAAGTGGTTTTGCTTCGACGGTTGCAGGATTCATTCGTGACCATAAGGTGAACAACGACAAGGCAATCACATCCTTGATTATCGGGAATCACGACATTACCCGCGTGGGTACGGAGTTGGGGAAGAACATAGCCAAGGAGAAACAGGCTGCCGCTATGCTTTTGACGGCCGAAGGCAAGCCCTTCATCTTCCAGGGCGACGAACTGGGCTATTGGGGCGACAAATCCAAGCATGGGGATGCCGATATCCGTATGCCGCTATGCTGGGATAAGAGCGGCACCCAGATTGCCAAGAAGGGCCTTCCCGATGGACTTGATGGATATACCGACATGGTCAACGGAAACAATTCCGTCGAAGCCCAGCAGGCCGATGAGTCTTCCGTCCTGAACGTATACAAGACCTGGAGCCGACTGCGGAACACCTATCCGGCCCTGGCCGGGGGAACCATGACCAAGGCCGGCCTCAGCGGCACTTCCATCGCCGCCTGGTACATGACCTCCGGCAGCCAGAAACTGCTGGTGATTCACAATGTGGCCAGCAGCGCCAAGGAAGTGAAGGTGACCGACAGCATGGCCAAGCCCGTCGGCCTGTTGGGCAAGGCCTCCGTCAAGGAGCAGACCCTCATCCTGGGGGCCAACTCCTCCGTGGTATTCCAGCTTTAGAAATTGCGTCCCACAAGGACGTGGGCAAAGTTTTCCAGCGCTGCATGGCCCTTTTCGGGCAGTGCGGTGCTTTCTGCTTCCCGGATGGCCCGTTCGCTCAGCCGGGCAATCTCCTTCCTGGCGGCATCGGCCACTCCCACGCTGTCGTAAAGGGCTTTGACGCGGGCGATTTTGGCGGTTTTCTCCTCGTCCGTTTCGGCGGGAGCGTTCAGCGCTTCCGCGATTCCGGCGGCCCCCAGCTGTTCGGCCTTGATGGTGAGCCAGGACTTCTTGGCGTTTAGGATATCCCCGCCGATGGGTTTTCCGAAGACTTTCTCGTCCCCGTAGGCGTCCAGGTAATCGTCGGCCACCTGGAAGGCCAGACCCAGGTTGTAGCCGTAGCAGTACAGGCATTGCTGGCTGTAGGCGTTGGCCCCGCCGATGAGGGCACCCAACTGCGCCGCGCAGGCAATGAGCACACCGGTCTTGAGGCCGATCATCTTCATGTACTCCTCCATCGGCACCCGGTCGCGCTTCTCGAAGTCCATGTCCATCTGCTGGCCGTCACACACCTGGGAGGCCGTTTGGGAGAAAAGATTCAGCACCTGCGGAAGCACCTGCTTCGGAGCCATGGCCATGCGCTTGTAGGCATCGATGCACATGACATCCCCGCTCAGGATGGCGGTGTCCTCGTTCCACTTTTTCCATACGGTCTGGCTTCCGCGGCGAAGGGCGCTGCGGTCCATGATGTCGTCGTGGATGAGGGTGAAGCTGTGGAAGACCTCCAGTCCGGCGGCCGGCTCCAGAATCCACCGTCCCAGGCTGTCCCTGAAAATGCCATAGGTCAGCAGGCACAGCCGGGGACGGATTCTCTTGCCCCCGAGGGATATCATGTACCGCAGCGGGTCATACAATCCTGCGGGTTCCGCCTGGAACTCGATTTGTCCAAACAGGTCTTTCAAGGCTTTGTCGATGGTGTTTTCCTGAATCATGGTAGGGAATTTTGGACAAAGATACCGTTTTTTTCAATCTTGTTCACATTTTTGGGCATTTTCTTGACAAAGACCCTCAGGCGCTACAGCGTGAGTTCGCCACCCCGGTAGAATTCCAGCAGGTGGGCCTGGAAAAGGTATTCGCAGGTGGCTTGTACGGCGTCTGACTGGGCTTTTACCAGGCGGTTCCGCACTTCGTTGAATTCGGTGAGCGTAGCTTTCCCGTTTTCGTATTTGGCCTGCTGGAGCTCAAAGGCATCTTCCGCGGCCAGTTTGGCTTCGCGGGCGCTTTCCCACTTGGCACGGGCGGCCACGGCGCCGTTCCAGGCCTGCACGATCTCCTTATACAGGGTGTTCTTGACCCGCTGCAGCTGGATTTCCTGATTGATTTTGTTCAGTTTGGCCGTGCGCAGCTGGTTCCGGGCCGTGAAACGGGTGAAGATGGGAATGCTCAGGGAAAGGCCCACATATTGGCTGAAGTTGTTGTCCAGTTGCTCCCAAAAGCCCTGTGTGCCGAAGGAGGTGTAGTAATTGGAGCCCAGTCCGGCCGACAGGGAAAGGGTGGGGAGGTGCTGTGCATGGGCAATCCGGATGCTGCGCTCGGCGCCCTGGAGGCGGAGCTGCTCGGCCCGGATGGCGGGGCGGATGCTTACGGCGTCGGCAAAGATGTCGTCCGGGGAACTGAGGGGGAACGCTTCCATCTCCAGGAAGGGCCTCTCCACCTGGAACCCTTCCCAGACAGGCAGTTCCAGCAGCTGCGCAAGGTCCAGCAGGGAAGCGCGCACATTGTTCCGCCCCTGCACCATCGTGAGGCGGCTTTGGGCCAGGGAGGCTTTCTGCTGGGACAGTTCGGCGGCGGAGGCCTTTCCGTTGTCAAACAGGCCTTGCAGCCGCACAACGTGCAGGGAATCGATTTTCAGCTGTTCCCGGGCTACGTCCAGGATCTCGTAATTGTACAGAATCTGGACGTATGCCCTGGCGACGGAGACGCGGATGTCGTCCCGGGCTTTCTCCAGGTCGGCGGTGGCGCTCTCCAGGTTCAGCCGGGCCAGTTTGATGCGCTCCGGCGTGGCCAGCCCGTCAAAGAGCGTCATGCTGCTGTTCAGGTTGAAACTGGTGGAGGCGGTGTTGCCCCGCTCGTAGGTGTTGTTCCCGCCGATTCCGCGGCCGAAACTCCAGTTTTCCCCGGCCGATGCGCTGACGCCGGGCGTCCAGGACCAGTCGGCCGTGTTCTTTTCCACGGCGCTTCTTTCGCGGTTGATTTCCTGCTGGGCTACGGTGAGGTTGTGCTCCAGCGCCCAGGAGGTGCACTGTTCCAGCGTCCAGGGACGGGAGAGGTCCGGGAGGGTATCCACGGGGGCCTGCGAGAGCAAGGCCAGGCTTGTCAATAGGGCTTTCATGGCTTATTTGCTGCTGATGATTTGGGGGCCGCGTACGGTCTGGCCCAGTTCCAGTCCGCTCTTGATTTCAATGTTTACGCCGTCGGAAAGGCCGGTGACCACATCGCGGCGCACATACCCTTCGGCCTCCTTCACAAAGACGTAGGTTTGGTCGCCGTCATACTGGATGGCGCTTTCGGGGATGGTGAGCACGTCGTTCACTTCCTGGAGCACGATTTCGGCGTTGGCGCTGTAGCCGCTGCGGATGGTCACCGTGTCGGGAACGGCAACGGAGGCCTTGATTTCGAACAGGTTGGCTCCGCCCGACTCGGTGGCTTTGGGAGAGATGTATTCCAGGGCGGCGTCGAAGGCGAAGTCCTGCAGCGCGCCCACGGTAATGCGCACGGGAAGGCCGATGTGCAGGCGTCCCACTTCCGTTTCGTCGATGTTGCCGTCAAAGATGAGGTCGTTCATGTTGGCCACGGTGGCGATGGTGGTTCCGTCGTTGAAGGTATTGGAGTTGATGACGGAGTTGCCCACTTTCACCGGCACGTCCAGGATGAGTCCCGAGATGGTGGAACGGACCAGGGTGGTGCTCCCACTCTTGTTGGAGGAGGATACGCCGTCCCGCACAATCTCCAGGGTCTCCTTGGCGATGGCGTGTTCTTCCTCGGCCTGCCGCAGGGCCTGCTGGATTTTCTCGAACTCGTCGGCACTCACCAGCTGCTTGTCGAAGAGCGCTTTTTCCCGCTGGTAGTTGGTCCGGGCCTGCTTGAGGTTCACCTCGCTCAGCCGGACGCGGCTCTGGGCACTGGAGAGCTGGCCCATGTCGGGGATCACCTTCAGTTTGGCGATGACCTCGTTCTGCTGGACCATCTGGCCGGCTTCCTTGTACAGTTCGGCCACGATGCCGCTGATCTGCGGTTTTACGTTCACCTCGTCGCGGGGCTGGATTTTGCCGGTGACGACGGTACTCCGGGAGATGCTGCCCATGGCGGGAGACAGCTCCTGGTATTGGATTTCATTGGGTTGCGAGCGTTTGAAAAGATAGAAGAATGTGCCCAGAAACACCAGGCCAATCAACGCAAACATCAGGATTTTACCAAATTTTTTCATATAGCTTTTGTATTGTTATTCGTCTCTCATGGCATCTACGGGCTTGATCTGCATGGCCCGTGCGGCAGGCATCAGACCGGCGACAACCCCCAGGATGGCAAGCAGGGAAGCGGCCAGGAGGGCTGTCCAGAACGGGACCTGATAGGCCGCCATCAAAATTCCGTCTTCCATGGTGGCCAGCTCCACCCCGTACAGGATGAGCACGCTGAACACGATTCCCGACATGCCGGCCACCAGCGTGAGCACGATGCTCTCGGAAATAATCTGTCCCAGGATTTGCCGGGGCGTTGCGCCGATGGCCCGCCGGATCCCGATCTCGGTGGTGCGCTCCCGTACGCTCACCATCATAATGTTGGACACGCCCACCACGCCGGCCAGCAGCGTGCCCAGGCCGATGAGCCAGATGATGAAATTCACGCCTTTGAAGAGGTTGTCCACGATGCCGAAGATGAGCTGGGTGTTCAGGAGGAACAGGGCCTGCTCGTCGGTCGGATCCACGTAGTGGGCCCTGGATATGATCTCGCGTACCCGCTGGGTAAGGTCGCTCATCACAAAGCCTTCCTTTGCGGTAAAGCACAGCAGCTGGATGGTGTTGCCCAGATTGTAGGCCTTCCGGGCCTGGTTGATGGGGATGACCACCATGTCGGCCGCGTTGCCGTTGATATTGATGCCGCTCCCTTCGCTCCAGTTAACGCCGACAACGCTGTAGAAGGCGCCGTCTATGCGGATCCGCTGTCCGCAGGGGTCGCCCCCTTCCGGAAACAGTTCGTTGTACACGCGCTTTCCAATCACGCACACCTTGCGCTCCTGGGCGTTGTCCATGTCGTTGATGTATCGGCCGTATTTGAGTTTGGGCGTCTCGATGAGGGCATAGTCGGCCCGGGTTCCCTTGACAACGGCCCGGGACGAGACGATGTCCCCCCGGACGACGCTTTTTCCCCAGAGGGCGATGGTGGGGGAGACGACATCCAGCTCCGGCATCAGGTTCTTCAGGAGGTCCACATCGTCGTAGGTCATCTCCCAGTTGCGACCTTCCTTGAAGCCTTTGAAGGGTTTGGAGGTCTGGTTGGCAAAGATGATGCAAGTGTTGTGGGCAAAGCCCTCGAACTCGTTCTCCAACATCTGCTTGAAGCCCCGGCCGCCGCCGCTCAGCAGCATGAGCATGAAAATGCCCCAGAAAACGCCGAAGCCGGTGAGAAGGCTCCTGCTCTTGTTGCGCAGGAGGCTGTCCAGGATTTCCCGGAAGGTATCGGTATCGAATCGGAGTTTCATTCTGCTCGAAGGGCTTCAATGGGTTTGACACGGGCGGCTTTCCACGCCGGAACCATACCGGCCAGGGTGCCGGCCATCACAAGCAGCAGGGTGGCTTTCAGGGCGACATCCACGTCCACGGAGGGGTTGACCATCATGTGGATGGTCTCGAATCCCACGTTCACGCCCCGCTGCGCAACCGTTTTGTCCAACAGCTCGCAGGCCAGCATGCCCAGCAGCATGCCCACATAGCCGAAGAGGGCTGTGATGACCACGCTCTCGGCAATAATCAGGGAAAGGATGTTCCGCGGTTTCGCGCCGATGGCTTTGCGGATTCCGAACTCGTGCGTGCGCTCCTTCACGGTGATGAGCATGATGTTGGACACGCCCACGATGCCGCTGATGAGCGTGAGCATGCCCAGAATCCAAAGGGCGGTGCTCAGCATGCCGGCGGCTTGGTTCATCTGCAGGTTCTCCGTATAGCCGTTCATGACCCAGATTCCCCTTTTGTCGTCCGGGGCGATGTCGTGCATGCGGCGGATGGTGGAGGTGTATTCCTTTTCAAAGTTTTCGTGCTCCTGGAGCGTTTCGAGGCCGTTGACGGTGAAGGTGATGGATTCCACTTTGTCGGAATGGTCGTAGATGCTCTTGTAGGTGGAGTAGGGGATGGGGCAGCTGCGGCGGAAGCTCTGCTCGTCGGTATGGTAAATCCCCACTACGCGGTAGGCGATGCTGCCGGCATTGATCCATCGGCCGACAAGCGCTTCCGGCTTTCCGGGAGAGAGGATTTTCGCGTGGGCCATGCTCACCACCATCACTTTCCGCTGCTGCCGGAGGTCCTCGTCGTTCAGGAAACGGCCGGCGGCCATCTGTACTTTATCCTGCTCCTGGTGCTCGGGCATCTGCCCCACCAGCCATCCGTCCGTTTTCCGCCCTTCCAGCATCAGTTTCACGGAGGTGCTGGCGGTGCTGCTGATGACGTTGCCGACGATTCCTTCCCAGTGGGCTCCCTTCGTGTAGTCCAGGTCTCGCTTGTCCAATTGGATCTGCCGGTTCTCCTTGTAGCCGGCGTATGGTTTGGAGGTGCGCCATCCCTCTACGGTGACGCTTTGGCTCACATACTGGTCCATGTTGCCCCGGAACGAGTTCATGAGTCCGTTCCCGGCCCCCAGCAGGGTAATCAGAAGAAAAATGCCCCAGCTCACCGCCAGCCCCGTCAGGGCCGTGCGGAGCTTGTTTTGCCGGAGCGTGCTTCCTATCTCGTGAAAAAGCTCTCTCATATTGTCATTCTGAGTGAAACGAAGAATCTATTTCATGACGGACCCTTCCCACGCATCGTGGCGGGTATTCTCTTCAATTTCGCCGATGACACCGTCCTTGATGTGGATGATCTTGTCGGTCTCGTTGGCCACGCCGCCTTCGTGCGTAACCACGATGATGGTAATCCCGTCCTGCTGGTTCAGTTGCTTCAGGAGCGCCATCACTTCCACGCTGGTCTTGGAATCCAGGGCGCCGGTGGGTTCGTCGGCCAGGATAATCCGGGGTTGGGTGATGAGGGCGCGGGCAATGGCCACGCGCTGCTTCTGGCCGCCGGACATCTCGTTGGGAAAATGGGAAGCCCAGGGCGTGAGGCCCATCTTGTCCAGGTATTCCATCGCCAGGTCGTGGCGCTTTTTCCGGGGGACACCTTGATAATATAAGGGAAGTTCCACGTTCTCGACGGCCGTCTTGAAGCCGATGAGGTTGAAACTCTGGAAGATGAAGCCGATCATGCGGTTCCGGTAGTCGGCCGCCTGCTTTTCCGTGAGATTCTTGATGAGGGTGCCGTCCAGGTGGTAGGTGCCTGTATCGTAGTTGTCCAGGATGCCCAGGATGTTCAGAAGGGTGCTCTTGCCCGATCCGGAAGCGCCCATGATGGACACGAATTCCCCGCGTTCGATGTGCAGGTCAACGCCTTTCAGGACATGGAGGGGCTGCCCGTTGTCGTAGGTTTTGTTGATTCCTTGTAAGTCAATTAGCGCCATTTTATCGCTGTGTTAGTATGCTATTACACTGCAAAGATAAACTGAATTTTGATAACCACCAAATTTTTATGCCGGAATGTATGGAATTCAGCTCACATTCTTCCGTTCGTCGCCAAAATACTACCGTTCGTCGTTTTTTTCGCCTAAAAAGGAAAGAATGTGACTCCTTTCTAAATAAATTTGCATACAGAACGTTGAGTGTTAGGGCTTTATTTGTTTTAATACTGTCAAGGGAAATGGGAAAAAAATCGCGAATCTATCAACCTCCTTCCATATTGCGGCGGGAGGAAGTAGCGTTTGAGACTGCCATCCTGGCGGCCTCGATACATGAGAGCGTGACGGTTGAGACAACCGGTCACGAGGTCAGGAATATCGACTGGTCCGATACGCCGTTCAATCATAGTTGGGAGTAGCCGCGAATTCTGTCAGACTGATGAAAAGAATTTCTTTCTTTCCGGTATTGTGCCTTTGTGCCGTTGCCTTTTCTTCCTGCAAGGACCGTTTCAACGAGTCCGGCGCGGAAGGTCGTGCCATTTCTTTTTCCGCCACGGCGGGTTTCCCCTCCGTCCTTACCAAGACGCAGTACAGCGGCGAGGTTACGTCCGACGGGGATTATGAGCGAATCAACTGGACGGCGGGAGACAAGATTGCCATCCTGAGCCCGGAGGCGATGCTCTACGACCAGAGTACGACTCCGTGGGTTCCTGCGCCCACATCCACCAATCCTCCCTTTTCGCGTGCGGAGTACAGCATCTCTGGCACGGTGACGGCCGACGGCCGGTATTCGCGTGCGGGGATTGTGGGGACGGGCTCCGGGGGGAGCCTTCACTGGGGCAGCGGCGCGCACCGTTTCTACGGAGTGTATCCGTCGTCGTTCGTGGGTTTCACCACGAATCTGAACGGTGCGGCGGCCGACATTACGGTGAGCATCCCTAAGGATCAGCGTCCGGCATCCGGGGTGGCTCCTGCGGTGAGCACGTCGGGCGG
>OCTW011578889.1_pt1 | contig 20225 bp, 9 predicted proteins | sample 1539671 | NCBI WGS metagenome assembly OCTW01 (sample SAMN02144230, study PRJEB22623) | gut metagenome | biome: sheep rumen | host: Ovis aries | place: New Zealand
TTTTAAGCTCTGAAACGGCTTTGTTCATATAAAAAGTGACAAAATGTAAGTTCGAAAAACTTGATTTTACATTTTGATACACCCTCTTTTATTTTAACGTCAATTCGGCGAAATCAAAATGATAGTTGCAGTGTCATAAATGAGGGTTGTTTAGGACGGAATCGTCCTACCCCATCCCTACTTGCGAGCCGTAGGCGAGCACATATAAATACAGAGACATGGAGTTTTAAGAGAAAATCTACATTTTTGAGGAAACAAGACGGAAAAGCAATTTCTACTGTATTACCTTTCAGGCAAAATTTTATGACATTGCTGCACTTTCCCGAGACGTTGTCACTGGTTATTCTCGCTTTGCTCGGTAGCGTCTTTCAGACGAATCTCTCAGATACCATACAAATATTCAAATCTGCCCGCAATAGGAATAATGATAAAACAGAAAACAGTGTCAGCTATAAGCTATAATATCAGACACTTGGGAAAACCCACAAACAAGTGTGTGCGGGAAAACTCCCCAACGGAGAAAACAGGAACATGGGGAAACACTAAAATAAATATAATACAAACAAAGCTGTATTTGGAATTGTTCTAATATTAGTTGCCTGAACATTACGGATATCACGTAGTGATTACATCTAGGTAGGCAGGCAAAATCATATCGATCACATCATTTTTCCCCGAGCAAACACAATAAAACCAACAAGTCTACGTTATATATAAAGATTTGTCTTTAATCTGCTGCGACAAAAAAACGTATAGTATAAACTAACGTGAAAAAGAGCAGACAACCAGCAGGAATTTATTCTGACGAATCAATAAAAATATTTTTTCGAAAGTTGATAAAGAAAAGAAGCAAATCATAAATAATGCTAAATTTAAAAAAGGCATAGAAAGAATCGGCAATTTTTATTACTTTTGCCTAAATTATGATATAATAGGCTTTATGTACGAATATATATCAGGTAAGATTATAGAGTTAAACCCGACCTATCTGGTGATTGAAGCCGGACAGATCGGCTACAACATAAATATAAGTCTCACTACGTATGCAGCACTTGAAGGGAAAAGTGAAGCAAAGATTTATGTACAGCATATCGTAAGAGAGGATGCTCAGCTTTTCTACGGTTTTGCAGACAAACGTGAGCGAGAAGTGTTCAATCTTCTTATTTCAGTAAGCGGAGTCGGAGTGAACACAGCCCGTTTGATTCTATCATCCTATACATCAGCGGAATTGGCAAATGTGATCATGTCAGACGATGTGGTAGCGATCAAAGGTGTGAAAGGAATAGGACTGAAGACAGCGCAAAAAATAATCATCGAGTTGAAAGACAAGATAAAAGGTTATGCAGACGACGGTGATTCTTCTTCTCCGGCAGGAAGTGCGGCAATACAAGCCAAGCAGGAAGCTGTCGCAGCATTGGTGATGATGGATTGTGCACAGGCAGCAGCAGAAAAAGTTGTGTCGGCAATTCTAAAGACGACACCAAATGCCACAGTCGTCCAGCTAATCAAAGAGGCTTTGGCCCAACTAAAAAGAGTTTAATTTTAGATACCCTATAATGCGTTCAATATTGAAGCAGAGAAATATAAAATTCAGCAAAAGGGCGAAAATCCTATTTTTCACCCTTATCGCACTTTTCGCTGGACTGACATCCTTCGCTCAGGATTTGATTCTCAATTCAGATGAAAAACCTGTGGAGGACGACAAGAAAGACAGGCAAGCAGACACTACAAAACTACGCTATCCCATTGCCAAATCAGGTTTGGTCTCACAAGATGAGATCAAACAGAACACGCCTATCGACATCAAGCAAGGGACTGATTATAAGACAGATGTAGAATACGACCCAACAACAGGTCTTTACATTTTCCACCGTCGAATCGGAGATATGGATGTGACATCTCCGTTTGCCATGACAACGAGTGAATACTCCGACTACCAGATGAAGCAGTCGATGAACTCCTATTGGGCGGAGAAAAACCGTTTGGGCGGAGAAGGAGGCAACAAATTCGGACTTGATGGAATCGAAATAGGACTTGGAGTAGCTGGAGACAAAATCTTCGGACCTGGCGGTGTAAAGCTAAAACTTCAAGGAACTATAGAGTTGGATTTTGGACTCAGCTTCACAAAACGAGACAATCCAAGCATCGCGGAAAGAAACAGAAAAATCACCAATTTCGACTTTGACACAAAAGTTCAGATCAACGCGAGCGGAACAGTCGGCGACCGCATCAACGTAAAACTAAACTACAATACAGAGTCGTCATTTGAGACAGACAAAGAACTTATCAAACTATCATACCAAGGTAAGGAAGATGATATTATCCGCAAAATCGATGTTGGTAATGTCAGTCTGCCACTTTCGTCGTCACTTATTCCAGGAAGCAACTCACTTTTCGGAATCATGACAGAGCTACAGTATGGGAAACTGAAAGTTTCTGCAGTAGTGTCAAAACAAGAAACAGAATCCGAAACCGTAACTTCCAAGAACGGTGCGTCGACAACTGAATTTGAGGTCGACATCACCGACTATGACGAAAACAGGCATTATTTTCTTTCTAAATACTTCCGAGACCACTACGACGAGTGGATGAGACAAGTGCCCGTAATTCAAAATGGCATAGTCATCACGAATATCGATGTTTGGATAACAAACACAAACTACACCACACAAAACCAGAATACGCAAAGCACACGTAATGTCATAGCTTTCACAAAATTAGGAGAGCCTAAAGGTTCAGAGACTCCAAAGAACGACAACTGGGAAGTATACTCAGAAATAAAGGACAAAAAGCATCCTTTGCGTACTGCAAACATGATAGAAGACATTCCCGAGCTTAGCCTTCTAAAGAAAGATGAAGATTACGCAGAGATAAAGTCGGCAAGAAAACTGACTCCAAGCGAATATACCCTAAATGAAAACCTAGGATACATTTCCCTACGTACAGCATTGAACAACGGAGAGGTCTTGGCCGTAGCCTATGAATACAGAATGGGAGGCAAGACATACCGCGTCGGAGAGTTGTCGTCAAACCTATCTTCGACGATGGAAAACGAGACAGAGTCCGGATCTGCGAACGATGCTCCAGCATTATATGCTAAGTTGATCAAGACAGTTGAGGTGGATCCTAACAACAATGAGATTTGGGATTTGATGATGAAAAACGTCTACAACATAGGCGGATACAATATTCAAGAAAAAGATTTCGACCTACAGATCAAATGTTTGAGCAGTGGAGGTCTATATCTTGACTATGCTAAAGAAGGACAAGTCAAGAATCAGAAATGGATAAAAGTCATCGGAGCCGACAGGTTGAACAGCAAGCAGCGTAAAATGTCTGACGGCAAATACGACTTCCTTGAAGGATATACAGTGCTAGCGTCACAAGGTAGAATCATTTTGCCATGTGTTGAGCCCTTCGGTGATGCACTCAAAGGAATTGGATGTGATGATTTGATCTTCGACAAACTGTATTCAAACATCAAGACAGATGCTTATGAATATGCAGAGAATGCTAAATTCAAGATCACAGGAGAATACAAATCGTCTTCTGGAAATGAGATTCGCATCAAGCCATACGCAAAGAAAGGATCTGTAAGAGTGACAGCTGGCGGTCGAACTTTGGAAGAAGGCACTGGCTATACCGTAGACTATGCGGCAGGAATCGTCAGAATTCTGGATGAGGCAGTGCTTGCCAGCAACTCTCAGGTGAACGTGACATCAGAAAGTGAAAACATGTTCAGCACACAAAAATCGTCACTTATCGGTGTAAATACCGAATACAAATTCAGCGATCAATTGTCTGTTGGCGCCACAATTATGCATCTGTCAGAAAAACCAATGACAGAAAAAGTGAATAACGGAAGTGAGCCAAAATCAAACACAATATGGGGTGTGAACGCAGCATACACAACCCAAAGCAACTGGTTGACTAAAGTGACAGACGCCTTACCGTTAATAGAGGCAAAAGCTCCGTCTAACTTCACTTTATCAGGAGAATTCGCTCAACTTATCCCAGGCCACGCAAAAGCTATCGAACAAGATGGAGAAAGTGTGGCATACCTCGACGACTTCGAAGGCACAGAAAGCAGCATCAACATAATGAGTGCAAATTCATGGACACTTGCCAGTGTTCCTATCAGAAGAAGAACAGACAATCTTGAAACCGATTTTGTTCGACACAACGACAGATTCTGGAGAAACCAAGACAAAGACAGTCTGAAATTCAAGAACATAGAATTCGGCTTGAACAGAGCTCATTTTGCATGGTATCATATTGACAACATTTTGCAGCGCAGTGGGAAAAGTGCGATAAACGGCATATCTAATGATAATATGTCAAGCAATTTCACTCGTGAAGTGATAGAACAAGAGATTTATCCACAGAAGGAAGATATGGAAGGAACGCCTTCTACCATAACGACATTGAATGTCGCATACTATCCAAAAGAAAGAGGTATGTACAACTTGGATGTCGACGGAATGGGAACCAACGGTGAGCTGGAGAACCCAGAAGACCGATGGGGAGGTATTATGCGCAAACTGGAGACCACAAATTTCAGCAAGAGTAATATTGAATACCTCGAGCTATGGTTGCTTGACCCATACACCGAAGAAGGCATCAACAATAACGCTAAGGGAAAATTGGTGTTCAACTTAGGAGAAATCTCAGAAGACATCCTTCATGACAATGAAATTGAAGCTGAAGAACGTTTCATTCAAGAGACAGATCCGACCAAGAAGACTGAAACAATATGGGGTAGAAAACCATTAGGCCGTGCAACAGGTAAATTTGACAACGACTACATCAAATATCAAGACTTAGGTTTGAACGGAAAAAGTTCAGAAGAAGAAAGAGAATTCGACACATACAAAAGATATCTTGATGGTCTATCCGCAAAGAATGTGGCCAACTATGATGTGTTTGCGTCTGACCCAGCAGGCGATGATTTCGTACATTTCAGAAAAAAAGAAGTTGACAATAGTGAGGGAAACAAAAAAATTCTTGAGCTATATCACCAATATAATGGTATGGAAGGAAACTCTATTGTCGATGGAAGCGGAGAAAACAGCACCGCCGGATCATGGGTGCCAAACACTGAAGATATCAATGGTGACAAGACTTTGAACACAAAAGAAAAATACTATGAGTATGTGATCAACATCTCTCCTGAAATATTCTCATCGGACACGTCAAAGTGGAAAGACAACTACATTGTCAACAGAACAGAAACAAATTCAGGAAAGCTTAAAAACGGAAATGACAAGCATGTGATATGGTATCGCTTAAAAATTCCTCTCCAAGACGCAGATGTAAATGGATCTGATGCCTCTAACAGAAAAGGTCCAAGTTTCACATCCATCCGCTACATACGTATGTACATGACCGGATTCAAAGATACCACATACCTTCGTTTTGCAGGAATGAACCTGACACGTACAGAATGGAGAACCATCAGCAATCGTGGAGACAAAGCTTTGTTTGAAGGCAGCGACAACAACTACACAAACAATATCAAGACAAACACAGAAGCAATGCAAATTTCTTCTGTTTGCTATGAGAAAGACCGTCAGAAAAAACCAGTCGGATACATGACTCCTCCTGGCATCAGCAGATCTTTAGACCCGACTTCCAGCGTCGACAGATTTGAGAACGAGCAATCAATGCGAATGGTTGTGACTCAATTGAAGTCCAAAGAGACTGCTGGAGCATACAAACGTACATCTCTTGATGCACGCCAATACAAACGTTTAAAGATGTTCGTTCACTTCGAGGACGAATACAATGACCCTTATCAGTCTGCCAACGGCGTTCAGTTCTATCTTCGTATCGGTTCTGACTATACTGACAACTACTACGAGTATAAGATCAACAACGTAATCTACACTCCAGCTGGAGAGATGAGCAAAGAAGGAATCTGGCCAATGGAGATTGATTTTGCTTTTGATGATTTTGTAAACTTGAAGATGGAGCGCAACAAAGCCGACAAAGCAGGAAGAGCTTTTGACCCGACGATGCGTTACACAAGAGCATACGGCAACAATGAATTGACAATCAAAGGTCATCCTTCTCTCGGCGATATACGAACTCTTATGGTCGGAGTAATCAACGAAAGCGGCGAGACTAAGAACATGGAAATCTGGCTGGATGAATTACGTATGGCTGGATTCGATGAAGACGGAGGTTGGGCCGCATTAGGTAAGATTGGATTCACATTAAGCGACTTTGCTTCGTTTGATGCGACTGGACGTATCGAGACCACTGGATTTGGAGGAATTGAATCTAACGTCATGGACCGCAACATGGAGGACATATATTCGTTAGATATGTCTGCGACGGTGCAGCTGGGCAAACTATTCCCAGAGAAAGCCCACGTCAACATGCCACTTACGGTGACTCACAGTCGAGAAAAAGAGAAACCAAAGTACGATCCTACTAATACCGACGTGCTTTTGAAAGATGCTCTAAAAGATGCATCAGACGCATACAAAGACTCTCTTGAGAAAATCTCAGTTGTGTCGAGCGAACAGACAAGTTTTGCACTTACAAACGTAAGAGTCGGCATTGCAAGTAAGGAGCCTATGCCTTACGACCCTGCCAACTTCTCATTCTCAGTGGCATTCACTAAACGTAATGAGCATGATATTGATGTGCAGTATGATATGACACGCACTTACCGTGGCGACTTCAACTACTCATATTCACTGTCTCCTAAAGCGTTGATGCCATTCAAGAATTCAAAATTCTTCAAGACCAAGAAATGGAAACTGTTCACTGACTTTGGATTCTATCCTATGCCTAACAGCTATACCTTCTCTCTCAACATGGACAGATCATACAACGAAGTGTTGGCTCGTGAATTAGGTTCTGATCCTACGATGATCACAAAGAGAGACCTTATCACAGACATGACTTGGGACAAGAATTTCAACATGACACGTCGTGCGGACATCAAGTGGAACTTCACCAAGAACATCAAGCTTTCGTTCGCTACTGCAATGAATTCTGAGATTGAAGAGTCGCTGGCTTTCAACTCTGAGTATCTTGACTTGCCTCGCATGAGAGAGTACAAATATAACCGTGAATATATCTATGATTTACGTGAAGACTCTATCACACAATGGGCTAAAGACTTGAGGGAATCAACATTGAAAAGTTTCTTGGCAGCTGGTGAGCCATACAACTATTCTCAGCAGCTCAACATCAGCTATGCTATTCCAATCAACAAGATTTCAGCATTCGACTGGATCACTGCAAATGCGTCTTATACAGGCAACTATGATTGGCAAAGAGGTGTCACCATCAATCCAAACACATACACGTCGAACAATGACATTGCAGACTCAAAGCGTTCTTGGAACGGTGATATTCGTTTCAACATGGAGACTCTATACAACAAGTCGAGCTACTTGAAGGATGTGAACAAGAAATTCTCAAAGACGGCACTTTCAAAGAAAGCCAACGAGAAACTTGCCGCAAGAAAAGACACAACAAAGAAAGACGACAATGTTGTGGATGCTCCTAAAGCAAAGGAGGCAAAGACATATGAAAGAAAGAACTTGCGTCTGAAAAAGGGCAACAAGACTAGAATAAGCCACCGTCTTGCATCAAATAGAATCATCGTGGAAGCAGTAGACAAAGATGGCAAGCCTTACGAATTAAAATATGAGGTCATAGACCAGAATGCTATCAATGTCATCGCCAAGGAAGACGCTGCTAATATCACCATCACAGTAAAGGAGAAGTTGAGAAAGAACGAGAAACTTGGAGACATTCTCGATGGATTCGTAAGAGGTCTGATGATGGTGAGAAATGTTAGCGGAAACATCCGTCTGACTGAAGGAACCACACTGAACGGATATAACAAGGGTAGCGGATTCTTAGGTCAGGCAGGAAGCGGAGAGCCTGGAGCTAAATTCACATTCGGTTTTTACCGAGCTGCGGATGCCATAGAAGAAGCAATCAGCAAAAACCAGCTGGGTCTTGAAGATGTGGTCAACCCTATTGTCCTGACTCACGACCAAACAGTGCAGGTAAAGACCGTTTTGGAGCCATACACAGGTATCAAATTTGATCTCAATGCAGCAGCATCATGGAACAAGAGTGACGAGATTTACTACTTTGATGGCTACCACAAGGGAGTTGAGGATTTGTTCAGCGGAACACACAGTCACACAGATATCGCAATACGCAGATCGTCATTCAAACGTGGAGCCACGACTTCAAGCGAGACATTCGCAGAGTTCATCGACAACGTCTACAAGATGCGCGCTCATATTGAGAAAACCAATCCAAACAGAGGTGACGCGGAAGTGCCACTGAACTCAGCCGACGTGCTTGTGCCTGCATTCCTTTCCGCATACAAGGGAGAGAGTCTTGACAGGAATAAAGACGAAAAGATCATCCGCAGAGTCGGAAAGATGCTGCCAAACTGGAAGTTCACTTTGGATCTGTTGAACAAAGCCCCTATTTTGAAAGAAGGATTCAAGGCATTCAACATCACTCACGGATACAAATGTACATACAACGTCAACTCGTTCAGCAAACATTTGGACTGGGATCCACTATATGACGATTTGAACGGATTCGGAATAATCCAAGACGAAGGTGAACCAACACCATTCTTGGTGAGAAGCACAAAGGTAGACAATGTCAACCTGACAGAGGCATTCAACCCGTTGATCGGAATCAACTCGACTTTGAAGAACAGTGTCCGAATGAAGTTTGAGTTCAACAGGAACCGTACCGTCGGATTGGATATACCAGCGCTTCAGATTGTAGAGTCTTACAGCAAGGGATTCAAGATCGGAGGAGGATACCGAATTGATAATTTCGGAGTTGTCATCGGATTTGTCGACAAGAAGAAAAAGACAAAAGTCAACAACGACTTGAACCTCAACTTGGATATCGACTTCAAGAATACAGAGGCATTCATTCGTAAGTTTGAGACTATCGCCAACACAATCGAAGAGAGAAGCAGTGGATTGCAGACTCTAAAAGCCGAGTTTACTGCGGAATATGTTGTGAGCCAAGCGATGAAAGTTTCGTTCTTCTACGACAGAAGCGTGTCAAAGCCAAGGGTTTCTACGTCGTACCCAATCACTACGTCTAAATTCGGATTCAAGCTTCATCTATTGTTGACAGAAACGACCTCAAGAGATGATTAATCGAAATTTGATTATATTCCAAAAGCCGGCAGACCAATCTGTCGGCTTTTTTATTTTAACGTTAGTTCGATGAAATAAAAAAGAGAAAATGATTGTTGGAGTGCCATAAAGAGGATTGTTAAGGACGGAACGTCCTAACCCTCCCCACGTGCGAGCCGTAGGCGAGCACACAGAATTAAATAAAACCACAGAGACTCAAAGTTCATAGAGAAAGGCTACGCCTTTTTCCTGAGAAAAGGAGGTGAGAATTCAATAAGAAAGTAGAAAATCGTTATTTTGAATTCGCAGATTGCAATTCGTCGGGCTCACATAAAAATACATAATGGAACAAAAAAAATCAACAATAAGTTTTGATGGAGAAAAAAGGTTTTCTATTTTTGCTCGTTATAAGTTAGTAATCAAAAGTTTTCATTATGAGTAGGACAATTACAAAATTTTTATTTGCAGTAGCACTATTATTTGGGCTACTCAATACTGCACTTGCCGCCGACTACACCGGCAAGTATAAAGCGACTATGAAATTCGGAGGAGTCGCCACAGGAGAGTCAAAAGATGTTGATGCATCCGTCATTTACAGCAAAGACGGCACATATACAATCAGATTCTCTGGATTCGACGTGCAAATTCAAATGTTGGGAGATATCAACAATGGTTCTGCTTCCGTATCCGAACTTAATGGTACGGAATCTAATAATGGATTAACACTTAAAGAGTCTTCAAATTCCATATTCGAAATAGCAAAAGAGACCCTTACAATAACCAAATTTGATGCGACTATTGATGCCGAAGGAAAAGGATCTGGATCTTTCACTGGTTCAAAAAATCTAGGAATCATGTCATTAACTGCATCTTGTGACTTCACACTTACAAAAGTTGTGGATGCTGATACAGTAGTAACTAAAGAGTTGGAGTTTGACAACGTTCCATTCTACAACAAAGCAGTCGACTTGACAAAAGGCAATGACACCACAAAGACCAATAACGACTCGTCTGCTGTAGGCATTAGATTGTTCCAAGAGAAAGCTTCATTCACAATGACAGACTATGAGATCTCAATAGCAAATGGTTTGTCTCTAAAGCAAAGAATGGTGCTTGAAAATCTTAAATACGCTATTAACGACAGCTCTAACGACATAATTATTTCAGGAGAGACAATGATGTATGTTGAGGAGTATAAAACGGACATGCCAGCCAAGGCAAACATAACAGTATCTCCAGACGGCAATATCAGTGGAACAATTGTCATTACTGTCGAAATCCAAATGATATCTTTGAATTATGAAATCACAGTAGTGTTTGGAAAAGATGCTGAAGGTGTGGTTATTGAGAAGAAGAATCTAGAATATACGAAGACAGACAGCTTCAAAATCAAGTCTGATTCAGCATTTGTTTACGACTCAAAAATTTACATCAACGCAGATGGCATACTAATCGAGAATATCCACTACTCTATTGTTGATCAGCCAATGACTTTGTTGATCAAAGATTACGTGACAGCTATAGAAGATGGAATGGGTCCAGGAATTGGATCTTGGATTTACACTAAGAATCACGCTGCAAAAAAAGCCGAAGCATATATAACCGTCAAAGGTCAAGTCTCATATTTTAAGGATGTAGACATCGACCTGAATATTTTTGAGATAAACACATATAATATAAACACAGTCATAGGAAAGCCTACTAAGTTTGTCTATGGTTCTTTGACTATTGAAGACGCTGGTTCAAACACTAATCTATTCATTGATCCAGAAGGTCCATTTATGCTAGAAGATGAATTTCCTCACATTTCCATGGCTATGGATACGACAGGAAACGGTTTGCATGAATACACTATAGATTCAGAAATTAAAGTAAATGGCATCTATGACCTAGTTGACAGTTATATCAAAACTGTCAAATTGCCAGAAAACGATTTTGACGAGATTATAAAGACAGTAATTTACGCCGCTAAGAATGGAGCTAAAAGCTGCGATATACCTGTCATTGCCACAGACAAGGCTGGCAATTCAAGCAGAATGTTGATTCAGTGTTGGCCAAGAGTAGCTCCTGTCTACATTGAAGAAGAGACTCCTAAATTGTCTTCATACCGTGTCGTGGCAGATTCTTTGACTGGCAAGGCTACCATAAAACTAGAGCCACTGACAATCAAGTATATTGCAAAGAACGACAGTATCGACAAAACAGCTATTGCTAATCAGGTTGTAGCGGAAGCCACAATCGATGGAGAAAAAGTTGAGTACATGACTCCATTCGAGTTGCCAGTAGGAAAGTATGAAATCAAATATGTATGGAGCGACCCTTACAAAACAGGTTATCAAGCTGAAAGAGAGGCGACTGCAACCATCACAGTTTACGAATCAATGGCCAGCTACACAGGAGTTTCAAATGTTGCCAACAAGGCAGTATCAGTGTTCTATAAAGATGGCAATTTGGTTGTAAACGGTGCGAACGACGCGGATGTAAAGGTAATAAGCATCAGCGGAGCCACTGTATACACAGGCAAGGCAGGAGCTATCAACCTACACAAGGGAATCTACATTGTGAAAGTTGAAGGCAAAGCCTACAAGATTATCGTGAAGTAAAATCTTTTACATATCATTATTCTGAGAGGGCATATCACATTGTGGTATGCTCTCTTTTTATACTATGTGTCGTAGGCAAGAAAGATTATAGAGTCGATATGTAAAGTCATCTATTCTTTTTCAGGCAATGATTTCGTTTCGACATCACCATCAATATCAAAGTGCTCTGAAGCACGTTGGGATGATATGACACTACGTTTTATCTGCTTTTCGATGTCCAAACGGGCAATTTTTGCTGCGTGTCCACCGTTTTGTGCCACCTGACGATTTTCTCCCATAGTTTTGGGATTACGATGTTTTGATATTTCAGTTGTTGCCGCCTCAGCAAGAGTGTTGAGTGCAAGTTCTAGATTTGTCATATTATCACGAAGGCTTTCTTTAGTGAGGCCCTTAAATTGTTTGTATTCTCCTGTGGTCATGCCACTCCATGCTTTAGTAAGAATGTTCGTAAGAATGGCAAAATCTTTTGTCTCTGTCACACCCGAACGCTTCCATTCGTTGGTTAGTTCATTGCGTGTACGTATAGACTTCAAACGATTTTCAATCCACTTTTCGGGATATCCCAGACGACGATAATCATCCACTGCCATCTGAAAGGTAAGTTCAGGATCTATCATTTGATCCACACGTTGATGTCCGACATCTGCAAGCCAACGTTTGACTGGCTCAGCTTTCTTTGAAGGAATCGTCTGTATTATTCGAAACAACTGTTCTAGATCTGCGACATCTGTAAGACGTTTTTTCCCATCCGGTGAGACTAATTTCAACTGGTAACAATTTGTTACCACTTCAAATCCTTCTTTTACAAGTCTGCCTTTCAATACCTTCCAGTATTTACGAGCCGTCTGATAGTCGCTGTCGTTGAGCACAGCGATGACATCAACTACCGAAAACCAATATTTTTCCTTTTCCGAATCCCATTCCACGCGAATCAGTTGTCCATCGAACAACTCTAATGATGTGTTTTTTTCCATTTTATTTAACTTTTGTACTTGTTATATCAACCTCATAATCCAAGCTGTCCCTATTTGTTATATGTACACCCAAGGAACAGACGTTCGACTACTATTTAACTTCAATTCACAACAAAGACTCTCAAACTTGACCAAGGAACCGACATGTTTGATAATTTCGTCGGGACCTAATTTTTGAAAAATTTTATCGGAATCCGTTTCATAGTTCTTTTTCGAGCATAAGAATTTTCGTAGTAAAGATAGCAAAAATGAACAGAAAAGCTTTCAAAAGCTACAAAATAAATTATTTATGTCTTTTTCCAAATACAAATAGTCAATCAAATCCATGATCGTAGGGGCAGGTTTCAAACCTGCCCGCAATAGAAATGCTTTGAGCTTTGTGTCTCTGTGGTTTTATTATATATTTTTCATCTACTTGACGTTAAGCTAAGATAAAGCCGATAAATCACCTCCAAATTTCACTCTTCTTTTGCAAAGCAGACAAATCCTATGCGAGGAATGAATTTAATTGTTTATCTTTGCATAAACTAAAAAAGACAAAAAAGGATAAAAGAGTAAAACAACATATTAAATAACAAAGCATTAGCTATTATTCTTGTCCGAATCAAAAGCCTCGCAAACTGATGATTCCGAATCATTGGGATAAACGCTAATCCACGGGAGCCTATGCTTACGTTTACACACGTAGAACTAATGCTCGCACCGAATAGGTGTGGGTATTTCTAGTGTGTAGGCGGGGTTCATGCGAGGCTCCTCGTGGACGAGATAGAAAGGCTCACACCTTTCTTATATCCTAATGTGAAGATTGATAGTGGATGCAAAAGCTATCAATCGCTATGGCAGGAAATAAAAGTTTGCATGCTGCAAACAAGGCAAAAGAGGATGAGTTTTACACGGAACTCTCCGACATAGAAAACGAATTGAAGCACTACAAAGAGCATTTTAAAGACAAAGTAGTGCTTTGTAATTGCGACGATCCACGCATCAGCAATTTCTTCCACTATTTCAGCTATAATTTCGAGCAATTAGGTCTGAAGAAACTCATCACTACTTGTTATAAAAATCAAGAGCGTGACCTGTTCAGCCAAAATAATTCGGAGCGTGCCATCTGGCTCGAATATACTGGCGACCACAACGGCAATCGAGTGCCTGATCCTGAGGAGATTGGAATCAATTATCTGAAAGGCGACGGAGATTTTCGCTCCCAAGAATGCATCGAACTGCTGAAGCAAGCGGATATTGTGGTTACCAATCCCCCATTCTCCCTTTTCAGGGAGTATGTTGCCCAATTGATGAAATACAACAAGAAATTTGTAATTATTGGTAACCAAAACGCCATAACATACAAAGAGATATTCTCATATATAAAGGCAAACCAGCTTTGGCTTGGAAGCACATTGTCTTTTGCAAAGTTCAAAGTGCCTGATTATTATGAACCCAAACCGACACGTTTCTGGATTGACGAGACCGGGCAGAAATGGAGAAGTATGGGAAACATCTGTTGGTTTACCAATCTTGATATAGCCAAACGACATGAGGAAATTATTCTTTATAAATCCTACAACGAACAAGAGTATCCACAATACGACAACTACAATGCAATCAATGTGAATAAAGTTGCCGACATTCCTATGGACTATGATGGTGTGATGGGTGTGCCTATCACTTTTCTGGACAAGTATAATCCAAATCAGTTTGAGATATTAGGCATAATGGCATCAACTACCATAGATCACTTAAACTTCGGATATCCTTTTGTAAATGGCAAAAAAATATACGCCCGCATCCTCATTCGTCGCAAGCAGCCTCATATTGCGGAGACGGAGCAAACGTCGTCGCCAAAAGCATATCAGATAATTGAGTCTGAGATGAGCATGGTGGCGGAGCCTGAATTGGAATATGGGAAGAAGTAACATAAATGCGGTGAAAACTCGCCACATTCACCGCATATTTTGCGGTGAAAAGCAGAAATATTCACCGCATAATTTGCGGAGAAAAGACGAAATGTTTATTTGTAAAAGATAAAGAAAAACTAAATTATATGATCACAAAAAGATTTTTTTATTATTTGGTACTGAGTACTATACTATTTTCAGTTGTGTCATGCGACAAACAAGTACTAACCGAAGAAGAAGCACAACGTGCAGTTATCGAAGGAGAAAGAGAACATCTGCCACTTATTTTGCAGAAAATGTCCAACGTGGATTCCATCACCATCGATAGTCTTCACATTCACGTAAAAAAAGAACCTATGAGTGGATTTCTATATACGACATGGGAATATACCCCATCTTCGTTCCTATCTTTAAACAGAGGAAAGAAAATGACAAAAAATATTATAGTATCAGTGGATAGCATTCGACAAAGCCGAACTCACGAAGGTTACATCGAATGGCAGTCAAACTGGAAAGATGCATATGAGATAGTGCTAAGAGACATGCTTCGGTAATATTAACCCCAATCTCAACAAAAATAATTCGATATTCTAATGAAAATAGAACTACATAAAATCACCGTCCGCGAGCTGACCGAGGGTTATGCGGACAATGCCGAGCAGGGAGTGAAAGCATACGGTGGAAGGCTAGATGTGCGTCCACCCTACCAGCGTGAATTTGTCTACGGGGAGAAACAACGTGCGGCCGTCATCGACACTCTCACTCAAGGATTCCCTCTCAACGTGATGTACTGGGCGACGCGTGAAGACGGTACGTATGAAATCATCGATGGTCAGCAACGCACTATCTCAATCTGCCAGTTTGTGAATGGAGAGTTCTCTTATATGTTCAGATACTTCCACAACATGCAGGAAGACGAGAAGGAACAGATTCTGAATTATGAACTGCAAATTTACATCTGTAGCGGCACCGACAGTGAGAAACTGAAATGGTTTGAGACAATCAACATCGCCGGGGAAAAACTGACGGAGCAGGAGCTTCGCAACGCCGTCTACGCAGGCAGTTGGGTGAACGATGCCAAACGCTATTTCAGCAAGATAGGTTGTCCGGCAGCTAAAATAGGCAGTGATTACATGACTGGTGCGGTCAATCGCCAAGACTATCTTGAGACCGCCATTTCCTGGATTTCAGACGGTAATATAGCAGCTTATATGGCGAACCACCAGCACGACGCGAATGCAGCCGCTCTATGGCAATTCTTCCAATCTGTCATCACTTGGATAGAATCAACATTCAAGCCAACAAAAGAACGTAAAAAAATAATGAAAGGAGTGGATTGGGGTACGCTCTACAAAAAATACAAAGATGAAGTGTATGATTCAGAGGCGATAGACAAAGAGGTTGCAAAACTTATTTTGGACGACGATGTGAGCAAGAAAAGTGGAATCTATCCATATATTCTTACACGCAAAGAAAAATATTTATCTATTCGGGCATTTACAGACGCTCAAAAACTTGCCGCTTACGAACGTCAGAAAGGCATTTGCGCAGATTGTGGCAATCATTTTGAACTCTCACAGATGGAAGCCGACCACATCACTCCATGGCACGACGGAGGACGTACAACAGCAGAAAACTGCCAAATGTTGTGCAGAGAGTGCAACCGTCGAAAAGGAGGAATATAAAATATCTTATATATATCAAAATCGGGCAGGTTTGAAACCTGCCCCCGCGAAATAGGCATGAGTCTCTCGACACTAGAGTACGATCATTCTGTTAGAAAGACGCTAGCGAGTATCTTTAGTGCAACCCAGGAGAAGTTTAGAGACAAAAAAAGGACATATCGTTTGATATGTCCTTTTTAGTAGCGGATCCGGGATTTGAACCCGAGTTTCATGCGTGAGAGGCATGCATGCTAGGCCACTACATTAATCCGCCATGTCGACCGCTCTAAACCTCTTTCGAGTAAAGTCTGCTGTCTATATCTTTTTAGTAGCGGATCCGGGATTTGAACCCGAGTTTCATGCGTGAGAGGCATGCATGCTAGGCCACTACATTAATCCGCCATATGCAAATTTTAGTAGCGGGAACGAGAATTGAACTCGTGACCTCCGGGTTATGAATCCGACGCTCTAACCAACTGAGCTATCCCGCCATCTTTTCGTTTGCGAGTGCAAAGGTAGCACTTTTTTCGTTACTTCCAAACATATATGGCATATATTTTAGAACATCTTTTCCAAACAATTAATAATCAACCATATTCCAAATATAGCCGTTGATTCTTTATGGGCTATATGATTATAAATTTATGACTATATTTTCGTCTCTTTCCCTCAAAAAATTCATAGGCTTTCTCTATGAACTTCTATTCTCTGTGGTTTTAGTTTTTATGTGCTCGCCTTCGGCTCGCACGTGAAAAGGGGTTAGGGCGTTCCGCCCTTAACAATCCTCATGAATCTGTCGATAGTACATTGTCTTTCTGCCATGCGAAATTGTCATTCTTCAGAATTTTGCTTCACCCAACTGCCGTCAAACCGCACTATATGGCAGTCTGCCCCACTCTTCTCCCGCTCTTCCTTCCACTTTTTTGCCACATAATATTTATTGCTGCCATCCACAATCAGCGTCTTATATCTGAAATTCGTCAGATCGCTCATTTTCGTAGCCACATTATTCGTCAGAATCAGAATATCAACCTCTAATGGATTCACATCCTTTTTAATCTCCGTTTTGTCGGAAAGCATGTAGACGCGATGTTTATCAAATTCGAAATATGTTTTCTCTGTATGCGACGGTGATGCCATAAGATTGTTTGTCCAAAATTCACCTGCTTTCCTAGCCACTTTTAGTGTGTCGGTGCATCCAAACAATGCATTCGATTCCATCATCCTGTTCACTGCAGTAACGCCATTCACGTTATACACAGCCATCATTCTACAACCCTTCATATTCATTCCGTCGACAGTGGAAAACACAAAATAAGCAACCGATATCGAGGCAGAAATCCACAACAATGAAAGTCTGCGATAATTATGATATGCGGCAATCAGCAGGAAGACAATTATATAAGCTGCCACATCATAGCCGTAGAATGGCAGTCTGTCGACGGTGCAGAACGAGATATCCGCAGTGTAATAAACAATCGAGTTCACCGATTTCGCCACAACGGCTGTGACATACAACACTCCGTCGGCTACAACATCCAACAATGGCAGCACCGTCGACAGCAGGAAAAATCCATAATATATGAATGTCAATGGAATCAGCACCGTCACCAATGGAATTGTGAAGAGGCTTGATGCGATTGAGAGGATGGGCAACGTGTGGAATGTGAAGAGGATAATAGGAGTGGTGAGAATCTGAGCGGAGATGCTGATCGCGACACTTCCAAGCGTATATGTCCTGATCTTGGACACTATCTGCCCCACCCGACCCTTCAGTTTTATCTCTGGTATCAATCTTTCAATTTTGTCTATCAATGGCTGTCCGAAAAGCAAAATCGAGTAGACAGCGGAAAAGCTCAATTGAAATCCCAGATCGAAAATATTGAACGGATTATACACAAGCATCGCAAATGCTGTGAACGACACCACATTTATCGGATTCGGTTTGCTGAACAGGAGCATCGCCACCCGATAAACAGTATACATAAGCGATGTCCGCACCACGGATGCCGCCAAACCTGTCAGGAAGGCATAGCCCCAAATGATGGCAAGCAATACAGCGGCGAATATGTACGGCCTTTTTTTAGGATGTATCGCCATACCCACCAGACTCTCTACAATCAATATTATGATTCCGACGTGGAGTCCGCTCACCGCAAGCAGATGACTCGCTCCAGCTTTGGAGTAGGCCTCTTTCAGACCGTCATCCATCTCCGTTTTGTTGCCAAGCGTAATGGCGATGATAAGATCTCGCTCATCCGCGCACAACGATGCCCTGCCCCTTAAAGAATTTTGTAGAGCGAGATTTAAATTCGACGCAGAGGTATCCAACGAAAAATCGCAACTCTTTGTGGATGAATCAGAGTTTAAAACTCTGAATCGTTTGAGCAGAGAAGTAGCCTCAACCCCTTTCTTACGCAAATAAGTGTCGTAGTTGAAGCCGATTGTCTCACCACTCTCCGTCGACTTCAATGCAGATGAAAAGACGATGAAATCGCCCTTTTTTAATGAGGCATCGCAAGTGTCGAACGTCAGCACTGTATAGACGGGATGGCAGATGGAATCCCTCGCGTCTACACAATAAACATCCGCCTCACAACTGATCTTTCTGTTCTTGGTCAATTTAGGGACACTCCTGATCACTGCCACTCTCGTCGTCATCTTCGTCGCCCCACAAGAGTCCAATTCGTCAGAGGGAATCGGATGGCAACAATGTTCGCAGACGCCTCCAAGGAAAAAAAGCGTGAACAAGAGCAAAATCGAGGATGAGAAAGAAAACGGAGAAAAGGACGAATACCGTTTACGCCACTTCTTTATATAGACAAAGAATGCCGACAAAGCGGCAATTAAAGTCACTGCCACACCAATATAATTGATGTCACCCAACTGGAGATTGTATTCTACGACAACTCCTAAAGCGAAAAAGAATGTCAGGAATAGATATGGGAATCTACGAATCGACTTAATTATAAAATCCATTTTTTTGTACGTTACCAACATAATATCCCTATGGGAATATTATAGAGACGGGGTGCACCCCGTCTCTACAGATGTATTACAAATTTTTCAATCCTGCAATTGTGGCTTTCTGGTCTTTGGCACCAAACACAAATGATCCAGCGACCAAGATGTCAGCACCTGCGTCAAGAAGTTGCTTGCCTGTCTCGAAATTGACACCACCGTCGATCTCAATCTTGGCATTTGATCCCTTTTCAACGATCATTTTCTTCAAGCGGCGAACCTTATCCAGAGTGTTTTCAATAAACTTCTGTCCACCAAATCCAGGGTTCACACTCATAAGCATCACAACATCCGCGTCGCAGATAATCTCTTCAAGCACTGAGACGGGAGTATGCGGATTCAATGTGACACCTGCCAACATACCCAACGATTTGATATGCTGCAAAGTGCGGTGAAGATGAGTGCAAGCCTCGTAGTGGACGCTAAGAACTTTTGCCCCAAGTTTGTGAAACTCCTCCACATAACGGTCGGGGTCAACAATCATCAGATGGACATCAAGCGGTTTTGTTGCCTTACTTGCGATTGCCTTGATCACAGGCATACCGAAAGAGATATTTGGCACAAACACGCCATCCATAATATCAAGGTGATACCAGTCTGCCTCACTCTCGTTGAGCATCTTGATATCGTCGCCCAAATTCAAAAAATCCGCCGACAAGAGAGACGGCGACACTAAATGATTCATTATTTACGATTTTTGCGCAAAATTATGAAAAATAAGGGGGCATTCAAATTTAATTGGGAAATTTTGCTATCAGTTCTTCTTAATCACATAGCACAAGGCTGAATGCATTTTGGAAAAAGCTCGACTATTTCCGAATCAAACATAAACAAAAAGAGGGTGTATCAAAATGTAAAATCAAGTTTTTCGAACTTACATTTTGTCACTTTTTATATGAACAAAGCCGTTTCAGAGCTTAAA
>OCTW011616045.1_pt1 | contig 20215 bp, 15 predicted proteins | sample 1539671 | NCBI WGS metagenome assembly OCTW01 (sample SAMN02144230, study PRJEB22623) | gut metagenome | biome: sheep rumen | host: Ovis aries | place: New Zealand
AGAGGCACAGGCATCTATGACCATGGGGGTGCTGAACAGTTACTTATCTCTTAATATCTATTATCTATATCCGGGAGAGGTTTTTATGCAGATCGGTTTTGACAATGACAAGTACCTGCAGACACAGTCCAGCCACATCCGCGAGCGGATCGCCCAGTTCGGCGGCAAGCTCTACCTGGAATTCGGCGGCAAGCTCTTTGACGACTACCACGCCTCCAGGGTCCTGCCCGGATTCGCGCCGGACTCCAAAATCACCATGCTCAAGGCCCTGCGCGACCAGGTCGAGATCGTGGTCGCGATCAATGCGGCCGACATCGAGAAGAACAAGGTCCGCGGCGATCTGGGCATCACCTACGACATGGACCTGCTGCGCCTGGTGGACGCCTTCACGTCCAACGGCCTCTATGTGGGCAGCGTGGTCCTGACCCGTTTCGCGGGCCAGCCCTCCGCCATCGCCTATGAAAAGAAGCTCAAGGCGCTGGGCCTTCGCGTCTTCCGCCACTATCCCATCGCCGGCTATCCCTCCAACATCCCGCTGATCGTCAGTGACGAGGGCTTCGGCCGCAATGATTTCATCGAGACAAAACGGCCCCTGGTCGTCGTGACTGCGCCCGGCCCCGGCAGCGGCAAGATGGCCACCTGCCTGTCCCAGCTCTATCATGAGAACAAGCGCGGCGTCAAGGCCGGCTATGCCAAGTTCGAAACCTTCCCGGTCTGGAACCTGCCCCTCAACCATCCCGTCAACCTGGCCTACGAGGCGGCGACAGCGGACCTGGACGATATCAACATGATCGATCCCTTCCACTTTGAGGCCTACGAGAAGACCGCGGTCAACTACAACCGCGATGTCGAGGTCTTCCCGGTCCTCAACGCCATCTTTGAAAAGATCCAGGGGGAGTCCCCCTACAAGTCCCCGACCGATATGGGCGTCAACATGGTCGGCTTCTGCATCAGCGACGATGAAGTCTGCCGCAGCGCCGCCAAGCAGGAGATCATCCGCCGCTACTGCCAGGCTCTCTGCGAGCACCGCAAGGGCAATGCCTCAGAGGAACCCGCCAAGAAGATCGAACTGCTCATGAACAAGGCCAAGATCACCGTGGGCGACCGGCCGGTCATCATGGCCGCCAACGTCCGCCACGAGGAGACCGGCGGTCCCGCCGCCGCCATGCAGATGGAGGACGGCACCATCCTGACCGGGCGGACCACTTCCCTCCTGGGCGCCTCCAGTGCCCTGCTCCTCAACGCCCTCAAGTACCTCGCCCATATTCCGGAGGAGGTCAAGCTCCTGTCGCCGGTCATGATCGAGGCCAGCCAGAATCTCATGGTCCACCATCTGGGCGAGCGCAACCCGCTCCTGCACCTCAATGAGATCCTGATCATCCTGGCCATCGCCGCCGTCGAGGACGAAAACGCCAAGAAGGCGCTCGACGCCCTGCCCCTGCTGGCGGGACTCGACGCCCACTCCTCCGTCATCCTCTCCCAGATCGACGAGGGCGTCTTCAAAAAGCTCGGCGTCAACCAGACCTGCGAGGCCCACTACGAGAGCAAAAAGCTCTTCCACAAGTAATGTGCATCATACGCATCACGGTCAGGCCGCGCCGGCGCTGCCTGACCTCCGGATACGCAAAAAACCACTGGACCAGCCAGTGGTTTTTTTACTCTGCGCTGCCGCGCTTCTTTTTTCTGTATTCGCTGGGGCTCATCCCGTAGCGGGCCTTGAAGGCCTTGGAAAATGCCAGGGCATCATCATAGCCGCACTCGAGGGCGACCAGCTGGATGGGGTCATTGGAGGAGGCCAGATAGCGGCCGGCGTGCTCCATCCGTATGTTGATCAGGAGCGTTCTGGGGGAGATGCCGATCGCCTCCTTGACCTGCTGGGTCAGGTAGCTCCTGGAGATCCCGATCTCATGGGCCAGGTCCTGGATCCGGATCTTTTCCCGGAAGTGGGTCTCCAGATAATGGATGGCTTCCGCCGTATAGGCCCGGGTGCCCAGCTGCAGGTCCTCCGGCCTGATCTCCTCTCCGTTCCGCGCGCCCTGCTCGCGCCCCTGGCAGAGCATGGCCGCGATCGTACACAGGAAAAATCCCGCCCGGGTAAAGCGCTCGCCACGGGTGTCACCCCTGTGCGACAGGATCCCGCGGATACTCTCCTCGATCTCGTCCACATCCGAGAGCCGGCAGATGGGATACCCCCGCGTAAAACCGATCTCCTGCGCGACGGTCTCCGCGGAGCCTCCCCGGAAAGAGACCCAGCAGTATTTCCACGGCTCCGAATAATCCGCCTGATAGTAGACATCCTCATCCGGATAGACCAGGAAGGCCTGCCCCCGCTCCAGACGATGTTTCTCCCCCCGGTATTCAAAGACGCCGTGCCCGTCCAGAATGCAGTGGATCAGGAAACCGTCACTCTTTTCCGGCCCGTATCCATGTCCCGGAAGGCAGCGCTCGATCCCGCAGAACTGAAAACGGAGCACCCTATTCATGAAGGATGTCTCGTCCTCCTCTTGTTCCTCAAAAAAAGCGAATGCGCTCTCGATATCTCCCAAGCCTTGTTTTCCCATACACTGCCCCGCATAGATATGCTGCCGGATGCCATCCTTTTATGCAAATTCCGGTATACAGATCCATTCATCCGTATTTGTATCCCTGTAGATTTCAGTCCATGTATAGTTCTGTCTATGTAAAGTTTCTGTGAACCTGAAAAAATAATATATTTGGGCTTTTTTAATGGGAATGGTGCAATCATGCGGATTTATGGCTTTTTGTAGCACCGGCTTTTCACATTGTACCGGCATGGATACACTCCCCTGATTGTATTGTCAAATGTACATGAATCCGGCGGGATCCACTGCTGCCGCCCGGGTTCAGCCGCGCCGCTGCCGGCCGCGGACCACATCCATGTTCCCCCGGCCCGCTGCCGGACACAAAAAACCGGCTGCAGTACGGACTGCAGCCGGTTCAAAAAATCCGGTCCCTGTTCATCTCTATGACTGTGGTCATCTGTCCGCGGTCGCTCCCGGACATGGCAGTGAGCTGCCTGTCAGCCTCACCCGGATCACAGCCGTTTATATCGTTCTGCTCACAGGAGGCGGGTAACCCCCAGATCCTGCAGGGTCGTCCGCTCCAGAATATTGCCGATCCGGACAAAATCCTCCGAGGAATCCGTCTCGATGCCTTCCTCCACCCATTCCGTCCACACACCGACCACGCCGGCTGTGTAGAAGCGGATCATGATCTGCTTGTCGATCCGGCTGATCCCGATCTTTTCCGTCACCTGGTCGATATACTGTTCAATCGAAAAACGTCCGATCCTGCGCACATAATCCATCAGGATCGACCTGGCCTCCGATTCAAAAATATGCAGGATGGCAGTGCGGTGGGCGAGGGAATATTTGACCAGGGGCAGGATACAGTCGGCAGGGGACTGAACATTCTGATAAATATCGAACATCTTATCCGTCATCCTGCGGCAGATCTCACTGAGCATGGCGGGAATGCTCTGATAATGGTAGTAAAATGTGTTTCTGTGAACGCCCGCTTCCTTTACTATGTCATTCACAGTGATCTTCGAAAAAGGTTTCTCTTCAATCAGCTTCAGGAACGCATTTTCCAGCCTCGTGTTCGCATCTCCAGCAGTCATATTATACCTCCGACTTCCAAAGAATTACCCAGCTCACACTGTATAATCTCTCATCTTTCCTCTTGATTTCCGGCTTGCTTTCTGAATGTCTATTCTTTGTGAGATATCCGTACATCAATCAATACAGATTATATAAAATATAATGCCTTTTTGAATATGTACAATTAGATAAATAATGCACATTTTTCAAGGCGTTTGCATGAAACCTGCATATATATTAGCTTTCAATGGATCATTTATGCACAAACTCTTCCGCGGAATGATCTTTTATGCCACCGGGGCGGGAAGGGGCCGGGATCAGTCTCTGCTCTCAAAGCCGAAATGTTTCGCCTCCTTGAGGCGGTAGTAGATAAATTTGGTCCTGGTGACCTCTCTGCCCGTGTCATCCGTGATGACCCCGTCGACCCAGGTCAGCGTGCTGCCGGTCTTGGTGACCCTGGCCGTGCATATGATCTCCCTGCCCCGCACTGCCCGCATATAGTCCATGTCCCCCTGGACTGTCGGGCCGCCGTGGCCGGTCGATGCCGCCGCGATGCCGCAGATGGTGTCCGCCAGTGAGAAAAAGACCCCGCCGTGGACCGTGTTCAGCGGGTTCAGGTGGCGTTTTTCCACCTTGATCCTGCCGACGCAGTATCCCTCCGCAAGCTCCAGGATCTCGATCCCTATATCTTTGGAGAAGCCGACCTCCTCGCCCAGATATTTGGCGGCCTTGAAGTCCTCTTCCCTCGTTCTTCTGTATTCTGCAGCCGTTTCTCTCTTCTTTTCCATATTTCGCGCCTTCACCTTCTGTTTTTCCACATGGCGCGCGGCGGACCCGGGCCGTTTTTCGATCTGCCGCGTGCACTTTTCCCTCCGGACTGTTACAATGTTAAAAAAGACTTGTCAATCCGCTTCAGCAAATGGGAGGTTCTCATGAATTTTTATATGCCGACAAAAGTATACTGTGATAAAGACTGTGTCCGGGTCCATGCCGCGGAGCTGGCCTCCTTCGGAAAAAAGGCCCTCATCGTCACAGGCCGCAGCAGCGCCTTTCACAACGGGTCCATCCGGGATGTCCAGAACGCCCTCTCTGAAAACGGCGTGGAAGGTGTCGTCTTCTCCGAAGTGGAGGAAAACCCTTCCGTCGAGACCGTCATGAAGGGCCGCGACCTGGGCGTCGCACAGGGGGTGGATTATGTCATCGGCATCGGAGGCGGGTCCCCCATGGATGCCGCCAAGGCCATCGCCCTGATGATCCGCCGCAAAGACGACGGCGCCGACTACCTCTACGACAAGGATGCGGTCACGGACGCCCTGCCGGTCGTCTGCATTCCCACGACCTGCGGCACCGGTTCCGAGGTGACCGCCGTCTCCGTCCTGACCCGTCACAACCTTCGCGCCAAGGGCTCGATCCCGCACAAGATCTTCCCGCAGCTCTCCCTGCTGGACGGCAAATACCTGCTCTCCGCACCGCGCAGCGTCATCGCCGACACCTCGATCGACGCTCTCTCGCATATGTATGAGTCCTACCTCAACACCAAGTCCACCGACTGCAGCCGCATGTGCGTGGACGCGGGCCTCAAGGTCTGGGCGCGCAGCAGGAAAGCCATCTTCTCCGGCAGCCCCCTGACCCTGCAGAACTGCAACGACATGCTGCTGGCCTCCATGTTCGCCGGCATGGCGATCGCCCACACCGGAACGACACTGCCGCACGGACTGAGCTACCCGCTCACCTACGAGACGGGCATGCCGCACGGCAAGGCCTGCGGATATTTCCTGCCTGGATATCTGCGCGAGGCGGATCCCGCCGCGGCCGCCTATCTGTTGCAGACCGCCGGCTTCACGGACATCGATTCCCTGGAGCTCTATTACCGCGAGACCTGCGGCCGGGACGAAGCGCCCGCCGCCGTCCTGGCCAAATCCGTGGACGCCACCATGGCCAGCCCGGCCAAGCTCGCCCAGTGTCCCTTCCCCGTGGACGAGGCGGTCCTGTGCCGCATCGCGGGCCTGACCGGCAGGTGATCAGACCATTCGCCGGCCCGCCTCACAGCGTGTGCTGCCGGCATTCCCGTCCCCTCCTGCGCATCCCGCGCAGGATGCGGATCGATTTTGATTCAGGATGCGGATCGATTGAAGGGCTGCTGCCTCCGCCGTCTTGAGCGTCCTCAGACCGCATTTTTACACATTCTCAGAGGAGATGTCTTCCCCGAACAGCAATTCGGGCGTAGTCGTCTCCTCTTTTTCGTATGATGTCCCTCCATAGGGGGCATCCTGTACCGAACCGGTCTCAGCGGACGCATCGGCAGCAGCGCTCATATCCTCCGCCGCGGCATCTGCCTGCCCCGCGCCGCCATCATATTCGTCCTTCGCGGAGGTCTCCGCCGGGCCGCCGTTCTGCACGGGATCATCCTGCCCGTATCCGTCATATCCGTCCTGCATGGGGATCCCCTCCGCGGGGCCGCCCGGCAGGCTGCCGCCCTCCGCCTCGGCGAAGTCCGCGAATTCCTCGGAATCCGCGAAATCCACAGGCGCCTGGTCCTCAGCTGCTGTGCCCATGCTGTCCGCATCCGAAGCGCTGCTCAGCGCCGCGGCGATGATCAGGGCCAGGATGGTCTGGGCGCCCAGGCCGAGCACGACCCAGAGCACATGCCCCGAAGCGATCCCGTAAGCTGTCAGCGCAGCGCAGGTCCCGTGCGCGAGGACGGGGAGGATCCAGCTGACAAAGAGCATGAAGCCCGCCCTCCCGGCGTGGGATTTCTGTTCCGAGCCCTTGGCGATCCCGTAGAGGGCACCCATCAGACCCGCAAAACCGAAATGGGAAAAAATGTAGAGCAGGGCAAAGAGGAAAGCCACCACCGGGCCGGCCGTCAGAAATTCCGGCATGGCCCTGTGGAGCATCTCCATATCCGCGGTCAGGACCGCGCCCGCCTGCCAGAAGCCGTACATCACCGCCGCGAAGCCGGCGCTGACGACACCCGCTGCCGCGATCCCGTCGGCGGCTGTCTCCATGGTCATCTGTTTCCAGGTCGAGACGCGCAGGACGAAATGCTTCCAGGCCTCCTCGATCACCGCCGCGACCACCATATAGCGCAGGATGACGGACAAAAGCAGGAGCCCTCCGCCTCCCTCGACGTCCGGAAAGAGCCGGAGCAGGATCGTGACCACGATCAGGGCGCCCGCTTCCATCAGGAAGGCAGGCACAGCGGCCGCGACACCCAGGAAAAAGAGCCGGAGCAGCATCCCCAGTGAGCCCTTCCCAAAGGATCCGGATCGCAGAAGAATAAACAGGACCGGCAGAAGCGGCAGCCATGCGGCGATCAGCAGTACGATCAGATTCATACCTTCCTCCTTCCGGAGCGCTATGCGCGACGGGGCGATGAGAAATTCCGAAGGGGATTTCTCATCCGCCATCATAAGTTCTTTGCGGCGCTCCGGCGCAAAGAACCATATTTTTGACTATTTCCATCATACACTACCGCCGCTCAAAAGTCGAAGGCTGTCATACCATGGACAGGGAGATCCGCTTTTTCCGCGGGTCCACCGCCAGGACGGTCACCTCCACGACGTCGCCGACGTGGACGACCTCGAGAGGGTGTTTGATGAAGCGGCTGCTGAGCTTGGAAATATGGACGAGGCCGTCCTGGTGGACGCCGATGTCCACAAAGGCGCCGAAATCGACGATGTTTCTGACGGTGCCCCTGAGCTTCATGCCAGGGGTCAGGTCCTCCATGGAGAGGACATCGCTGCGCAGGACCGGCGCCGGCATATCCTGTCTGGGGTCCCTGCCGGGCTTTTCCAGCTCCGCCAGGATGTCGCGCAGGGTGATCTCACCGATCTGCAGGCGCCGAGCCGCCGCGCGGGTATCGGGCACCATCTGCCGGAGGCCGCGCAGGGAGGCGCTGTCCATGGGAACCTGCAGGAGCTGCGCCAGGGTCCTGACCGCCCCGTAGCTCTCCGGGTGCACGGCTGTGTTGTCCAGGGGGTCCGACCCGTCGCGGATCCGGAGGAAGCCGGCGCACTGCTCAAATGCCTTGGGCCCCAGGCCCTTGACCTTGAGGAGCTGGCTGCGCGCCGCGAAACGGCCGTTCTCTTCGCGCCAGGCAACAATGTTTTTCGCCACGGAGGCGCTGATCCCGGCGATCCGGGACAGGAGGGGGGCAGAGGCCGTGTTGAGGTCGACGCCGACGGCATTGACGCACTTCTCCACCACGCCGGAGAGCGCCGCCTCCAGCTTTTTCTGGTTCATGTCGTGCTGGTACTGGCCGACGCCGATCGCGCCGGGATCGATCTTGACCAGCTCCGCGAGCGGGTCCTGGAGCCTGCGCGCGATCGAGGCCGCGCTGCGCTGGCCCACGTCGAACTGCGGGAATTCCTCCGCCGCCAGTTTGCTGGCGCTGTAAACGGACGCCCCCGCCTCGTTGACGATCACATACTGCAGGGGCCTCCCGGTCTTTTTAAAGAAATCCGTGATGATCTGCTCGGACTCTCTCGAGGCCGTCCCGTTGCCGACGGAGAACAGGGTGACCCTGTAGCGGTCGATGAGCCTCTCCAGGACCTGCTCCGCCTCGCGGACCCTGTTCTGGGGGGCCGTCGGATAGATGACCGCCGTGTCCAGCACCCGGCCGGTCGGATCCACGACCGCCAGCTTGCAGCCGGTCCGGAAGGCGGGGTCCCAGCCCAGGACCACCCGGCCCGCGACGGGCTGCTGCATCAGGAGCTGTTCCAGATTCTGCTTGAAGACCACGATCGCGCCGTCCTCCGCCTTCTCCGTCAGGGAGCTGCGGATCTCGCGCTCGATGGCCGGTCCGATCAGGCGGTCGTAGCTGTCCGCGGCGACCGCCTCCAGGACAGGTGCCGTATAGGGGTTGACCGCCCCCTTCCTGCGGGGGATCACCTGGCGCTCCAGCCAGCGCAGGATCTTTTCGCGCGGGGCGTCGACCCTGACAGAGAGATAGCCCTCGTTTTCACCGCGGTTCAGGGCCAGGATCCTGTGCCCCGGGATCCGGGAGACCTGCTCCTCATAGTCGAAATACATCTCGTAGACATCGCTCCGGTCCTCGCGGGCGTTTTTCTTTCCCGCGCCGGAAGCTTTGGACGTCCTGCCGCCGGCCTCCGGGTCCGGCCCATCCGCATCCTGTGCGGATGCCGCCTTCTTCTTCGCGGAGGTCTCTCTGCGGGCGGAGACAAGGAAGCCGTCCTTCGCCGTGCACTCCCGGATCCAGGTCCTGTACCCGGCCTGGTCCGAGATCATCTCCGCCACGATATCCTGCGCGCCCTGCAGGGCCTCCTCCGCGGAGGACACTTCCTTTTCTTCGGAGACATAGGCAGCAGCCGCTTCCAGAGGAGGACGGTCCGCGTCGGAGGACAGGAGCCAGTCAGCCAGGGGCTGCAGCCCCTTTTCCTTCGCGATGCCTGCCCGCGTCCGGCGTTTGGGCCGGAAGGGCCTGTAGAGGTCCTCGACCGCGACCTGGGTCGCGGCGGCCTCGATCTGCGCGCGCAGGTCCTGTGTCAGCTGCCCCTGCGCCTCGATGCTCTCCAGGACCTTCGCCTTTCTGTCCTCCAGAGTGCGCAGGTAGGTCAGCCGCTCATCCAGAGTACGCAGCTGCGTATCGTCCAGGGTCCCGGTCGCCTCCTTGCGGTAGCGGGCAATGAAGGGGATCGTATTGCCCTCGTCGATCAGGGCCACGGCCGCCTCGACCTGCCAGAGCCGGACCTTCAGCTCATCCGCGATCGCCGAGGCGATCCTCTTTTCGGTGACGGACGGGTCCTGTCCGCCAGGGCCTGCAGGCCCTTTTCCCACCTTCGACGGGTTTTCCGCTGCTTCCGGGGCCGCAGAAACCTGCGCCGCCTTTTTTGTTCTTTCCATATATGATCTCCTGTATTCCTGAATCCACGATGCAGATGCTATAATAACATTCTTTCCGGAGCGAAAAATCTTGTATCCACAAGTTTTTCGCTCTTGTCTCTACTTCTTGTGGTATCATGTTCTATGTGTTTTCTGAATCATCTGACGAAAGGGGATCTGACCATGACCAGTCAATCCGGATTTAACCGCAGGCTGCGGCGCACACCTGCCGCAGCGGCTGCGCTTCTGTTCATATTGGCCCTGCTCGCCGGCTGCTCCGGCACCGGCACCATGTACACGCCTGAGACGACACCCTCGGAGGGAATCTCCGGCGGGACAGCCGCCGCAGAGACAGCGGAGGGGTCCGGCATACCGGCGGATACCGGGGACAGCCGCCACGGGCACGGCAGCCGCAGGCGGCGCGACGGCGAAAAGCCCGGCAGAGAAGGCGACGGTGAGGAGGACGCCAGGACCAGGCGGGCCTGGCTGGAGGGAACCGGCAGTGATCTCTACACGGCCCAGGCGATCGACTCCTACTATCAGTTCACACTGAACGGGGCCTCCCTGCGGCTCCCCTGCAGCATGGCCGATCTGACCGCGGCAGGCTGGCGCCTGGCGGCGGACGGCACGCAGGACTCCGCAGCGGCAGCCGCCGGAAACAGCCGGGAAGAGGAACTGATCCCGCCCTATTCCTATGAATTCTATGATGCCGTCCCCGCAGACTCCGGGACCGGCTCCTTCATAAAAAAGAACAGAGACGACTGGACGATCCGTCTCTGCCTTGCAAATGATACCGACAGCGCCCTGTCCCCTGATCAGTGCGCTGTCTGCGGGATCAGCGCGAACGCAGGCGGCGGGCTCTCCCTGAACACCTCCTTCGGCGCGGGCCTCGGAAGCCGGCTGGATGATCTGACATCCGTCTTCGGGACCGACGGCTCGGTCTTCTCAGAGACCAGGTTCAATGACGGCACCCGCATGGTCCGCTATCAATTCTCCAACGGACTGAATGAGGATGAGCAGATCCCCGTCCTCGCGGAGGCGGAGGAAAAAAGGATCGCGGAGCTTCTGACTGCACAGACCGGCACGGACGGAAGCACGATCCAGTCCCTCTCCCTCTACTATTTTCATCTGTCATCAAACTGACCGCTCAGAAGGACACCTCGCCCCCCTGCTCCAGGAGGGTCACGCTCTCGACCTCCGGCAGGCCGGCAAGCTCATTGGTCAGGCGCAGCCTCTGCCTGGTCCGGACCTTGAGGACCAGGTTCTGTCTGCCGTCCATTTTTCCGGTCGAGATCAGCTTTGTGCCGTCACAGCACCTGCTGATCACCTCCGCGCAGGCCCGCTGCAGGTCGTCCCTGCTGCCCGGCTGTCCGTAGACGGACAGGATCAGGGGCGCTCTGCCCAGAGGCAACAGATCGAGGACGATCACGATCACGGTCATAAAGATGGAAACGACGATCCCCACGCGCCACATACCGCTGGCGATAAAGATGCCGCAGGCCACCGACCAGAGGATGAAGACCTGGTCCATGGGCTCCTTGACGGCGGAGCGCAGACGGATGATCGACAGGGCGCCGACAACACCGATGGAAGCGATCGCGTTCTGGTGCATGAGCAGGATCAGGGCTGCCGTCACCGGTCCCGCCCCCAGCAGAGACAGGTTGTAGCTCATGGAGTAGAAGGACCTCCGCCCCGTGACCCGGTAGCAGGCATAGATATACAGGCTCAGCACAATGGATGCCAGCATGGCGATGAGGATTCCCTTCCCGCCGTATTCCGAGGGTGAATATCCTTCGGACAGGATCTTGTAAAGCATATCTGACAGAGACATCATAACCTCCTTCTTGTTGATCACAGCCTGCACGATGTTGACCACATCCTGCGCGCCCGGCCCGGCTGCAGGGACATAAAGCACACGGACCGCCCGGGGCCGCCTTCGGGGCCGGCTGTTTATCTCAGCGAGGGAAGGCCCCCGCTTCTATAAAATGTATCATTTAATCCCGCCTCCTTCATGGAAGCGGTTTTTTTTCTGCCAATGAGTCTTTTCCGCCGATGAGATAGAATGCGACCGCGCTCGCGGCAGCCACATTGAGGGAATCCACACCCCTCTGCATGGGAATGCGGACCACCGTATCCGCAGCCGCGATCGTCTCCGGCAGGAGGCCGTCGCCCTCCGCCCCCAGGATCACCGCCGCCCTGTCCGTCCCGCCCAGGTCCAGATCTCCGATCTCCACGGCATCCGGTCGCAGGGCCATGGCCACTGTGCGCCATCCGCATTCATGCAGGAGCTTCATCCCGTTCCGGCGCCAGTCTTCGGGATCCTTCCCGATCCAGGCCCAGGGGACCTGCAGGGCCGTCCCCATGCTGACGCGGAGAGTCCTGCGGTAGAGCGGGTCGCTGCATCCGTCTGTCAGGAGGACCGCATCCATGCCCAGTGCCGCCGCGTTCCGGAAAATGGCGCCGACATTGGCCGGATTGACCACGTTCTCCAGCACCGCGATCCGGCGGGGCCGGTTCCGGTCATCGCGGGTCTGTCCATCGATCCCGCCCAGCAGCTGACGGGCATCCCGCAGCGGCGGCCGGCGCATGGCGCACAGGACCCCGCGCGTCAGGGCATAGCCGGTGAGCCTGGTGAGCAGCTCATAGGGGCCCGTGTAAACCGGGATCTCCGCTTCGCTTTCTCCGATCCGCGCCAGGACCCCCGCGGCCTCTCCCCGGACGTGCCGGTCCTCCACCAGGAGGGAGACGGGCCGGCATCCCGCATCCAGGGCGCGGAGAACGACCTTGGGGCTCTCCGCAATAAAGAGGCCCCCGTGCGGCTCATAATAACGTTTCAGCTGTACCTCGGACAGCTTTGTAAAAACACCCAGCGCCGGATCCTCCAGCCCCGAAACCTGTATCAGACGCAACATCGCCCCTCCGGAAACCTTTCAGCCTGTTTCTGATGCCCTGCATCCATTTTAGTAATCTTTCCTTAGAATAACCATAAAAAAACGCCCCTGCAGGTGCATCTGTTCACGTCAGCCCCGCAAATGACAGGGGCCGGCCGAGTCTGGTCTGCAGGATTTGCAAACACCAGTATACTTCAGAATCGCAGCTTTGCCAATTCTAGGATCGCGGAGTTACAACTCCCGTTTTCAGGCGGGTCTGTACTGTGGCTTCGCGGGACAAATGGGATCCTCCGTTAAAAATAGTGCTTGACTTTGACCTCTACATTTGCTACTATAACTCTTGCTTGTTTTGAGGGCACAAATCGAGGCGTGGCTCAGTTTGGTAGAGCGCTGCGTTCGGGACGCAGAGGTCGTGGGTTCGAATCCCGTCGCCTCGACTCTTGGCAGGGGCAACCCCGGAAGCTTTTATTTTAAGGCTTCCGGGGTTTTTTTTGTTCCTTCCGGCAGGAGCGGTCCCCGGCAAGGGCTGCAGCTGCGTCACCGGTTCAGGGCTGCCGGCAGTCAGATTCCCGGGAAGGGGCGAAAGCGCGCGAACTTTGGAACATGAGGCATGACAGCGCAAACAGATTTCCGGGAAGGGGCGAAAGCGCAGGGCTGCGCGCATCACATTGCGAAATCCGCCTGTTTCCTTTACAATATTCCTGTACTATTCCTGTACTATTCCTGTATTTTGGCCCACCGACAACCTTATGAGGAGATTTATATATGAAAGGCATCGTTCTCGCCGGCGGTTCCGGCACCAGGCTTTATCCGCTCACAACGGTCACTTCCAAACAGCTCCTTCCCATCTATGACAAGCCGATGATCTATTATCCGATCTCGGTCCTGATGAATGCGGGCATCCGGGACATCCTGATCATTTCGACACCGCAGGACCTTCCCCGCTTTGAGATCCTGCTGGGGAACGGCCATCAGTTCGGCATCCACCTGTCCTACAAGGCGCAGCCCGCGCCGGACGGCCTGGCCCAGGCCTTCACGCTCGGCGAGGAGTTCATCCAGGGGGAGCCCGCCGCCATGATCCTGGGCGACAATATTTTCGCGGGGCACGGCCTGAAAAAAAGACTGCGCGCCGCCGTGCAGCGCGCCGAGAGCGGGGACGGGGCGACCGTATTCGGCTACTATGTGGACGATCCGGAGCGCTTCGGCATCGTCGAGTTCGACGCGGACGGAAACGCGGTCTCCATCGAGGAGAAGCCGGCCCGGCCCAAGAGCAACTACTGCGTGACCGGCCTCTATTTCTATGACAAAAAGGTCGTGGAATACGCCAAGAGCCTCAGGCCCTCGGCCCGCGGAGAATATGAGATCACCGACCTGAACCGGATCTATCTGGAGGACCACAGGCTCCATGTCGAGCTGCTGGGCCAGGGCTTCACCTGGCTGGATACGGGCACACACGAGAGCCTGGTCGACGCCACCAATTTCGTCAAGACCATGGAGCAGCATCAGCACCGCAAGATCGCCTGCCTGGAGGAGATCGCCTATCTCAACGGCTGGATCTCCCGGGAGGACGTCATGGCCGTCTATGAGATCCTCAAAAAGAACCAGTACGGCCAGTATCTGAAGGACGTCCTGGACGGGAAATACATCGACATCAAATAACAAAATAAAAATACCGGCGCCTGTGCGGCGCCGTGTTCCGGCATGTCAGAACAAGAGGGGGGGAAGATATGTCAGACCAGATCATGGGAAAAGAGTCTGCCGCAGTCGGCAGATACGACCGGTCCGCGGAAACCGGGGGCCGGTATCAGGACAACGGCGGGCACGAAAATTTCGAGGAAACCGGAGCCCGGTTACAGGACGGCAGCCGCCGGGTCCCGGAGATCAGCGTCGAGCGCAACAGCATGCTGATCGACGGCATCACCTTCGGCTTTTCGGCCGCCCTGCTGGCGGCCGCCTTTGCCGGCGCCATCTACACGCACACGGCCTCGACCCTGGCAGCGGACTTTTTCAGGATCCTCACGACGCCGGCGCCCACCGTCACGGACTACTTTGCCCTGGGGAGCCTGCCGGCGACTTTCCTAAATGCCGGACTCTGCGGCCTGGCCATGGCCTGCTTCATGTTCTTTCTGCCCGGTCCCTCGCACGTCAATACCCTGGCGGGCTATTTTCTGGTGATCGCGCACTGCTTCTACGGCCTCAATTACTTCAACATGTGGCCCTGCTTTCTGGCGCCCTTTCTCTATTTCCGGCTCAAGCGGCTCGACTTCAACGAGAACCTGCACGTCTGCATGTTCTCGACCTGCTTCTCACCCTTCGTGGGCGAGCTGCTCTTCCGCTACACGCAGGGGGAGGCTTATGTCCAGGGGCAGGTCTCGCTCACAGCCCGCGGGATCCTGCTGACGGTCCTGTTCGCCCTTCTCATCGCCTTCGTCGCGCCCGCCATTCTGCCCGGCGTCAAGGCCTGGCACAAGGGCTACAATCTCTACAACGGCGGCCTGGCCTACGGTATGTTCGGCTTCCTGCTCTTCAGCTTTCTCTACCGGACCATGGGGATCGAAGCGCCGTCCATTCCTGTCCGGGACAATGTGATCTACAACAGCTTCGGCAATTCCTATCAGTTCTTTGGAAATGTCTTTTTCCTGGTCCTGTTCGGCCTCTGCCTGTTCGCGGGCTGGCTCTACAACGGCAGGAGCCTGCGGGGGATCGAGCATCTCTTCCGGGACACCGGCTATCAGAGCAACTTCGCCATGAAGTACGGCATGCCCCTCTGCCTGATCAACATCGGTTTCTACGGCACGCTCTTTCTGATCTATATCAACCTGGTCGTCCACTTTACGGAGGGGGCGGGCTTCACAGGCCCGACCTTCGGGGTCATCTTTGCCGCCCTCACTTTCACCGCCATGGGACAGCACGTCCGGAACGTCTGGCCGATCTTCGTCGGATACCCCCTGCTCTCCCTCTTCGCAACGCTCTTTAATCACATGATCGGCGGCGATGCCGTCTGGACGGTCTCCACCCAGGCCTACATCAACAGCGTGGCCTTCGCCACCGGCCTCTGCCCCATCGTCGGCCGCTACGGGACCACCCCCGGCATCGTGGCGGGCATGCTCTGCGCCGCCCTGTGCACCTCCACGGCGGCCCTGCACGGCGGGCTCATGCTCTACAACGGAGGTTTCACGGCGGGCATTACCGCCCTCATCCTCCTGCCCATCCTGGAGCACTATATTCCCAGGCCCAGGGCCGACATGGACCACCACATCGACCTGCGCGATATGATCACGCTCAGGGAAACACCTGTCATAAAAAAAACAGACGAGTGAACGGTCAATATACGGACAAAAGACAAACATACCGATATAAGGTCACCATACGGACAAAAAAGATCCCGGACGTCGTTTCAAGCGGACATCCGGGATCTTTTTTCATCTGAATCTATCGATCAGCGCCGCAGGCCTTCAGCCCATGACGACGGAGACCCTGTACTCACCGCAGCCTTTCTCCGGGGCGATCAGGTTCCCGGACACCGCTTTTCCGTTCACCGACATCGAGGCCACGCCGCGCTGGACACCTGCCGCGTTGTCAATTTCAATATGGTAGACCGCTCCGCGATAGGTCCGTTCACAGCGGATCTTTTTCATGGTATCCGGAATGCAGGGGTCGATCCGGAGGCCGTCCAGGGTCGGCTGAATGCCCAGGATGGACTGGGTCACGCAGGAGAAGGTCCAGGCGGCCGTACCGGTCAGCCAGCTGTTCTTGCCCTCGCCGAAAGAGGCGGAATCCGGCCCCGCGATCATCTGGCAGTAGACATAGGGCTCCACCCGCCGGGTATCGACCTTGTCCTCCAGGTAGAAGGGGCAGGTCTTGCGGAAGACCTCAAAGGCCCTGCTGCCGTGGCCCAGGACGGTCTCGGCGCAGACGATCCAGGGATTGTTGTGGCAGAAAATGCCGGCGTTCTCCTTGTATCCGGGCGGATAAGAGGAGATCTCTCCCAGCTCCGGATGATAGACCGTGTAGGCCGGCTGATGCAGGACGATCCCGTAGTCCGTGTCCAGATATTTCCCGACGCTCTCCAGGGCCTTTGCCGCCTGGCCCGTCTGTACACCGACGCCGGCCATGACACACATGCCCTGGGGCTCGATGTAGATCCTGCCCTCCTCGCAGACATGGCTGCCGACCGGGTTCGAGAAGGCGTCGTAGGCGCGCACGAACCACTCGCCGTCCCAGCCGGCGTCCAGGATGCACTTCTCCATGGCATCCGTCTCGGCCCGGGCCTGTGCGGCCTCCTCCATCAGGCCGGTGTGTTCGCACAGGTCCGCATATTCCCTGCCGTATTTGACGAACATGCCCGCGATGAAGACGCTCTCGGCGACCGGGCCCTCACTGGGCCCCGTGACCTGGAAGCTCTCGCCCGGCGTCGTGGAAAAACAGTTCAGGTTCAGGCAGTCGTTCCAGTCCGCCCGGCCGATCTGGGGCAGGCCGTGAGGGCCCCTGTGGGTGCAGGTGTAACGAAAGCTCCTGCGCAGGTGCTCCATGAGCGGGGCTTTGTTCGTCTCACTGGAATCAAAGGAGCACATCTCGTCCAGGATGGAGTAGTCCCCGGTCTCCCGGATGTAGGCCGACGCCGCGGCGATCAGCCAGAGGGGGTCGTCGTTAAAACCGCTCCCGACCCCGGCATTGCCCCGCTTGGTCAGCGGCTGATACTGATGGTAGGCGCTGCCGTCCTCAAACTGGGTATTGGCGATATCGATGATGCGCTCCCTGGCCCGCTCCGGGATCAGGTGGACGAAGCCGAACAGGTCCTGGCAGGAGTCCCTGAAGCCCATGCCCCTTCCCAGGCCGCTCTCGTAATAGCTGGCACTGCGGCTCATGCAGAAGGTGACCATGCACTGGTACTGGTTCCAGATATTGACCATGCGGTCCAGCCGGTCGTCCCCGCTCTCGATCCGGAACCGGGACAGGAGCGACTCCCAGTACTGCGCGAGGCGGGCGAGCGCCGCATCCACCTGGGCATCTGTCTGGAAGCGCTCCAGCAGGCGGTCGGCCGGGGCCTTGTTGATCACGCCCGGCGCCTCAAACTTCTGATTCTCCGGATTCTCACAGTAACCCAGGACAAAGATCATGGATGCGGCCTCGCCCGGTGCCAGGCGGACCGTCAGGTGATGGCTCCCCACCGGGGCCCATCCGTGGGCGATGCTGCCCCGGCTCTTCCCCTCCATGACCGCCTGCGGGCGGGAAGGACCGTTGTAGAGCCCGACAAAGGCATCGCGGCTGGTGTCGAAGCCGGTGATTTCCCGGTTGACGGCAAACACCGCGTAGTGGTTCCTGCGCTCCCGGTACTCGGTCTTGTGATAGATCCGGCTTCCGCAGACCTCCACTTCTCCCGTCGAGAAGTTCCGCTGGAAATTGGAGGCGTCGTCCTCCGCGTTCCAGAGGCAGAACTCCACGTAGCTGAAAACATCGACCAGCTTTTCGTTTTCGCTTTCGTTTCGCAGGGTGAGGCGGTCGATCTCACAGGGGGCGTCGACCGGGACGAAGACCTCCTGTATGGCTGCGAGCTCATTTTTGGAGGATTCGAACACCGTATAGCCCAGACCATGGCGGCATTTGTACTGATCAAGTTTCGTCTGGACCGGCTGCCAGCCGGGATTCCAGACTGTCTCCCCCTCCCTGATGTAAAAATAATGGCCGCCGCAGTCCATGGGACTGTTGTTGTAGCGGTACCTGGTCAGCCGCAGGAGCTTTGCATCCTTATAGAAACAGTAGCCGCCGGCCGTATTGGAGATCAGCCGGAAAAAATCCTGCGAGCCCAGATAATTGATCCAGGGAAGCGGTGTCCTCGGATCCGTGATGACATATTCCCTCTTCTGATCATCAAAATAGCCGTATTTACCCATCTTTTCCTCCTGTTCAGGACACATGCAGCCCTCTTCGATCTCCCTTGCCTCCGGGCTTCTGCCCGGCCCGGTCTGCCTGTTCTTCTGTTCTTCTTTCCTTCCCATCATATCCCTTCTCGTGTCGAAATCGTTTTCGCTTCACAGGGCAGTTTCGCACTTTTCTTTTTTGTCAGTATATAGTACTGCGGGCACAATTGTAAATAACAAGGCTGAATAGTTTGATAATTTGTCAATATTTAACAAAAATAAGCGTTTCGAATTGGGAATTCTTATGGATTGAAATCGCCTTCCGAAGAGGCTACAATAGATTTACGAAAACGTATTCGGTCGGATTTGACAAGGCGGATGCCCGGGAGAAAAGCATCATGGAAAAAAGAAAAGGGACTGTTACGATCAAGGATATCTCCCGAAAGTGCGGCGTCTCCGTCTCCACCGTCAGCAAGGCGCTGAACCATTACGGCGACATCGCGCCGGAGACCGCGGAGCTGATCCGGCAGACGGCCAGGGAAATGCACTATGTTCCCAACACAGCCGCCCGCCAGCTCAAGACCAACACTTCGCATAACATCGGTGTCCTCTTTGTGGATGAGATGAACTCCGGCCTGGCCCACGAGTACTTCTCCGGGATCCTGGATGCCGCCAGGGCCGAGGCGGAACGGCTGGGCTACGACATCACCTTTATAGGGAAGAACATCGGCGGAAAGCCCATGACCTATCTGGAGCACTGTCAGTACCGGAAGGTGGACGGCGTCCTGATCGCCAACGTGGATTTCTCGGATCCCGGGATCATCGAGCTGGTCACGAGCGGCCTGCCGGTCATCACCATCGATTACGCCTTTGACAGCACCAGCTGCGTCATGTCCGACAATATGGAGGGCGCCTACGCACTGACCTCCTACCTGATCGGCAGGGGCCACCGCAGAATCGCCTTCATACACGGCGAGAGAACCTCCGTCACCAACAAGAGGCTGGTCGGTTTCAACCGGGCGCTGAAGGACCACGGCATCGTGCCCGACGACAGATACATCGTCCAGGGCCGCTTCCACGATCCGCAGAAGAGCCGCGAGGCGACCAGGTACCTGATGGAGCTGCCCGACCCGCCGACCGTCATCATGTATCCGGATGATTTTTCCTACATCGGCGGCATGACGGAGCTGGAGAAAATGGGACTCTCTGTTCCGAAGGATGTCAGCACGGCAGGCTACGACGGCATCCCGATCAGCCAGTTCATCCGCCCCAGGCTGACGACCTACCACCAGGACGCCGCACAGATCGGACGGGTCTCGGCCGCCAAGCTCGTCGAGACGATCGAGAACAAAAAGACCTGTATCCCCGAGGAGATCTCCGTATCCGGTCATATCCTGGAGGGGACCAGCGTCGCGGAAATATAGTCACAGTCTGCAGCCCCACATCCGGCTGCAGCTGATATATACCCCACGTTCACTATTAACATTTCATTCAGATCAATAAGACATCTGTCATGAAAGGAGTAGTTATGAAAAAGAGAATCATCAGTATTGTATTGGCAGGCATGATGGCCGCCTCCCTCGCGGCCTGCGGCGGCTCCGGCGCCTCTTCCTCCGGCGGCGCGGCTTCCGGCGGCGCGGCTTCCGGATCCACGGGAGCTGCCACGACAGAAGCAGCTGACAGCGGGGAGGGCAAAGTTCTCAACATCCAGTGCTGGAACGATGAGTTCGCGCGCAGGATGAGCGACCACATGCCCGGCTATGAAGCCGCTGACAAGGACGATGCCACCAAGGGCGGCAAGCTCGGCGATGTGGAGGTCCGGTTCAACGTGACCCCTTCCGCCGACAACGCCTATCAGAACAACCTGGACGCGGTCCTGCCCGGGAACGCGGACGCGCCCGCGGATGAGAAGGTGGACCTGTTCCTCATCGAGGCGGACTACGCCCTCAAATATGTCAACACCCCCGTCGCCCTCCCTGTCGCGGATCTGGGCATCACC
>OCTW011608433.1_pt1 | contig 20212 bp, 23 predicted proteins | sample 1539671 | NCBI WGS metagenome assembly OCTW01 (sample SAMN02144230, study PRJEB22623) | gut metagenome | biome: sheep rumen | host: Ovis aries | place: New Zealand
GTGCTGATGCCGAACTTAGTTCTGGAGACGATAATCGGATACATCTTCCCGCGGAAGTTACGCACCATTGCAATATCTCCCGCCTCGATGGTCGGGTCGGATACATGCGTGATGTCAGCCCGGTAAAAGATCATGTAGTACAACGCACTGCTCATTGCGCTTACGACCGTCGATGCCTGCGCGTCTGTTGTAATGAAGTCGTTGTTCGCAATAGATACTTTGTATCCGCTTGTATCGCCGTACGTTTCCGTCTTGGTCTCTGTGTTTCCGTCCGCATCTGTAACGGTATAAGAAAGCTGAACGCATCTGATTGAGGTCGGCGTAACCGCAACATCCGCAGAAAAGTTATCCAACAGATAATCCACTCCGGGATATATCGGCAGATCCGGCGCATGCATATTCTGGATCAGATCCGCAAGTGTTGCGATATTGAACCATTTGAATTCAAGCGCACCAAGCCTGCTCACTCTCGCAAAGCATCCCGCAATTGTCGCACACCATGAAATGACTTCCCGGAACGTGAGATCATCCCGCTCCGGTTTTTCCGATACAAGATAATCATTATTCCGAAACGTTGCAGGCGCAGTCGGATACTTTGTGCCGTTGATTGTAACCCCGCACGTATCACATGCTTCCTCGACAATGTCCGCAAGAGTCGCGGGGAACGTGAGTTCCGTGGTGTACTTCCGGTCGAACATTGCCATCAAGTCTAAGCAGGTAAGCCGGATCACTGATCCGTCATAGATGACATCGTCAACGATGAAGATTCCTTTTTGATACTGCTCGACTTCACCCGTCCCCGAAATAATCAGTCCTACCTGTGGAATGATCAGGGCGTTTTTGAAATCGACATTGGAGTAAGTCTCCGTAATGTTATTCAGTCCTAATGTCAGCTTGTTGATAACGGCTGTGCCGATATCGAACAGACCCGACTGCGTGACCGCATCCTCGATGAAGAAGGTATTCTCCCAAATGCTTGAATTCGTAATCGTATAAGTCTGCGTCGAAGTATAAAGAACAGCGGAAACGATGTATTTCCTGTTCCCACTATCCAGTTCATTTCTGAACGCTTCGGTTACATCAATCATCTCCGCTGTTCTACCTTTCTATAAAATTGAAACTTAGTCTGTTGTAATACCTGCCGGTCGTTCCGTACCACCAGTGGATCGGAGCACTCCTGTCGCCGACATAGAATGTTCTCGTCTCTGTGGTGTTCGACATGGCATCCGGGTAGGATACTTCCATGTACTCCGGGTTGACCGCCTGCAGGATGAGTGCAACATCTGACGGTTCCAGTCCGCTCCATGTAAGGTTCAGTTTCCGCTTTTGCCCGACACGGTTTTTATGCATCATCGCATCCTCGGTTCGTCCTGCATCACTTGCGGATACGTCCTGTAATCCCCAAGTGTATTCAGCGGGGTCGGGTAATTCGACCCCATTCACTGTAATCATTGCCATAGTTTCGAATTACCCCCTTCTTACCCTGTGAATCTGACAGTCGGATTGAACCGTCTGTCGATACTGCGCTGTCCCTTGATGGACGCTCTCGCGATTTCCTCGGAATCGATCATCAGTACAACGTCACCGGAACCGCCCTGGTTCATGCCGTTTGCCAGTGCGCTTGCCACCGCATTGTATACACCCTGTTCGATACCCTCGATAATCATGTCGTTATTGGCGACCGCCGTCTTACCGTTGGAGAACTCTCCGACCAGTTCGCCGTGGTTCGCCAAGAACAGGCCATCTTCGACCATACCGCCGTTAGCATGAGCGGGAACCGCTACCTTTGTATTTGTGATGCCGTTCGCCGCGCTGTTTACGTTGTTGAATGCATTCTGGATCCTGCGCGCCTGTGTTTCGATGTTCGATGCCATACGCGCCATCCATGTGGACACGCTGTTGTACATCGTCTGCATGCTTCCGCTGATGGAAGATGCCATCGAATTGAACGCGCCGGAAAGAGACTTTGTTATGGTCTCCATGTTCCCTGCAATCTTGTTGAACGCCTCGTTCATTCCATCAGCCATCTCATTCATCGACTCGGAAGAACCGTCACTCGCAGATTCAAGGAATCCTACGATTGCGGAATTCACATCCTCAGAGAAATCGTATGTCGACTCTCCGATGGATGAGAATGCACTCTCTGTCGCCTCCGAAATCGTTGAGAGGCTCTGTCCTACCGACTCGGCAGTGCTGTTCATTGTCGCTCCGGTCATTTCGCCGAAGGATGCAAACTTCCCGCCTGTCAATTCCGCGACAGAGATTGTTCCGTTCAGATACTGGTTGATCTGCTCTGTAGATGCCTGTACTCCCTTCGAAGCGAGTGCGGACTGCAGAGTGATTACGCTCTGACTTTCAGCCCACTTCGCATCTAAATAGTCAAGTCCTGTTCCGATTGCCTGAAACGCTCCGTAAGCAATGATACCGGCTTCCACAAGGGCTGCTCCGATACCGGCTACCCATCCAAGGGATGCCAGTGCCGTTGTTCCAAGCCCCGCAAGCGTTGTGCTGAGTGTTGTACCTACAGCACCTTCCGCTCCAAGCTGTGCGACAATCTGTGCTTTGAGTGTTTCTCCGATCGCGCCGACAAAGATATTCAGCGCAACTCCGAGTCCCGTCTTAACGAGAGAGAACGCCCCCGCAAGACCGGCAACGCCAGCAACAGTGCCAAGGAATGCTCTTCCGTGTTCCGTACCGAAGGATTCTTTGATGAGACCGGAGAAGAACTCTGCAATGGATGTGACGACTGCAGTCAGCACATTCCACCAGTCAATGCTTGCGAGTGCATCTGCTACCCGCGCTCCGACAGGTTCCCAGTTCACCTCAATAATCAGATCTGCGAGCCGGTTCACAAACTGTGCAAGACCGGAAAGGATGCGCTCGAGATCAGGGCTTGTAAATACGGTCTCGATTGTCTTCGAGAACTCTGTCTTGAACTGATCCCATCCGCCTTCCGATGTGTCGAGGAATCCCCACAGGATATCCGCAATCGATTTCAGACCGTTGCTGAGACCTGACCGGATGCTGTCCCAATGGATGTTTTCCACCCATGAATTGAATGCCGTGCCAAGATCATCTCCGAACTCCCTCGCATCTGTGACAAAGTCTGAGAAGAACCCGTCTGCGAGATCGATAATGAAGTTCAGCCCATTGGAGAAATACTTTCCGATTGATTCCCATTGAATGTTTCTGAACCAGCTCTTGAATCCTTCCGACAGTTTCTTGCCGAAATTGTACGAATCAAACAGATCGAAGAACTGATTCACTGCGTCAATAATTACCATCATTCCATCAGCGATAGTCTTCCCGAGCAGTTTCCAGTCGAGTTCATCTATCAAACCGTTAAGGAATGTAGCAAACCGCTTCGACCATTTCATCGCAAACGGTCTCGCTTTTGTAAGGATCCAGTTATCGATATCCTTCAGCCATTTATTGAGCCGTCGCGCTGTTATCCTTCCAAGTTCAGTCCAGTCATCTGTTGCGAGCCACTTCTTCCAGAAGTCCGATAACGGTGCTTTTTCAAACATGGACGCATAGTCGGCAATCTCCTTGCCCGATGCGCCTGTCCCGCCGTTATCGTTGTCATCCACGCCGTTCAGGACATTCAGTTCATCGAAAGCAAGAATCGTATTCTTGTACTCTTTCGCCTTCTTGGTTGCTTTGGAGAAGCCGTCAGACGCCGCGTCCGCATATTTAACCGGAGTATGCAGTGCTTTCGTCCACGAAGACGCGCCTGTAAGCGCAGCGACAAACTGATTGAACCCGTTCACAAGATCGATAAACGCATGCGCCAGTCTCTCAACAATCGGAACCATTGCGTTGATTACCGGAGCCAAGGCAGCGCCGAGTGCGTTTTTCACATGCTGTGCTTCGCTTGCCAGTCTGTCCATAGAGGAGGCAAACTGACCGTCCGCAATCAGACTCCACTGGTACATGTTGTCGATGCCAGTTTTGAATGAAGCACCGATGTCCTTGATCAAAGTCCGGACTGCACGGTACAGAAGAATTCTTCCAAAAGAATTTGCAAGTCCATGCACCTTTTTGATGCCTTCCGTGAGTTTCGATCCGAGACTTTCCGCAACGCTCTTTCCGAAGTTATACAGTTCATTCGCTGCCCGTTTAGAAGCATTCGTGATAACCGAGAATGTTTTGGAAATCGTCTTTCCCGCCCGGCTGAATGCATCCGACAGATTGAAACTGTCCTTAAACTTGTCCGTGAAATCTGTGAAGAACTGCAGTGAACTCCCCTGCTGGAATGTACGCACAACCTCATCGGATGCCGACCCAAGATCGCGCAATGCATTCGCCGCCTCTTCGGCTGCCCTTTCCTGCTCTTCCTCTGACTCGATCAGATCATCCAGTCTCTGCTTTGTCCGGGCATAACTTCCCTCAATGGAAAGCGCACGTTTGTCGTTGCCCGCCTCGGTAGCCGCCGTCCACTCTCTTGCAAGCAGTTCAAGCGAATCTCTGAGACGGTCTGCCTCTGTTCTTGTCTGCAGATATGATTCGACCGCTTCTGTGGGAATCTTTGGGATGGCAAGGTCTGACATCTCATCGACTCTTCTGAACGCCTCTGTAATGTCCTCAACAGGTTTTCGTGCTTCTTCGGCGGCCTGTCGCAGTTTTTCGTACTTATCGCCTGTCCTGGCAATCTGTTCTTCCACTGACAGGAGTTTTGCACTGTCTGCGCCTTCTTCCTTGAGCTGACGGTACTTTTCCTTGAGAAGATCCAGTTTTTCTCCTGTCCTCTCAATTTCGGTACGCGCACCCACGAATGTCTCGACATCCTCTGTGCTGACTTTCGGAAAATTTGCTTTTTCCTCGAGTTTATCCGCCTCCTCCGCAACCTTTCGGATTGCGTCGATAAGCGCATATACTTTCATCGGTTCTGTATCTTCCGTTACATTCAGAAGATTGCTTCCAAGTGCCTGCAGTTTTTCGCCAAGCAGGGTGGTCTGATCGATACTTCTTGAAAAATCAATTGCATCATTTACGCTCTCGAGATTCGTAACTGTATCTCTGATCGCCGAAGTGAACCCTTCGGTCTTCTCAGTAAACCTTTCGAGACTGTCAGATGTTTCCTCGGATGACTGGTTAAATGCTTCGCTCAACTTCTTGGCTTCATCTTGGACATCTTCCAAGGCCTTCTTGGCTTGAGAATTGTCTATCGTTACTTCGCCATTAATTCCAAGTTTATAATCAGCCATAATTCTTACCCGTCTTTGTTCTTGCTGTTATGCGCCCCGGCAAACATCAGCATATAGTTAAAATTCTTCTGCATCTGTTTCTCCGCCTTCCGTTCATCGCTCTTCTTGATAGCCTTCTTCGTGACCGGAATCGGTTCCTCCAGATACTTGTCGAACTGCTTTGCTTTAAACTTGACGCTTGCTGCGGGCATAATCGCGCCTAACGCTGTGTACATGTAGTAACCCTGTAGCCACAGCATTTCGTTTTGTTGTTCGATTCTCTGCCAATACGCAATACGGAAGTCCCTCGCCAGTTCAACGTCCCCGTCCCAGAACTGCTCCGGGGTCATGCCCGCGTTCAGGTAGAAGGGGATTGATTCCCGAAAGACTTCCGTATACGTTTTGTCAGATTCGCTTTTATCGTCGGAATCAGCAGAAGACGAACTCAGAAGTTCGCCTTCCACTCCGCGTTTTTTTCGCTTTCCTCCGGCTCTTCGAAGAGTGTGTTGAGGGTGTCCCCGTACATCTCGATGAGCTTTTCGATAAAAGCCTCTTTGTTTGTGATCGAAGCATAAATCTTATCGAAAGCGGTCGCTTCGTCTACTTTCTTGTGATGGCACTTGAATGCACCGGCAACAAGTTTCGGATAGGTGCTCATCGGTTTCGACCGGATATCGGTAATCTTGAAACCGGCACCTTCCATCTCCCGCACTGTCCTGCGGGTGAATTCAAGAGTGTAATCCTCACCGTTATAAGTAATTGTGATACTTTTAGACATCTTTTACGTTCCTCCTTCGTTATTTATGTCTTCGATCGTCAGTCAGTCAATTAAGCCACAGAGAAGCTTACCGGTGTGCTTGCGGCGATTGAAACGGACATTGTACGTGCCTCGTTTACTCCTCCGCCTGCAACACGAACGGTCATCTTTCCCTTGAAACTGAACTTTCCAAGCGCACCTGTCGGTGTCGGGTCCTGACCGGCTACCTCTGTTCCGCCGAACCATACGGCGTAGTAGGAATTTTCAGAACGGTCTGCTTCCATCTGAGTGTTCAGACGGGTGAAATCGTCCTTGTCATAGTTCGCTGTAAACACCAGTGTGTCTGCCTCGATGATTCCGGGGACGCCTGTCCGCTGCTTGTCCGTTAAAGTGGTGGTGTCGATCAGTTCCGGGTCTCCGCCGAGATCCGGGAAATCGCGGATATCTACGAGCTTGGTGTATGTGGTTCCGTCGTCAGAGTGCATGAGGAACGACATGTAAGTACTGGTAGCGTTATAAGCCATAATCCATCTCCTTATCTTCTGTAAAACGCGTCTTCGCTGGCAACGCCTTCGAACCGCGCTGTCATGCGATAAATGCTTGAATCATTCTGATTGGGAACAGGCGTGAGAATCGTCCTTCGAAGATTCATCCTCGACATCGTGTCGCAGATGATCTCCATGATCTTCTTGCACTCCTGTTTCCGTCCTTCGGTCTTGTTGGAATAGACCTGTGCTTCGAAATAGATTGCTTCGTATTTCGGCAAGAGTCGATTGTCCTGCAATTCTCGAGGGGTATAAGAATCGTACTGGTACAACGACACATGCGGAAATCCGCTTGGTACGGGCTGATAAGAGGAATCAATACTCGCATCGGGGAACTCGGCAGCGACCGCTTCGGCAACCCGTGTAAACACTTCGTTTTCTTTGTCGATCACGATCCGAATACCTCCTTTGCGACTTCCTCTACTTGGTCTTGGATTTTCTTCAAGGCGTGATACATGAACGGATGCGCCGGTTCACCGTAGGTGTGTATATATCCCTCTTTCATCAGGGGAGCAGTTCCTACAGGAGGCTGTTCCGGCATCTCGCCTTTGTAAATCCATCCGAACGGGCTTTTTGCCCGTTTTTCTCCGTACTCGCCGTGGGCAACGATTTCTGATGCGTCTGTGAGTTCCGCTTTCGCTTCCGGTGCGCTGTAGAAATTCAGCACTCCCGTTCCGAACTCGACAAACAGTACAGAATCGTGCTCGGCGACTATTTCGAATCTCAGTGCTTCTTCGTCCACGTTCATGGATATGATGGAACCAGGTTCGCCTTTATCTCCGGCATAAGGAGCGGATGCATACTGCACTCGCGCCTCTTCCAAGCCGATCTCTGCAAGTCTTCGGACAAACACGGTTGCGCGTTTATCGATTTCCTTTTCGAGATCCCTCAGAACCCCATCAAACCCGGTAACGTGAATTTCGAAGTTAACTGTCCTCGCCATTTCTGACTTTCACCTTCGCGACTTCGTAGGACAGTCCGTTAATACTTCTACGAACCCGCTTCACGATGTAATCGTGAGGCTTTGATGTGTCCGTCTCGTCAATCCACAGGATTGAATTCTCGTCGATCGGACAGGTCATGTCGCCGGTGACAATGACCTTGTCGTAATCCGCGAGAATTCCGAACTGCATCGTGCTGGAATACCCCGATGCCGAAGAGATATTAGCCTTTGTATAAAGCATCGGATCGGAGTATTTGACTGCTTTCTCTCCGGTAAGGAAGCCTTGCTCGTCTCTCAATTCTTCCTTGCCTTCATAGAGTGCGTACCAGAATGCCTGCCTGTTTCGTACAAGCGTCCGCATTACCACATCACCGCCTTCGGGGTGATCTCGCGGAGCATGGATGCCGGAACGTCTGCGCTCGAATAATGACGGTTGATGCCGTTTTCGATGTGCATGTTTTCCATCTCCGCTCCGCGCTTTGCCAACAGACCCACAGCCATCCGAACCCAAAGGTTGTAATACTTCGCCGGTACTGTCGGCGGGGTTTCGGTATTCCAGTCTTCGTCGAACGGATGTAACTGTCTCAGAATGATCTCTTCGGCGTTATCGAGGTAATAACTCACAATCGCTGCGTCTGTTTCCTCGGAAATAAGCATGACCTTCTGAATCATTTCTTCTTTGGACTGTTCCATTGTGAGTACCTCCTCTATCCTGCCTTAAAGTACGATCTTGACCGCGTAACGCTCGTCAGTAAGCGCAGCGATGTAATACTTCCGGGTGATGAGAGTGTTCTTACGAATATCTGCATCAGCGGAAGAACGGTTGCCGATCTGATAGGACTCGATCTGAGTGCCGGTCTTTGTGAACAGGGTGACAGCCTTCTTTGTCGCAAGATAGATTGTGCCTGTGTCGGCAGTACCGCCAGAACCTGCGGTGAACGGAGCCAGCGGGTCGACATAGATGTTTGTGCCAGCAACGGTTCCGATGTAGCCCTGACGAGAGAACGCCTCGACATACTTGAGATCGTCTTTCAGAGCCTTGCGGAGTTTCGCTACCATGTTCTTGTTGACGAGAGCGAATGTTTCGGAAACATCCTCGGACTCGTCTGTAATCGGGAGCAGTGCCTGTGCATCGACAAATGCGCCGAAATAGTCGGAGCCGGAAATAGTTACCTGCTGAGTGGTGTTAGCGAATTCAGCCATGACATCTGCGTTCATGGTGTTGAACATATCGGTACCGGCATAACGTGCGATGACAAGACCGACGTACGGATCCTGCATCACCTCTTCGTCATACCATACTCCCTGGTTTTGACTGGTCTGAACGGTGTAGGGGTTCTCGCCGTAATCCATTTCGATGACTTTGGTGTTGCCTGCTTTGAGGGCGACCTTTTCTACCGCAGTACCGCCCTTAACGGAAGAGCCACCTGCAATCGGTGTGACCTTCGCATAGTATCTGCGGATCTTTTTGGTCATGCCCGGTTCGCCTTCGAGCTGAGTGTCTACTGTGCAGAAACGCGCATGATCGATATGTGACTGAAACTGGTCTTCAACTTCGTTCTGAAGAACAAAGTTTGCATACGGTCTGTTAGCCATATTCTCTTAATCCTTTCCTTCTGTGTACAGCCGGTTGTACTCCTCGGGATGCTCCTGAGCGAATGCATACCGGTCTTTGATGCTCATGTTTCTGAGCTGTGTGAGTGTGATGCTTCCTGTTGAGGGATTGACTCCCGCCGGTGGAATCGGTGTCTCCTTAATCACCCCTGCACGGATCTCTTTTTCTTTCGCATCCATGACCGCACGCTGGTTCTTGTAAACCGTTGCGAGGTCTCCTGAATACAAAGCCTCCGCCGTCTCTGCGGCAAGGTCTTCTGAATAACCGAGTGTCGCAAGCTGTGCTTTGCTCTCCGCAATCGCAATCTGCTTTTTGTACATCTCGTTATCGTTTCGGAGTTTCTCAAGCAGTTCGTCCTGTTCTGACTTGGCTCTTTCTTCTTCGGACATCTTTTCGGCAAGCTGCTTCTTGTATTCCGCAAGTTGCTTCTTGTATTCGGATACTTCCGATGCTGTCCTGTCGAAGGAAGCCTTGACCTTCTTGACCTCTTTCTCCGACTCCCTGTCTCTGGCACCGACAGCTTTCTCGATTGCCTTGGACAGTTCTTCTTCGCTCATGCCTTCCTTGTAGGCATCTCCGAGCAGTTCTGATAAATAACTCACCTTTTCCTCCTTCTGCGTTTTTTATGGCTGCTTCTCTGCACCGTATTGCGTTTTTTGCCGTCTTCTCTGACGCTGTATGCAACGGGCATAACTTCCCGTTTCTACCGAAATGTGTAACTTAGCCAGCATCTGCATCCGCAATTGTTCTCCGGGTCGGAGAAATCTCCCGGAAACATCGCGCAGTCGCCGTCGTAGGTGAAGAACAGATCGTCGATTGGAACCTCTGCTCCTTCCAGATACACATGCGTGGATCTGACGCGCTCGTCGAGCATCGTCTTCCATGCTTTGTACGGCTTCCTCTTTGTCGCATTTGCAACAATGAATGCCGTATCGTACGCGCCTGTCTCTTCGACACGGTGATATTCCGTCTCGACAATGCGCTGTAATGCGGGCAAATCGAGGGTCTTTTCCTCGATGCGTCTTTCTATCCGTTCCTCGAACGTTTCGCCCGCTACAGGCTTGTATATCGCCCTGTAAACGTCCTCTGAGGAACTCTGCGGAATCTCGGGCACCGGCAATGTATCCGGTACCTGTTCGCCTCTTCTTCCGCCCGGTCTCCGCACTGCTTGATCGCTTGGGATACCGGCCGCTTCGTATACCCGTTCCTGTCCGAATGCATATGCGATGATGAGGAGATCCTCGATCTCGTCGCATATCTCCTGTTTCCGCCTCTCTGCGGGGAGCGATGCAGTTCGCGTATATATTTCCTCCGCGAGGCGGTTTATCTCGTCGAACTGTAATATCGTTGCCATCCCGCTGGCTCCTTCCGCTCCTTTATGCAAAAAGGGATTGCAAAGCACCTCTCTGTGTGCCTTATTGCAATCCCTTTGGATTCCCTTCGACTCTTTCGAATGGGTTTTTATTCGTTTGTCTCGCCTGTCTCGCCTATCTCGCCTGTGACTTTCTTTCGCTTGATGGAGACCACTTCCGGCTGCCCGTGTTCGATCTTGACCTCTGCCTGACAGCCCTTATTCAGAACCGACTCGATTTTCTGTATCGTCTCCTGCGTTAACTGTACTTTCGGCATTCTCCGTCTCTTCTTTCGCGTTTTCTTCGTAATACAGCACAGACTCTTTCCATGCCGCTTCCGGGTCGGTAAACATTCCGCAGGCATTGAATGCCAGTCTCGGCGCGATCTTTTCGCATCCGAGCATCTGTGTAAGTACAGTCGCTTTCGCCTGTGTGTTTTCGTAGTTCTTACGCGTCGGCTTGATCTCGATATTCGACAGATGCACATCGAACCGGTTTGTCTCCCGGCAGATTCTGAGGATGACTTTGAGCAGATTCTTCTCCGCTCTCTGATAGTACTTGTCGACCTCTTTCGCTTTTGTCTCTGCCGCAGACCATCCGTCACGGTATATAACCGCTCCGACGTTGTCTGATGTGCTGTTTCCGCCGTTCCTGTTGGGCAGTCCGCTGATGGTGACGATGCTTTCGTACAGATCGTCTTTCAGCGTCTGTGTGCCCTCCTGATTGAGTTCCGCCACAAGGTACCGGACTTCGCCCGGTGTCTGAGGATCTACATCGCGGTATTTGATCGCACCAAGCTGCTGAAGACGCTCGACATCTGTGCTGTCCACATCTACATTCCGAAAAATCATGATGCTTTGCACAAATTGCTCGACACTGTCAAGACGATTCGAGGCAAGCGCGTTGAGGGCGTCGCACAGTCCGAGAATCGGCTCGATCGCTCCTCTCCTTGCAAATCCGAGCGGATACTCGACAATCGGGATCATTCCGAGATGGTTCCTCTTCGGGAATACCGTTCCCTGTCCGCCTTCGACAACCTGTTTGCTGATTTCGTAATACTCGTTCTCTGTATAAACACAGTACAGCGTGTCCGCTGACGTTTTCGTGTTTCCTACCGTAACTGCCTTGACCCCCATGACAGGAATCTTCTGTACACCGTTGTAGTACACAACGAATGTATCGCGGGGGTCGAGCACAGAAACGATGTACGGAGAAGACAGTTCAGATATGTCCTCTTCCGCTTCCCCTGCCGGAAACACCATCTTGTACGCAGTACCCGCAACGAACATCCATGTGCCAAGCTCTACGTCCTTGGCGTCGTGGTCGTTCTCTGCGTTCCATGCGTTTAACTGCTGGATCGCTTCCGAACAGTCGTCTTCGGATCTTCCCGCAAGTACATACGGTTCTCCGAAGTTATAGCCGGTTTTGAAGGAAACCACTTCGTCCGCATGGTTCTCCACAATTTTTGCACATATCTCCGGCCGCACATCCTTCACCCGGTGGAGAATCGGCTGTTTCCCGCAGTAATAATCCCACAGGAAACTGATCTCCCGCGCATTCCGGTCGTGTACTTCGACCGCCTTACGCAGTTCGTCGATGATGTTGCTCTGGTTGATAACACGGGCAGCGGTAACAATCTCCCGTCTTCCCGTGAGTGCGCCGATAATGTCGTATGAACCCGGATAAAGAGGCGTTGTGCCTCCTGCTCCGTTGTTGCCGAACGTGTAGTGCGGTTCCGGCGTGACCGCTGGGGATGCATCCGTGTCCGTTTGAACGGGAATATCGTTTTCTTCAGGCATTTTTGTGTCCCCCTTCATCGCCATGCTAAAGAAAAAAAGAGCATCTTTCAATGCTCTCCAATATAAGGGTGTCAACATCGCCCGAACGGTGTAAATATGCTGTCAGAACGGTCTCTGAATGATTTCGATTGTTGCGGATTTGACCTTGAACAGACCCGCAACAGCCATCGACAGGGAATCCGGCGCATCGTCGTGTCTGTTCTTCCCCTCTACGGTGAAAGAAAACACATTCTGCATGAACTGATTGTACTCTTTGCTCCGGTGTCCGCTGTCCCGGAAGATGAAGTACTGCCGTATATCCGGTGCCTTGTCAAAAATACGTATCGCCTTCGACGTATTCTGGGGCGCAGTGTGCGTCGTAATCGTGCAATGATACCCGATCTTGTTCAGTTCCTCCTGCAGACCCTCGATATACGCCCTCGTTGTCTTGGAAACTTCGACATCGATCGTGCCGACATTGTTCTTCTGTAATTTCTTCGCCAATAACGGTTGTGTAATGCTCTTGTCCCTGTTGTTGAACAGTACATCGACAACGTAATGATCCAGTTTGTTGTACGTGGCAATAATCGGCACAGAAACAAAGTCGCCTCCTCCGAATGCAGGGTCGCATACCGCCCATACCCGCATCGGCTCCTCGTCCGGCAGCACCCCGTTGTAATAACGCATCGTATCCGGGGTAAACACAGCCCCCTCTCTTTCGATCGGGCTGTTCTGATACTGCGCGTCCCATGACGCAATATCGTTGTTCGCCTCGAACGATGCCCGCCTCTGGTGGTAATACTCCGTAGAAAATCCGACACCGTACTTGTAATCGAAGTTCGACTCGTCTTTATCGTTCAGTGCAGGAATAGATATCTCCTCCCATTTCCTCGACCGGAACCTTTCGTCGTTCTCCAGCGCTCTCTTTCGCCGTCCTATAGGGTCCTGAAGACTCCATCTCGTCCCGATCCACAGTATCCGCGCACTTTCCTTTGCTCTGGACAGCAGGTTGTTGTCCACGGTTGCCCATGCTGTCTCCAATCTGCTCGGATTCCTCGCTTCTTCGATTCCCGTTAACAGGTCGTCTCCGCACAGAATGTTGTAACAGTCGCAGCTTCCGTTAAGAGACCCGTACAGACTCCTGCACGTTAATGTCGGATACTTCTTGTTTCGGTCGATGTTGATCGTCTCCTTGTCTCCGTCCTTGGCAACAAGCTTCGCACTCGGAAAGATAACGTCCCAATGGTACGTGTCCGGGTCTGTTATGATCTCCAAGATTCCCTTGTAAAAAGCCTTCGTCAGATCGTCCGTAACAGAACAGTACAGATTAGAATGCTCCGAGTCCTTCCCGAACACCCATGTATAAAACATCGTAATGAGAGACGACTTACCCGTCCTCGGAGGTTGTGACAAGAACAGTTCCTGTATCTCCCCTTCGTACAGCCTCTGCAATGCTCTGACATGCCCTAACAGCACCTCCCGCCTCGGTAAATAAAACCTCTCGCTCGGATTCCGATCGTACTCCAACGCCTGCAGATAATGATCGAAATTCTTCGGCGCCGAAAATACAAGCACCTTGAATATCATCTGCCGGAATGCTTCCGCCCTTTCGTACGCCCGCTCCTTTACCGCAAGATTCATCCCGTAATTCAAGATGAACAATACCTCGTCCGCTCTCTTATACGCCCGGTTGTCACTCCGCCCCCACGCAATAAGAACCTCTACCAGATCACTGTACGCCCCGAGTTCCCTTACGTCTGTTCGTATTACCCCTATGATCCCGTCCAGTAACTCCTCTTTCTTCATGCATGCCCCCTCTCCGTCGCCATTATAGCCCTTTTGTTATTCAGCGTGGTAGGGGGGCTAACCCGCGCCCCGTACCCCCTTGCCTATATACCCCGACCCCCCCCAATGTTTAGCGGAATGAAACAGCCTGTACATGAGTTAACCCCCGCAGAATCATCGAAAATCCTTTTGTTATGCGGTTTTAGCACGGTTATTGTAGGGTATCAAAAGCATCGAATAATGTACATTATGCGAAGTAAAACCCCGGAAAGTTTACAAATTCCCCGTATTTGTAAACTATCTCCGCCCGGACATGTTAGATATTACTAACTGCTACTGTTATACATATCTAACTAATACAGTTAACTATTACTAACTATAGATTAGATATCACTAACTATTCCATACTAGTTAGTTATATATAACCTACGGTTAGTCATATATAACTATGCTGGTTAGTGATTACTAACTTTAGAAGATGTTAGTTTATACTAACCTGGTTAGTTATTACAAACATCTTCCGATAGTTAACTATTACAAACTCTATAGTTAGGGATGTCTAACTATGAATAAATGTAGAGGGTCTCATGAAATAATTGAAAATGCATTGACATAATACGCCGGGCGGTTTACTCTGTAATTGTCTAATCATTGACATATTGAAAAGGAGAAAAAAACCATGAAGACAAGAAACGACTACGAAGTATTCAGAACCCCCGAAAACATCGATTCACTCCGCGAGTATAAGAAGACATTCAGCGCAGCAATCGAAACCCTCGAAGCGATCCAGAAGGCGGACAGATTCGACAAGAAGACACCCGCCGACACTGTCGCCGCATTCGTCGCCGCGGTCGGTTATCCGCTCGCCGTCGAGGTCGTCGCATCGCTCGTCAACCGCTCCAGCCGCTGGGACGGTCGCCTCTATTCGTCCAAAGATTGGGCAGCCTCTCAGCCGTCCGCGTGGGATGAGGAAACAATGGTTCAGTGCATGCGCTGTTATACCAACATGCACCCCGCCCATCTCGATCAGATCGCGCGCGCCCTCTCTAAGTTCACCCCGGCAGAAGTTGCCGAAGAGCCCACTGCAGAAGCCGCAGAAGCCCCGGAAGCTGTGCCCGCCGTCGCTTATTCCATAAACCCGAACCCCGCGCGCGGTTCGCTTGAAATCACCTTCACAGCAAAGCCCGACCAGAAGACCCGCGACGCCCTCAAGGCGTTGGGGTTCCGCTGGCATCGTGCCCGCGCTCTGTGGTATGGCTACGCCAGCCGCGAAGCGGTAGAAAATGCCCTTTCAGGGTGTGAAGCAGATCAGACGCAGCCGATCCGCGAGCAGTCCAGAAAGCCCGCGGAGAAGCCCTCAGAGATCGATCTTTCAGGGCTCGACAACCTCGGCGCCAAGCCTTACGGCGCAGAGCTTGCAAAGGCGATTCGCGAGCAGTTGAAGCGGCGCGGCGCGACTGGATGCACCGTCCGCGCGAGCAAGTCGACCCATACCGACCACATCACCGTAACAGTGAAAGCCACCCCCGAAGACTTTCGGAGCGTTGCGGAAATGGTTGCCCGCTTTGGCTGGTTGCCGCTGTTCCGCGCTTCCTCTATCGGCGTTTATGTAGGCGGTGAGTGGCGGTGGAACATCCCCGACAGCAGTCACCCGGAGTGGCTGCGGGAGTATTATTACAACTGCATCAAGGATGCACGGGTTCGGGAATATCGGCACGAAATCACCGAAGAAAGCGCGCCTGAGTTCACCTCATCGTTTGTTCAGAAGCTGAACTCCGTCGCAAAGATCGCGAACGCGTGGAACTGGGACCGCTCCGACATCATGACGGACTATTTCGACATTGGTTATTTTTGCGATATTCGCATCAAGTGCGACGAATTCGAACCGCGTAAAGAGATGACCTCCGCAGAGGCTGCGCAGGTCGCCGCAGACCAGGCGAAGAAAGAAGCCGAAGAGCGCGAACGCCTCGAAGCATACGAGCGCGAGAGAGCCGAAGCAGAAGCACGGCGGCAGGCTTACGAAGCAGCCGAGCGCGCCGACCTTGAAACCGTCGAGCGCGGTTCCGTTGTCGAAGATGTCGAGCCGTTCACGGTCTGCGGGCTGGTCGAGGGCATCGGGAAAGAGTCCACTCTTGCCGAGCTCCGCGAGCGTGTCGAAGAGTCCCCGCGAAAGGCTCAGCGGGCGCAGGTCGTGCGCCGTGTGACGATGACCCCGGAAGCCTTCGAAGCATTCGGGCGGCGGTTGCTCTGTGACTTCGATTTCCTCGCAAATATGGGCGGAAGCGCTACCGATGACCCCCGCATCAACTCGGCGAAGGATTACGCAGCAATGACGCCGGAAGAGCGTGACTCCGTCGAGTGGTATTCCGTCAACTGTGTTGCCGTCTACGTTGGCGACGCTCTGCGGCTGGTAATCGATCCGCAGGGGTTCGGATATGCCCGTTATACAAAAATGCCTGGAGCGGAGTTCCGCACCTCAGAACAGCCGAACGGCTCCGAAGCTGTGCGGGCTGATCTACCCGCCAACCCTGGCGCGGTGTCTTCTGCCACCATGGCTTCCGATATCATCGCCCTGTGCCGTGATATGGACCCGTACGACTTTGAGGACGGCATGATAGACGACGTTCTGTCCGACGTCCAAAACAACCCGGAAAACATTCTCGGGTGGATTGATTCCGAGATTCTGGAATACCGGGACGAAATGCCCGCGGATACCGTGGAGCTTGCGGAGCGGGTCCGGCTGCAGGTGGCGGCATTCTTCGGGGTTTCTGCCTGATCGGAGCAAAAAGAAAGGAAGGTATATACAATGGCAGGATACAAAGGTTACAGCATGAGCAACAACGCGGTCTCCGCTTACGAGAACGGCGAAAAACCGCTGTCCAAGTGGACAAAAACAGCGATCATGGACGAGCTCGACGCGGCATATTTGGCGGGAGAGCTCCCGCTGTCAGCACTGGAGGCAGCCGACGGAATGAAGGTGGACGAACTGAAAGCCGCAGTTCTGCGCCGGTCGTCGTTGCATCACACAAGCAAGTTCTACAACCGCACCGTCTTCTATTCGGTCGATATCGAATCAGCTCGCGCCAGCTTCTGCCCGGACTTCAAGCCGGAAGAAAAGGAAGATACGCTGTCCGGTCACGTAGTGCTCAAATTCAAACACAGCAAGCCCGCAAGCACGCGGGAATGGTGGAACAGGACGCAGGAAACAGTGATTGCTTCCGGAACCATCACAAGCTTCTGCGGTGAGCACGCCTTCACATCAGACGAGCGCAACGCGGACGGTTCTCCGAAATACTGGCTGATTATCGGCAGGAAGAACAAAGACGATTACGAGATCGTCAGCCGGGACTAAACAACACAAGTTACAGGAGAGGATAACATGTTATATATAACCACAGAAGATTTACAGATGGTTCTGAGCGCTTCTAAGGTCATCTGGAAACACCTTGACGAGTTCGCGGGAGATGACCGCGATGTGATCGAGTCCTTCTGCAGGTATGCTGCAAAACTTAGTCAGCGGTACGAAGAAGACAAAGAGAAGCACCGCGAACGGATGATGAAATACCGCAAGGACCCAAAAACCGCTGACAAAGTTCGGGAGTATGCCCGCGAAGCTCAGAGGCGCTTCAGAGCAAAGAAAAAAGCAGAACAGAAACACTGATCGAAAAGCAAAAAAGGAAAGGAAAAACCATACTATGTCAAATTATATCTACACAACCCCGAAGGTAGACCTTCTGCCTCCCTCACTGCACGATGCAGTCTACAACGAAGATTTCGCCCGGTCTCCCCTCTCAACAGTCGCACTGGCTGATGGGGTTCTGATCGACATCGCGGAATGTCCGCATCTGCTCGTTGCCGGTACGACCGGCTCCGGCAAATCTGTCGTGATGCACAACATGATCGCCTCGCTTCTGCTCAGAAACACACCGAGCACAGCAGAGTTCATCATCATCGACCCGAAGCGGATCGAGTTCAAGCCCTTCTACTCAGGACTCCCCCTCCTGCGGAGACCGATCATCACAGACATCTCCGAGGCAATTTCTGCCCTGTCTGATATCCGGCAGGAGATGGAACGGCGGTACAAGGACATGGAGAACAGGCGTAAGCGGAAGTGGGACGGGCGGAAATTGTATGTCTTCATCGATGAGGTCGCGGAACTCGTCTTCCAAGGAGGAAAGAAGGTTCAGGATCTGATCGCGAACATCGCTTTCCTCGGCAGGGCTGCCGGGATCCATCTCATCGTTGCCGTTCAGCATCCGACCGCCGATATTATCAGTCGCAATATAACGGCGAACATCACGACCCGGATCTGCCTCAAGGTAGACAAGTGGTCTGAATCGCAGTTGATCCTTGGGGTCTCCGGTGCTGAGAAGCTGAGAGGGCGCGGAGACGCGATGCTGTTGAAGGATGGAGAGATTCAGAGGTTCCAAGGAGCCTACCTCGACGATGATTCCTTGGAAGCCTTCTCTCACTCTTGGAAGGTAGAGGAGAAAGCCCCTTCCTTCACAGTCACGATGGCGTTCAACTCATAAACCGTCCCTCCAGGATGTACCTCAGACAAACAGAAAAGCGGGATTTCTCCCGCTTTTTTATTTTGCCTGTTTCTCGAAACCCTCTCTCGCAACGATAGAGGCGATTCTAGCCAACCTTTCCTCTTCCCTGCATAAAGTATCCACCATCTGCTTTACGGAGCCTACATCGCGCTCTGTGACAGCGATACGCTCTATCTGCCTCACGTATTCCTTGCAGGCTGTCTCGATGTCGTAGAAATACCCGACCACACGGACGGTCTCATGCTCGACCCCGTCCTTCTTGCTTTTGGCTATCCCTTGACGGATCAGAGTCATACCGTAATCGTCCGCCCGTATCATAAACTCGTCATCCAGCACGATTGTTTTCGGAATCTTTACCCTTCTGTTCTCCTCCATCTGTCTCCTTTCTGCGTTCTGCTTTTACCGGATCTGCCGGTCTCCCCGTTTTTACGGGGATCTTTTTTCTTTCCTTGGCTTTGAACTCGACATCAATGACATCTTGGTACCGGGCGGCAATCGCTTTGATATCTTGGATATCTTCTGTCGCCCGCGAGACGCTGACCTCCTGCACATCCTTCATGTTGTCGTAGTTCTTCTGCATGAAGATGCCGGGAATAGGCGACAGCAGTCCGGCAGCGATTGCGTTCTCACGATATGAAGCGAGGAAGTCGAGAACCTCATTCAGAAAGTCTCCCCGCTCCGGGTTATCTGTGTATTTCAGACCCGTATACGCCTTGATCTGATCGGATGAGAGACCAAGTGCCTTGTAGCATGATCGGTTCAGGAAATGCATGTCGTACTCCTCTGTCTTGTTGCAGTAGTTTACGAACCGCCTCTTCATCTCGTCCACATCGTTTGGGTTGATCTTGAATTTAGGCTTGATTGCGCGGGAGTACTCGAGAAACTTTTTTGAATATCCCTCTGCCGGTTCTGTGTTCTGATTTCTCTTAGCCATCGGGTTTCTGTTTCCTCCTCTCCCGCTCAAGTGCCAGTGCCTTGTTAATCTCTGTTGCGGTGTAGCGATGACCGAATTCTGCGATGATCTGTTGCATCGTCCATCCGGCAGCTTTCAGTGCTTTGACCTTTGGAACATCGATGCCGAATTCATCTGCCCGATAAACGCCCATCTTCCGCAGGGCATACTCGACGTAGTCTGTTGTCTTATACCCCAGTTCATCGCAGATTTCCTGCAGGGAGTATCCCTCCTCATACATATCCCGCATCTTCCTTCTGCGTTCTGCTATGTTGACCCTGCTCACTTGTTTGTCTCCTTCGGTTCTGCCATGTCGCAATATTGTTCATCGCTTGGAATACGGCTGTACCAACGATCATCACAAACATACGGACAACTATCGTCATCATCGTATTCAGGTTCTCCCCAAGCATATACGCCGACTTGAACTCTTGGCGGCATTACGAAGCCGTCCTTGTTCCTATGAGGTCTATGCTTGCAGTCCTTGCATCTGCAAACATGTACAAGATCACCGCTATCAATCAGTTCACCTAGCGGTTCACCGTCAATCAGACATTCTGCAAGCACCCTTTCTTTGACCTGCTGGGCAAATTCTTCAATCGTTGGAAACTTTGCCATTGTCTTTCCTTTCTGCATAATGCTTTCTTATACTTTCGGAGATTTTGTGCTTATGCTCTTCGGTCAATTTCCTACCTTGCATTTTTCTTGAATGTCTTTTTGGCTTATTACCGTATGAGTTATTGTAT
>OCTW011546188.1_pt1 | contig 20210 bp, 29 predicted proteins | sample 1539671 | NCBI WGS metagenome assembly OCTW01 (sample SAMN02144230, study PRJEB22623) | gut metagenome | biome: sheep rumen | host: Ovis aries | place: New Zealand
TCGGTGACCAGCACCAACTGTGCCGACATCCTGGGCGACGGCACCATGAGCTACGACCCCGCCACCAACGTGCTCACGATGAACAACGTGAGCATCAGTGATGATACAAATCCTATTACTATTATCAGTAATATTAATGATTTGGAAATCAACCTGATTGGCACCAACGACATTTATAATAATTATTCTAATGGTTTGTGTTTGCGTCTAAGCTCATGCACAACAACATTAACCGGCAATGGTGAGTTGAACATGATATCGCCACTTGGAAATAATGGCAATGGCGTCCAGCTGCGTGGATCCACACTGAATTTGACCGAAAACGTGAAAGTTTATGTATTTGGCGTGAATTATGCACTCCAGGGTCGTGCCCTCACATCAGGCGCAGGCGCGGTTGTCTCAGTTAGCGACAATGCTCATTTGGAGGCAAGTTGCGTCACGAGCGGTACTGGTGCGGTGATAAGCCTGCAAAATCTTATCATGAATGGTAATATAGGCATTATCAAGCCAGTGGGCGGTTCGTTTGTTGCCAATAGTGGAGTTGTTGATGCAAATGGCGCGCTTGCTAAGAATGTCGAGATAGGCAAGACCTCAGTTCCCGGCGATGTTAACGGCGACAATATTTGCAACAGTGCCGACGTTACGGCCCTCTACCAGTTCATTCTCAACAACGACTCAAGCAAGATTGTGAACGGCGACCAAAACGGTGACAACACCATCAACAGTGCCGACGTCACCGCCGTCTACAAGATAATTTTGGGTAGCTGACAGGCGATAAAAACTGTAATACAAACAATAAATAATTTAAACCCTAACTATTATTAACTATTTAAAAAATCATCGATTATGAAAAAGTTATTTTTAATGTTTGCAGTGGCAGGCCTCATGGCTTCATGCGCAGGTAACGGAACAACAAGTGGCAGCGCAAGCGCCGGCGGTGAAGCGAAAGACGGCGAGACTACTGAGCAAGTTGCCGAGCAGGCTCCCGATGCCGAGGTTCCTATTGAGGAACAGAAGGAGCTTGACGCTAATGCCTATAACCTCAAGGTGCCCGAGAACTGGAAACCGACGAGCCGTGTGGTTGGAGGTAACTCTTGCAACCTCAGGCTGCGTGAGAACCCTTTCACTACCGCTATGCTAGGCTACAACTCTGAGAGCATGGAGGACATCACAGCCAACATGGACAAGAATGGCTTCAAGCCTGTCGACGACATTACTGCGGGCGACAAAACCTGGAAAGTGTTCTTCCTTGAAAAGAATAACGAGTACAAGGCTCTCATTCCACAGGGCGAAGGCTTTGTAACCATCGGCGTGTCGCCCGGTGGCACCACAATGGATAAGGCCGAGCTCAAGGAAGTTGTTCTCAAGAACCTTAACGAGATGATTAACGCCATTACCATCAAGTAAAGAGTGATGATTGTGGCACAGTAACCTAAATAATTAACTATTTAAAAACAAAAAAACATTGATTATGAAAAAGTTATTTTTAATGTTTGCAGTGGCAGGCCTCATGGCTTCCTGCGCAGGTAACGGAACCACCAGTGGCAGCGCAAGCACAAGCGCCAGCGGTGAAACAAAAGACGGCGAGACTACCGAGAAAGCCGAGCCCGCTAAGGAAGAGAAGGACACCGTTAAGGGTCCCGTGACAATCGAGAACCCCTCTTGGAGCGTTGATGTTCCCGAGGGCTGGTACGTTGTTAGTGAGACAGCTGGCAGGGACCAGAAGGGCTCTTCTTATCTTCGCATTCAGCCATTGGAGCGTCCTGATGGCGTGATTGGTCTGCTTTCGGCTACTATTAAGTCTTATCCATTTAAGAGCAACACCGTTGAGCAAGATCAAGAGACGTTCAAGAGCGCGTTCAAGGTTGAGAATGCCAAGATTGAGAAAGAAACCATTGGCGGCATTGAGTTCCAGAAGATTGTTAAGCCTGCCGGCAAAGGTGGTGGTATCATCTCGCACATGACTGCTCCATTGAAGCCCGAAGGCAACATCTCGATTGAGGTTCAGGGCTATGAGCTCAACGACCCCGTTATCGCTGCTATGCTCAAGAGCTTCAAGATGAAACCCGCTGAGCCCGAAGCTAAGTAATAGCATTTATATTTAAAAAAATTAGTCACGAATAAAAGAGTGGCGGATGTGTGAACTGCAGCAGCAGTGCACTCTCCGCCACTTTTTTCGCACATCTTCAGCCGAAGGCTGACTTTTGTGAATCTTTAGCTCATCGCAGTTCAGCCGAAGGCTGACATTTGGGAATCTTAGCTCATCGCATTTCAGCCGAAGGTCTGACATTTTGGAATCTTAGCTCATCGCATTTCAGCCGAAGGCTGACCTTTGGGAATCTTTAGCTCATCGCATTTCAGCCGAAGGCTGACCTTTGAGTAACCCTCTTTGACATTTGTGGAACGAGCGATAGCGAGTGGAATAAGTGTCAAGGGGGGTATGTTACAAATACTAACTTGTCGCCGGCGGCGACCCCCTTGTTTTTGCCACTGTTGTTACTCAACACTAATAATAAAAAATCGCAAATTTTGGTGAAAAGTGAATTATTATGTAACTTTGTCACCTTATGGCAAAGAAATCTATTATCATATTGATGGCATGGCTCATGGTGGCCTTGCAGGCATGGGCTCAAGTGGCGAGTGCCGATAGCGTGCAGGCGCAAGTGGGAAAATTCGCTGACACTGACCTCCAGCGCAAGAAAGTGGCGGTGGTGCTCAGTGGCGGTGGCGCCTTTGGAGCCATCCATGTGGGAGCTCTCAAAGTGATTGAGGAGACCGGAATACCGGTCGACATGGTGGTGGGTACCAGCATGGGAAGCATTGTGGGCGCGCTCTACAGCGTGGGCTACAACAGCAGCGACATTGGCGAAATGTTCCGCACAATGGACTGGGCCGAGCTCTTCCTCGATCGCGATGACGCCAGCCGCTTGACGCTTGGCGACCGCGATGCGCAAAACACCTATCTCTATGAGCGCGACTTCTATGTGGGCGAGGGTATTGACCCACAACCGGGCGGCGTGATTAGAGGCACCAATGTGGAGCGGGCCTTTGAGCACTACCTGCGTGGCTATACCGACAGCTTGAACTTCCTGCGCGACCTGCCGCGGCAGTTTGCCTGTGTGGCTACCGACCTTGTGACCGACAGCGAGGCCGACCTCACTAGCGGTTACCTGGTGAAAAGCATTCGTTCCAGCATGTCGATTCCCGGCGTGTTCACACCCATGCACATTGGCGACATGGTGCTCGTTGACGGTGGCGCTAAGAATAACTTTGCCGCCGACCTGGCACGGCGCCTTGGTGCCGATATCGTGATTGGTGTGAAATTTGACCTTGGACTGGGTACCGACAAGGAATACCGCACACTCATGGATGTGATGGAGCGCTCGGCAGGAAGCGACGTGAGCCGCCGTGCTCGAGAGAACGAGAAATATTGCGATGTGCTCATCAAGGTGCCGGTGCGCGGCTACACCAGTGGCAGCTTCACGCCGGGGGCGCTGAACACTCTCAGGGAGCGTGGCGAGGAAGCAGCACGCGAGAAACTCGACTCTATCAAGATGCTCAAGGTGCTCGCAGGCGCCGACCCGGCTCGCGACTACTCGATGCACACCGCGGTGTTCATCCCGTGGCACGACAGCAGCGACAGTTACGACGGCAAGGGCGGTCTCATCGACATACGCAAGAATAACACCATCGTGGCAAGTGTGGGCGCACGCTTCGACACCGAGGACTGGGCAGCCCTGATGCTCAACAGTCATTACTACCTGGGAGGCAAGATAAACAAGGAACTGGACCTTACCGTCAGGCTGGGATTGCGCGCAATGCTCAGGCTGGGACTTGATTTTGAGCCATGGGAATTCAAGAAAATGGGTCTGTCCTATGAATTCTGGTATAAATACAGCGACCTCTACACCAAGGGAAAACGCAGCAATAACGTGTCGTTAATCTATCAAAAGGCCAATGTGAAACTTTTCTCGCTCGATGCCTTGAATTTCAACTGTGAAGTTGGGGTGGGGTGGGAGCACTACCATTTCTTCAAGGGGTTGTGGAATGAGTACAGCACGATTACTTTCAAACCCAATGAGCACTACTTCAACTATCACCTGGGCTTGCGCTATGACAATGAGGATAAGCGCTACTTCACCAGGCGTGGCATGCGTGCCGAGGCGCAGTTGGCTTATTATACCGACAATTTTGCCCAATGGAAAGGACACAGCGGTTTTACTCAGGTGATGGCATTGTGGCAAATGACCTTTGCCCTCACGGGCACTACCCACATCAGGCCACAAGTGCAGGGCCGTTTCGTCTTTGGCGATGACTTGCCCGTCACAGCCGGTAACGTGGTGGGCGGCACGTCCTATGGCAAGTTTTTCCCGCAGCAGTTGCCGCAACCGGGCTTTGGGCACGCCGAGTTTTTTGACAGTAAATTTGTGAGCGCTTCGTTGCGCGTGCAGCAGCGCATAACCGGGCGTCACTATCTCATCCTCGACGGCAGTGTGGCTGAGCACAATTCCAAGCTTGGTGACATTTTCGACCGCAAGCCGTTGTGGGGAGTTCAGTTAGGCTATTATTATAATGCGGGAATCATTGGTCCGCTATCTTGCTCGCTTGGCTGGAGCAGTCACACCCATCGCGTGAACTTCCTGTTGTCGCTGGGTCTTGACTTCTGACAAAAATATACCTGCTAGTTATTTGTACCGGTCGCGAATGTTGTAGATTGCCTCGTAGATGGTGCGGTCGGCATCGGTGAGAGCTATACCGCGGCGCGACATCACGCGCTCGGCAGTGGCAAAGAATGCATCGAGCTTCACATTTTTAAATCCCGCAACATCGCTGCCCTCGTGGAATGAGCCCACAAAGGGGCGGGGGAAGCCGGCTCCGTGCAAGTTGACTCCCACACCCATCACCGTGCCGGTGTTGATCATGCAGTTCACACCCGTCTTGCAGTGGTCGCCCATGATGAGACCGCAAAACTGCCTGCCGGTGCGCAGGAATCGCTTGCTGGCATAGTTCCACAATTTCACTTCGCTGTAATCATTCTTCAGGTTGCTGGCTGTGGTTCCGCCGCCAATGTTGCACCACTCGCCAATTACCGCATTGCCCAGGAAACCGTCGTGGGCCTTGTTGCTATAGCCCAAGAAAACAACATTGGCAACCTCGCCGCCCACCTTGCAGTAGGGACCCAGCGTGGTTGCTCCATAGACTTTTGCGCCCATCTTCACCACCGCATGGCGGCATGCAGCAAATGGAGCGCGAATGCAGCAGCCCTCCATCACCTCGGCATCGGCACCAATGTAGATGTTGCCCTCGGTGGTGTTGAGAAAAGCTCCCTCGACGCGGGCTCCGGGCTCGATGAAAATCTTCGACTTGTCGCCAATCACAGTGCAGGAGCTTGATATGGGCTGCGACTCTCGACCGGCAGTGATGCGCTCGTAGTCAAGTTCCAGGGCGCGGCCATTCTGCTCAAAGATGTCGTAGGGGTAATGCAGCATGATAGGAGCCTCGGTGGGGTAGACCACGCTCGTGAAATGGCGGTTGTCGAAGTCGCGTGCCGCTCCGCGGAAGGCTATCAGTTCCTCACCCAGCATCAACGCCTCGCCAGTCTTGAGCTCAAGCACCTGCTTCTCCAGCGATGGGCTTGGCAGCACATGGCCGGCAATCATCAGGTTGGCGCGTCGTGCAATGAGCGGGAATTTCGCCTTGAGGTAAGGTGTGGTAAGGAAAGAGTAGGTCGCCTTGTCGTTGGCAATCGCTGCTTTCCACTTGCTTGCAATGGTGGTAATGCCACATCGCAGCATCGCTGTTGGGCGTGTGTAGGTGAGAGGCAGCAAGTTCTTGCGCACCTCATTGTCGTCGAAGAAAATAATGTTGTTCATCATGATTTTCCCTTGTTTTGGTAATTACTGGGTGCAAAAGTAATGCTTTTTTGATTTATAATTGCACTTTTTATAGTAATTTTGTGGACTGTAACTCCCCGGTTAGCTTTATATATATTATATAATGTGTAACCCATGGGATGCAATCTTACATATACAATTTATAATATAGGAAAATCAACTCCAATGCAATTTCAGGAACTTTCAATTAAAGGTGTGTGGCTCATCAAGCCCAAGCGCTTCGGTGACGAGCGTGGCTACTTCAGCGAAACTTGGAAGCGTGAAGAATTTGAAGCCCATGTGGGCAAGGTGAATTTTGTTCAGGATAATGAGTCGTTCTCTACTCATGGGGTGTTGCGTGGCCTGCACCTGCAACGCGGGCAGTGGAGCCAAGCCAAGCTTGTGCGCGTGTCGATGGGGCGCGTGCTCGATGTGGCTCTCGACCTCAGGCCCGATAGTCCCACCAGGGGGCAGCATGTTGCTGTTGAACTCACGCAAGAGGGTGGTGAACAGCTTTTCATCCCACGCGGTTTCGCTCACGGCTTTGTGGTGCTCAGCGACCGGGCGCAGTTCCAGTATAAGGTCGACAATGTGTATGCTCCGCACAGCGAGATGACAATAGCTTTCAATGACCCTGATTTGGGCATTGATTGGCTGATTGACCCATCACAAATGGTGTTGAGCCCTAAAGATTTGAAAGGAGTGCTATTAAAAGATGTTAAATCTCTTGAATTTTAGTAAAATCAACGATATTGCAAACTGCCTGACACTTACCATGTTAGGCGGTTTTTGTTCTTATACATTATTAATAAATACATGTGTTGTTAATAACTTTAGGGCAAAAATGTTTGGTTATTAGTCAATTAGTTCGTACCTTTGCATCGCTTTTGGGCAAAAGCGTCCTTTTGACTTTGGCTAAATCGTTGATTTAGTGAGAGAAGAAAAGGAATGCGCTCAAGTCTAAAGGCATTTTTAGAAACTAAGTAATATTTTAAAATTTCAAACAAAGTAAAACAGAACTAAGATGCCAACAATTCAGCAATTAGTAAGAAAAGGTCGCACTTCACTGGAAAGTACAAGTAAGTCGCCTGCTTTGGATTCTTGCCCACAGCGTCGTGGCGTGTGCGTGCGTGTTTACACCACCACCCCCAAGAAGCCAAACTCGGCTATGCGCAAAGTTGCACGCGTGAGATTAACTAACGGCAAAGAGGTGAACTCTTACATCCCCGGAGAGGGTCACAACCTGCAGGAGCACTCAATCGTTATGGTGCGCGGCGGTCGTGTTAAGGATCTCCCCGGTGTTCGTTATCACATCGTTCGCGGCACACTTGATACTGCCGGTGTGGCTGGTCGCACTCAGCGCCGCTCTAAGTACGGTGCTAAGCGCCCCAAGGCTGCTAAGAAGTAAACGCTGACCAATTTTTACTACAACAAAACAAAATTTAAAAACTTAGTTTTTGATTATTGGATTGAATATTTGGGTTGAGTAAATGGTCGAAGAGTCGACCGTTGAAGAACAAAGAAGAAAACAACCAAGCGGACAAAAACTACAATTTACATTAAGAAAAATGAGAAAGGCTAAGCCAAAGAAAAGGATCATTTTGCCCGATCCTAAGTTCGGTGACGTGCGAGTTTCGAAATTCGTTAATCACCTCATGTATGATGGTAAGAAGAATACATCTTACCGCATCTTCTACAGCGCACTCGATCTCGTGGGTGCCAAGATGAAGAGCGAGGAGAAAGCACCTCTTGAGATTTGGAAAGAGGCTCTTGAGAAAGTGACCCCACAAGTAGAGGTTAAGTCTCGTCGCATCGGTGGCGCAACATTCCAGGTTCCAACTGAGATTCGCCCCGACCGCAAGGAATCAATTTCGATGAAGAACCTTATCATCTTCGCACGCAAGCGTGGCGGCAAAACCATGGCCGACAAGCTCGCTGCCGAGATTATGGATGCTTACAATGAGCAGGGTGGCGCATTCAAGCGCAAGGAGGACATGCACCGCATGGCCGAGGCTAACCGCGCATTTGCTCACTTCAGATTTTGATTAAGGAAAAGATAGGAAAATATAGAAATGAAAGCTGACGAACAACTGAAAATGACTCGCAATATCGGCATCATGGCTCACATTGATGCTGGTAAAACGACCACTTCAGAGCGCATATTATTCTACACGGGCCTCACTCACAAGATTGGTGAGGTTCATGATGGTGCCGCCACTATGGACTGGATGGTTCAGGAACAAGAGCGTGGCATCACCATCACTTCGGCTGCTACTACAGCATTTTGGACCTACAACGACAAGAAGTTCAAGATTAACCTGATCGACACTCCGGGACACGTCGACTTCACTGTTGAGGTAGAGCGTTCGTTGCGAGTGCTTGATGGCGCAATTGCCACATTCTGCGCTGTGGGAGGCGTTGAGCCTCAGAGCGAGACCGTGTGGCGTCAGGCCGACAAGTACAACGTGCCACGCATCGCCTATGTTAACAAGATGGACCGCTCGGGAGCAAACTACCTTGAGGTAGCCCGCCAGTTGCACGACGTGCTGGGAGCCAACCCTTGCCCCATCGAGTTGCCAATCGGCGCCGAGGAGAACTTCAAGGGTGTTGTTGACCTGGTGAGAATGAAGGCCTTGTACTGGCACGACGAGACAATGGGCGCTGAATACTCGGTTGAGGACATTCCCGCCGACATGCTCGATGAGTGCCAGCAGTACCGCGACGAGATGCTGGAGAAGATTGCTGAGTTTGACGATGACCTGATGGCGAAGTACTTCGATGACCCATCGAGCATCACTGAGCAAGAAATCAAGAACGCGCTTCGCAAAGCTACACTGCAAATGGAAATCGTGCCAATGCTGTGCGGTAGTTCGTTCAAGAACAAGGGCGTTCAGCCACTGCTCGACGCAGTGTGCGCCTACTTGCCCAGCCCGTCCGACTCGGCCGAGGTTACCGGTCACTCAATCGACGACCCCGACAAGCAGGAGGCACGCCGTCCACTCTTTGAGGACCCCATGTGTGCACTCGTTTTCAAGATTGCCACCGATCCTTATGTGGGACGCCTTGTGTTCTTCCGCGTTTACTCGGGACAAATCGATGCCGGCAGCTACGTGTTCAACTCTCGCTCGGGTAAGAAGGAGCGCATCTCGCGTCTGTTCCAGATGCACAGCAACCACCAGAACCCCATGGAGACCATCGGGTGCGGCGACATTGGCGCCGGAGTGGGCTTCAAGGATGTGCGCACCGGCGACACCCTGTGCGACGAGCGTCACCCCATCGTTCTTGAGGCGATGGACTTCCCCGAGCCAGTGATTGGCATCGCTGTGGAGCCTAAGACTCAGAACGACCTCGACCGTCTGGGCGTTGGTCTGCAGAAACTCGCCGAGGAGGATCCTACCTTCCAGGTTGAGAGTAACGAAGAGACTGGTCAAACCATCATCCGCGGTATGGGTGAGCTTCACCTCGACATTATCATCGACCGCTTGCGTCGTGAATTCAAGGTGGAATGCAACCAGGGCTTGCCTCAGGTTTCCTACAAGGAAGCTATCACCAAGCCTGTTGAGCTTCGCGAGGTGTTCAAGAAGCAGACTGGTGGACGTGGCAAGTTTGCCGACATCATCTGCCGCATTGAGCCAGCCGACGAAGGACAGGAGAGCGGCCTGCAGTTCATCGACGAGGTGAAGGGCGGAAACATTCCCAAGGAATACATTCCCGCCATCCAGAAGGGCTTCACCACTGCAATGAAGAATGGTGTGCTTGCCAACTATCCCGTGGAGAATCTCAAGGTTACAGTGCTCGATGGTAGTTACCATCCCGTCGACAGCGACCAGCTCTCGTTTGAGATTTGCGCTATTCAAGCTTTCAAGAAGGCATGCGCACAAGCCCGCCCGGTTCTCATGGAACCCATCATGAAGGTGGAGGTGGTAACACCCGAGGAGAGCATGGGCGACGTGATTGGCGACTTGAACAAGCGCCGCGGCCAAGTGCTGGGAATGGAAACCAGCCGCACCGGCTGCCGCATTGTGAAGGCAACAGCTCCGCTGGCCGAGATGTTTGGCTATGTGACAGCGTTGCGAACCATCACATCGGGACGCGCAACCTCAACAATGTCGTTCTCCCACTATGCCGAGGTGAGCACCGCTATTGCTCAAAAGGTTCTCACTCAGGTGGGTGGTAGAGTAGATTTACTGAAATAATTTTTATATTTTTACAAATATGAGCCAAAAAATCAGAATTAAACTAAAATCTTACGATCACAACTTGGTTGACAAGTCGGCCGAGAAGATTGTTAGAACAGTTAAGAGCACTGGCGCTGTGGTTAGCGGTCCAATTCCCCTGCCCACTCACAAGCGCATCTTCACTGTGAACCGCTCAACCTTCGTTAACAAGAAGTCGCGTGAGCAATTCCAACTGAGTGCCTACAAGCGCCTCATCGACATCTACAGCTCAACTGCCAAGACTGTTGACGCACTGATGAAACTTGAGTTGCCCAGCGGCGTAGAGGTTGAAATCAAGGTGTAATGACAATCATCTTTACAGCGATTAATTTATTAACCAATCATTAGTGATTAAAAGTAAGTAATCATTTAAAATTTTAAAGAGAAATGCCAGGATTATTAGGAAAAAAAATCGGAATGACATCCGTTTTCAGTGCCGACGGTAAGAACGTACCGTGCACTGTTATCGAAGTAGGTCCTTGTGTAGTTACTCAAGTGAAAACAATTGAAAAAGACGGCTACGAGGCTTTGCAGCTTGGCTACATGGAGAAGAAAGACAAGCACACTACCAAGCCCGAGGCAGGTCACTTCAAGAAAGCTGGAGTAAAGCCACAACGACACTTGGCCGAGTTCAAAGATTTTGAAGGTGAGTACAAGACTGGTGACGTCTTCACCGTTGAGTTCTTCAACGACGATCACTTTGTTGACGTTATCGGCACCTCAAAAGGTAAAGGTTTCCAGGGCGTTGTTAAGCGTCATGGTTTCGGTGGCGTAGGCCAGAAGACCCACGGTCAGGACGACCGCTTCCGCGCACCAGGTTCTATCGGTGCGTGCTCTTACCCAGCAAAAGTGTTCAAGGGCATGCGTATGGCCGGACAAATGGGTAACGAGAGAGTTACTGTTCAAAATCTCGAGATCATCAAGATTTTGCCTGAGAACAATCTCCTCATCGTGAAGGGTTCTATCCCAGGTAGCAAAGGTTCAATCGTATCAATCATGAAATAAACTATGGAATTAGCAGTATATAACATTAATGGTCAAGATACAGGAAAGAAGGTAACTCTCAACGACGAGGTGTTTGCAATCCCCGAACCTAATGAGCATGTTGTTTATCTTAGCGTGAAGCAGTACCTGGGCAACCAGCGTCAAGGCACTCACAAGAGCAAGGAGAGAAGCGAGATTATGGGCTCTACCAAGAAGCTCGGTCGCCAGAAGGGTGGCGGCGGTGCTCGCCACGGCGACATCAAGTCTCCATTGTTCCACGGCGGTGGCCGCGTTTTCGGTCCACGTCCACGCAACTACTACACCAAGCTCAACAAGAAGGTTAAAGACCTTGCACGCCGCTCGGCCCTCACTTTCAAGGCTCAAAACAATCAAATCGTTGTAGTTGAAGACTTCGACTTCGAAGCTCCCAAGACTAAGAACTTCACAGCAATCACCAAGGCTCTCAACCTTGAAGGCAAGAAGGTGATGCTCGTTCTTGACGACGTGAAGAAAAACATCTACCTCTCGGCCCGCAACGTTCCCGAGGCCAGCATCTGCACCGCTCGTGAGCTCAACACTTACCGCGTGCTCGACAACAAGGCAATGATCGTTACCGAGAGCAGTATCGAGGTTATGAACCAATTTTAATCATCTTTAAGGAGAGATATAAAACACAATGGATATTCAAATCATTCCTATCGTTTCAGAGAAGGCTAACGCCATCAGCGAGAACAGCAACCGTTTTTCGTTCAAGGTATCTCCCGAGGCTAACAAGTATCAGATTCGCGACCTGGTCGAGGAACTCTACGATGTTAAGGTGGTTGAGGTTAAGACTATGAACTACGACGGCAAGAAGAAGCAGCGCTACACTCGCCGTGGCATCCAGCGCGGTGCTACCGCAGCTTTCAAGAAAGCTATCGTAACGCTCGCCGAAGGACAAACTATTGATTTCTATAGCAACTTATAATTAATAAAATGGCAGTAAGAAAATTGAAGCCCACAACACCGGGGCAAAGACACAAGATTATTGGTGTATTTGACAACATCACAAGCACTACACCAGAAAAGTCTCTTACAGTCGGACTGCGCAAGACTGGCGGTCGCAACAACGAGGGTCACCGCACCAGCTACTATCGTGGCGGTGGTCACAAGCGTCGCTATCGTTTCATCGACTTTAAGAGAAACAAAGACGGTGTGCCAGCTCGAGTAAAGTCGATTGAGTACGATCCTAACCGTTCGGCTCGCATTGCGCTGCTTTACTATGTAGATGGCTTTAAAGCTTACATTATTGCACCCAACGGACTCGAAGTTGGCGCTACAGTTGAAAGCGGTGAGAACGTAGCCCCCGAAGTGGGAAACGCGCTTCCACTAAGTAACATTCCTGTTGGTACTTTAATTCACAACATCGAGATGCGTCCCGGACAGGGAGCTCGCATCGCTCGTAGTGCAGGAACCTTTGCTCAGCTCACCTCGCGCGAGGGCAGCTATGCAATTATCAAATTACCTTCGGGTGAGACTCGCAAGATCCTTGCTGCTTGCCGCGCTACTATTGGTGTAGTTGGCAACAGCGACCACGCTCTGGAGCAGTCGGGTAAGGCCGGCCGTTCACGCTGGTTGGGACGTCGTCCTCACAACCGTGGTGTTGTTATGAACCCTGTTGATCACCCCATGGGTGGTGGTGAAGGCCGCCAGAGTGGTGGACATCCACGTTCACGCACAGGTATCTATGCTAAGGGCTTGAAGACCCGTGCTCCTAAGAAGGCATCTTCTAAGTACATTATTGAAAGAAGAAAGAAGTAATTTGATTAAAGTTTAAACTATGAGTCGATCATTAAAAAAAGGTCCTTACATCTGTGTCAAGCTCGAGAAGAAAATTGACGCTATGAACGAGAGTGGCAAGAAGGCTGTGGTCAAGACTTGGTCGCGCGCCTCAATGATTTCACCCGACTTCGTGGGTCACACTATCGCAGTACACAATGGTAACAAGTTTATTCCCGTTTACGTAACCGAGAACATGGTGGGACACAAGCTGGGCGAGTTTGCCCCAACACGCACCTTCCGTGGCCACAGCGGTAACAACAAGTAATAACAGGACCCGGGAAAATTCATTGACAAAAAAAGAATTAAAATACAATGGGTAAAAGAAAAAGAGAATCAGCCAATAAGATTAAGGAAGCCCGCCGTGAGCAAAGCTTTGCAAGACTCATGAACGTGCCCAGCTCTCCTCGCAAGATGAGACTCGTGGCCGACATGGTGCGCGGCGTTGAAGCCTTCAAGGCACTCGGCCTCCTTCATTTTTCTAATAAGCAGGCTGCTGCCGACGTTGAGAAGCTCCTCAAGAGCGCTATCTCTAACTGGGAGCAGAAGAATGGTAAGAAAGCCGAGGACGGTGAGCTTTACATCAAGTCGATCAACGTTGATTGCGCTCCCATGCTCAAGCGCCTCCGTCCAGCTCCACAAGGTCGTGGATATCGCATCCGCAAGCGTAGCAACCACGTTACAATCTACCTCGACACTATTAACCAAAAAGACGCATAACAAGAAGATATGGGACAGAAAGTAAATCCAATCAGTAATCGTTTAGGCATCATCCGCGGTTGGGACTCCAACTGGTTTGGTGGCAGTAATTATGGAGATACTCTGCTCGAGGACAGCAAGATCCGCAAGTATCTCAGCGTGCGTCTGGCAAAGGCTAGCGTGTCACGCATCGTTATCGAGAGAACTCTCAAGCTGGTAACTATCACCATCTGCACAGCCCGTCCAGGCCAAATCATTGGTAAGGGTGGCAAGGATGTTGACAACCTCAAGGAAGAGCTCAAGAAGCTCACCAGCAAGGATGTTCAAATCAATATCTACGAAGTTAAGCGTCCTGAGCTCGACGCCGAAATCGTTGCCAACACTATCGCACGCCAAATCGAGGGCAAGATTGCCTATCGCCGTGCCGTTAAGATGGCTATCGCTTCTACCATGCGCCTCGGTGCCGAGGGTATCAAGGTTCAGGTGAGCGGACGACTCAATGGTGCCGAGATGGCTCGCTCCGAGATGTTCAAGGAAGGCCGCACTCCTCTGCACACCCTTCGCGCCGACATCGACTACGCTCTCGTGCCAGCTCTCACCAAGGTGGGCTTGATTGGCATCAAGGTGTGGATTTGCCGCGGCGAGGTTTATGGCAAGAAGGACTTGGCTCCTAACTTCGCAACTCAGGGCAACGACCGCCGTCAGGGTGGTGGCAACCGTCGTGGTGGCTTCCGCCGTAAAAACAATCGTTAATCATTTTATTGTGTGATTTTTTAACAAGACAAAGAAATGTTACAACAACCAAAACGTTTAAGATACAGAAGGCCCTCCGACGGACGCGTGCGTCAATACAGCAAGCGCGGCAACCAGCTCGCTTTTGGCTCGTTTGGCATCAAGGCACTTGATTCCAAGTGGATCACCGCCCATCAAATCGAGGCTGCTCGTGTGGCTGTGACTCGTTACATGCAGCGCGAGGGTAATATTTGGATTCGCATCTTCCCCCACAAGCCTATCACCCGCAAGCCCGCCGACGTGCGCATGGGTAAAGGTAAAGGTGACGTGGCAGGATATGTTGCTCCCGTCTTCCCAGGACGCGTCCTGATTGAGGTCGACGGCGTTAGCTTTGAAATCGCTAAGGAGGCTCTGCGCCTCGCAGCTCAAAAGCTTCCTATTCCCACTAAGTTTATCGTTCGTCCCGACTACGATCCAACTCAGAATGTGTAATTTTATTCCTAAAGTAATTTTTTTGACACTATGAAGCAGAAAGAATTAAGAGAGTTGACCGACAAGGAGCTCCAGGAGCGCTTGGAAACTGCCGAGAAAGAATACATGCAACTCAAGATTCAGCACTCTATCTCGCCTCTCGACAATCCAGCTAAGATTACACTTGATCGTCGCGACATCGCACGCATGAAAACCGAATTGCGCGCACGTGAACTGAAAATTAATAAGTAATACCCCTTTACAACACATTATCGACACAACACATGGAAGATAAGAGAAATTTAAGAAAAGAAAGAGTTGGGGTTGTCTCTAGCAACAAGGGTGACAAGACTATCACTGTAACTGTGAAGTACAAGGAGAAACACCCAATCTATGGTAAGTTTGTCAACAAGACAAAGAAATATCACGCTCACGACGAGAAGAACGAGTGCAATGTGGGTGACACCGTGCGCCTGATGGAAACTCGCCCATTGAGCAAAACCAAGAGATGGAGATTAGTTGAAATAATCGAAAAAGCTAAGTAATTATGATTCAAGCAGAAAGCAGATTAACAGTTGCCGACAACAGCGGTGCACGCGAAGTGCTGTGCATCCGTGTGCTTGGAGGTACAGGACGTCGTTATGCTTCGGTCGGCGACATGATTGTCGTTACCGTCAAGAACGCCATCCCTTCGAGTGATATCAAGAAAGGTACTGTATCACGCGCAGTTGTAGTTAGAACAAAGAAGGAAATTCGCCGTCAGGATGGTTCCTACATTCGTTTCGACGACAACGCTTGCGTGTTGCTTACCAACGCAGGTGAGTTGCGCGGAACCCGCATCTTCGGCCCAGTGGCTCGTGAACTTCGCGCCACCAACATGAAGATCGTTTCGCTCGCCCCCGAAGTTCTTTAATCAACACATCAACGCTAAAAAAATCCAATTTTAAGAAATGGCTAAGTTACACATAAAGAAAGACGACACCGTCTATGTTCTCGCTGGTGACGATAAGGGTAAAACTGGTCGCGTCTTGAGCATCGATGCTAAGAAGAACCGCGCTATCGTGGAAGGTGTCAACATGGTATCTAAAAGTACCAAGCCTAATGCTCAGCACCCACAGGGCGGCATTATCAAGATGGAAGCCCCTATTCACCTGTCTAACCTCAACGTGGTTGACCCAAAGAGCGGTCGCAATCCACGCCCCACTCGCGTGGGCTTCAAGGTTGACGACAAGGGCAACAAAGTTCGTTATTCTAAAAAATCAGGAGAGGAGATCTAACACATTATGGCTACTACACTCAAGAAACAATACGACGAGAAGATTGCTCCAGCACTCATGAAGCAATTCAACTACAGCTCGCCAATGCAGATTCCACGCCTCGTTAAGATCGTTCTCAACGAGGGTCTGGGCGACGCTACTCAAGACAAGAAAATCATCGAGACAGCTATCACCGAGCTCACTACCATCACAGGCCAGAAGGCTGTGCAGACAGTTTCGAAGAAGGATATCTCTAACTTCAAGCTGCGCAAGAAGATGCCTATCGGCGCTCGCGTCACTCTGCGTCGCGACCGCATGTATGAGTTCATGGAGCGCTTCATCCGCATCGCCCTGCCTCGCATCCGCGACTTCAAGGGCATCGAGGGCAAGCTCGACGGACGTGGCAACTACACCGTGGGTGTTACCGAGCAAATCATCTTCCCCGAGATCAACATTGATAACGTGAACAAGATGACCGGTATGAACATCACTTTCGTTACCACAGCCAAGACCGACGAGGAAGGCTATGCACTGCTCAAGGAGTTTGGTTTACCTTTCAAGAACGCTAAATAATTTTTAAATTCATTCAAGATTATGGCAAAAGAATCAATGAAGGCTCGTCAAGCCAAGAGAATGAGAATGGTGGCTAAGTATGCCGAGAAGCGCGCTGCGCTCAAGGCTGCCGGCGACTATGAGGCTCTCCAGGCTCTGCCACGCAATGCTTCGCCAGTGCGCCTGCACAACCGTTGCAAAATCTCGGGTCGCCCCAAGGGCTACATGCGTCAGTTTGGTATCTCACGCATCAACTTCCGCGAGATGGCTTCGCAAGGTCTCATCCCAGGCGTTCGCAAGGCTAGCTGGTAATCAATAACTTCGAGATTTTTATAAAACATCAATAAGTAGTATTAAATATTGTTCGACCCATTTCGTGTTCGAATTAATTTAAAACAACATTTCAAAAATGACTGATCCAATTGCAGATTATTTGACAAGATTGAGGAATGCGATCAAGGCACAGCACCGTGTCGTTGAAATCCCTTCTTCGAAATTGAAGAAAGAGATCACTAAGATTCTCTTCGATCAGGGCTACATCCTTAACTACAAGTTTGTAGAGCCCGACGACGCTCCAGTAGGTACCATCAAGATCGCGCTCAAGTATGACGCTGTCGACAAGGTAAATGCTATCAAGTGTCTCAAGCGCGTGTCTCGCCCAGGTTTGCGTCAGTACACCGGCTACAAAGACATGCCACGCGTGTTAAATGGTTTAGGTATCGCCATCATTTCCACATCTAAGGGTGTGATGACCAACAAGGAGGCTAAGGCCCAGAAGATTGGTGGCGAGGTTTTGTGTTACGTTTATTAATAAAATAGGAGGATATAACTATGTCAAGAATAGGTAAATTGCCAATCGCTATCCCCGCAGGCGTAACAGTCGATATCAAGGACAATGAAGTAATAGTTAAAGGCCCAAAGGGCGAGCTCAAGCAGGCTGTTAATCCTGCTATCAAGGTGGAAATCGAAGACGGACAACTCACCGTTACACGTCCCGACGACAACCGCGAGTCGCGTGCCCAGCACGGTCTATATCGCGCTCTCATCAACAACATGGTTGTGGGTGTTAGCACCGGTTTCAAGAAGGAACTCGAAATAGTGGGTGTGGGTTATCGCGCCACTATGAAGAACCCTCAAACTCTCGAACTCGCGCTGGGTTTCTCCCACGTGATTTATCTCAAGCTGCCCGCCGAGGTGAAGGGTAATGCTGTTACCGAGCGTAACAAGAACCCACTCATCACTCTCGAGTCGTGCGACAAGCAACTGCTTGGACAAATCTGTGCCAAGATTCGCTCGTTCCGCAAGCCAGAGCCTTACAAGGGCAAGGGTGTTAAGTTCGTTGGCGAGGTTATTCGCCGCAAGTCAGGTAAAACGGCTGCTGCCAAATAATAATTAAGCACTTTACAACACTACTATGATATCTAAAGAACAAAGACGTAGGAAAATCAAGGCTCGCATCCGCGGTAAGATTAGCGGCACTGCCGAGCGTCCACGCTTGTGCGTCTTCCGCAGCAACAAGCAAATCTATGCTCAACTCATCGACGACGTGGCCGGTAACACTATCGTTTCGGCTTCTTCTAAGGGCATTGAGCAGGGTACTAAGAGCGAAATCGCAGCTCAAGTTGGCGAGAACGTTGCCAAGAAGGCTATCGCCGCAGGTATTGAAACTGTCGTTTTCGACCGCAATGGTTTCTTGTTCCATGGACGAGTAAAATCTCTCGCCGATGGTGCACGCAAGGGTGGTCTTAAATTTTAAATCACAATTATGGCTAAGAATAATAGAGTTAAAGTTTCCAGCGACGTGGAACTCAAAGATCGCCTCGTGGCTATCAACCGCACCACCAAGGTTACCAAGGGTGGACGCACTTTCACTTTCGCTGCTATCGTTGTCGTTGGTGACGGCAATGGTGTGATTGGTTACGGCCTGGGTAAGGCCAACGAGGTTACCACCGCTATCGCTAAGGGCGTGGAAGTGGCTAAGAAAAACCTCATCAAGGTGCCTGTGCACAAGGGCACTATCCCCCATGAGCAAGCCGCTAAGTTCGGTGGCTCGCGCATCATTATGCAACCTGCAACACCAGGTACTGGTGTGAAGGCTGGTGGTGCTATGCGTGCCGTGCTCGAGAGCGTGGGTATTACCGACGTGATCTGTAAGTCAAAGGGCTCTTCCAACCCCCACAACCTCGTTAAGGCCACCTTCAAGGCCCTCGAGGAGCTCCGCAGCCCCATGACAATCGCTCACTATCGTGGTGTTAACTTGGATAAAGTGTTTAACGGCTAAAATTTTGACTATCACTATGGCTAAAATTAAGATTAAACAAGTAAAGAGCCGCATCAACCGTCCGGCTCGCCAAAAGAGAACCCTCGATGCACTGGGTCTGAGAAAAATGAATCAAGTCGTTGAGATGGAAGACACACCTCAAGTCTTGGGTATGATTAACCAAGTTCGTCACCTTGTTGAAGTAACGAACGCTTAATAATATTTTTTCTGAACAATTATGGAATTAAGTAATTTAAAACCAGCTGTAGGTTCCAACAAGAGTAAACGCCGCATCGGTCGCGGACCTGGTAGTGGCATGGGTGGAACTTCTACACGTGGACACAAGGGTGCCAAGTCGCGCTCGGGTTACAAGAACAAGGTGGGTTTTGAAGGTGGTCAGATGCCTCTGCAGCGCCGTGTGCCTAAATTCGGTTTCAAGAATATCAACCGTGTTGAGTACAAGGCCATCAACATCGACACTCTCGACCAGCTGGCTACTGCCAAGAACCTCGACAAGATTACTGTTGCTGATCTCATCCAGGCAGGCTTCGTTCGCAAGAACCAGCTCGTGAAAATCCTGGGTAACGGAACTCTCTCTAAGAAAGTTGACGTGGAAGCCAACGCATTCTCGAAGAAGGCTGAAGAAACTATCACCGCAGCCGGAGGTACTATCAACAAACTTTAATTGAAGAGATAAATGAAACTCATTCAGACTATCAAGAATATCTGGAAGATTGAAGACCTGCGCAAGCGCTTGGGAATAACTTTCCTTTTCATCCTCATCTACAGGTTTGGATGTTACGTGGTGCTCCCGGGTATCAACCCCAGCGACCTCGACGCGCTTAAGAAGTTCACCGAGAGTGGACTCATGCAGCTGCTCGACATGTTCTCGGGTGGTGCATTCTCGCAAGCATCAATCTTCGCTCTCGGTATCATGCCCTACATCACCGCATCTATCGTTATCCAACTGCTAGGCATGGTGATGCCAAGCTTCCAAAAGATGCAGCGTGAGGGCGAGAGCGGACGCATGAAACTGAACCAGTACACACGATATCTCACCGTGCTCATTCTCTTGGTTCAGGCTCCTGCCTACCTCATCAACTTGCGCGTGCAAGTGCAGCAGGCTGGTGGTCATGTTGAAATGGGCTTCTGGACTATGTTCTTCCTCACTATCGTGCTCACCGCTGGCGCCATGTTCATCATGTGGCTTGGTGAGAAGATTACCGACAAGGGCATTGGCAACGGTATCTCCATGATCATTCTCGTGGGTATTATCGCTCGCCTTCCGGGAGCTTTCACTCAAGAGTTCGTTGGTCGACTCACCAACGCTCAGGGTGGTCTCATCATG
>OCTW011524937.1_pt1 | contig 20192 bp, 24 predicted proteins | sample 1539671 | NCBI WGS metagenome assembly OCTW01 (sample SAMN02144230, study PRJEB22623) | gut metagenome | biome: sheep rumen | host: Ovis aries | place: New Zealand
AACAGCTGGAAGGGTAACATTTAAAGCAACGTGGGTAGCTAATAAATATACAATAGCTTATAATTTAGATGGAGGAGCTTTTGGAGCAAATCATCCAACAAGTGCAACTTATAATGTTGCTGTAACAATAAATAATCCAACTAGAACTGGATATATATTTAATGGATGGAATATAACAGGGATGGATGCAACAACTCACACTTATGGAAGTGCAACAACTAAGGCAACAAGTTTAAGTGGAAGAAAAGAAACGTCTTATAAAAATCTAAGAGCAACAGCAGGAACTGTAACATTTAAAGCAACGTGGAAAACCGCAGCATGTGCAAATTGTATAGTAACATTTAATGGTAATGGTGGAGTATGGGATCAAAAAACTGAAGAATGTAGTGATGTTTATTATAGGAGTGCTGGAATAACTGTTTCTGATAACGAGAATTTTGAAATACCTTATTATCGAAATGTGAATGGTTCATGTAATAAATTGCAACGTTATTATGCAAATCGTGTAACTAGGAAGAATGATTATTGTACTTCATATGATGTTTTTTATAAAAGAAATAGAGGCTCCTATAGATATGAATATCAATGTAGAATAAATCATTTAACTACTCAAACTAGTGCTGTTAAAAATGGTAAGATACAATCTTTCCCAGTTGAGCCTTACAAAATTGGATTTTATTTTGATGGGTGGTATACAGAAGCAAATGGAGGAACTAAAATAAATGAAAATACAATGGTTGGCCAAAATACTACATACTACGCTCATTGGATTGATTTAGCTAATACTTTTGATATTAATAATTATGGTCAGTCTAGAATTGTAGCTTGTCGTGATGATTTATTTCAGAGATTAATTGATACTTATACATCAAAATTTAGTAATGCTATTAATAATTCGCAAAACTTTAGAAACGCTATGTATGATTGTGGTGATATTGCTGCTAATGCTATCAACTCTAGTCAAAATGGCTATCCGATTCTGAGACAGAGTGGTAGAACGACAATCGTTTCTGGAAGTGGAAGAAATGCTTCATGTACTTGTTACCCTAATAAAGAAAGCAAGTCTGCTATGAAGACCTGTGATAAACCTGCTTGTAGTGGCGAGTATGAGCAGTTTGTTTCGGGAAATATTTATTCTGGTAGAATATTTATTCTTAGTGCTACAGTTGAACATAAGCCTGGTGATCATGGAACTAGTTCATCAAAATGTGGTGATGATGATGGATACGGAAACTGTGAAAATGAAGGAAGAAACTTTGAGGTAGATGGTTATAGGTCTATAATTATGGCTCCTTCTTATGGTGAAGCAAGTGAAGTTGTTGGATGGGGTTATTGTAATAGTAGAACTAATAATGCTGTTTTAAATACTGGAGAATGTTATGATGAAACAGAAAATAGAATTGCTAAATTTCAAGATGGTTTAAAAGTTGGATTATATAGTTGTATTGATAAATATTATGATATTAATGATGGTAGAAACGATCGAACTTATAATGAATTTAAGAGTTATACAGTTTATACTCAGATTTTCAAAATATAGAAGGGAAGACGAAAATGAAAAAAAGTAAGAAATATATTTATCTCGGAATTGTTATTTTCACCCTTCTTTTACTTGCTTTATTGTTCTTCTTTGTTTTTAATGGCTCTACTAAGAAAGTGAATTTTAATACTGAAAGGGATTATAAAGTTACTATACTAAGTGAACTTGAAAGTCTGAGTGCAGAATATAACTCATCTTCTAGAGTTTTGCAAATTGATGATAGCTCTAGAAGTATTAAAGAAAATATCTATGATTTATTAATCAAACGTTTAGATAATGTAAATATAAATGGAAAAGATTCGGTTGAAATTGCTTTTTCAGCAAGAGATTTTCGTGAGTTGTTTAAAAGGTTCCGGATTTTTGATACTTCATCTTCTATGGTTTGTAGTTATAAAATTGAAGAAGATATTGTTTCAACTGTTTTATGTCATAATGATAATCAAAGTCTTTCTCTCTCTGTCTATTTTGAATTCTAAAGGATGGTTATATGAAAAATAAAAAATTTATTATGTATCTAGTTTTATTTGTCTGTCTTCTTATTTTGCTTGGAGTAGGGATTGGTGTTTCTTTATTTATGAATAATAAAACTTCTTATCAAACACTTCTTAATTCTTCTAATAAAAATTATGAAGTAAATGTTGTTTTTGATGGCGAAGATACTCTCACTTTTTATGGCGAATATGATTCGAAAACTAATTCTTTGAAGATGTATGATGATGAAGAAAATGAAGTAGTATTACAGCATAATATTTATAAAGAAATGCTTTCTTATTTGCCAGATAAACAATATGAAAAAGATGGTATTGTAAATATTATTATGTTATCTTCGGATTTAAAAAAGCAAGTTCCTTTTATAAATTTTCCTTCTCTTGGGACTTATTCTTGTGAATATGAAATCTATGATAAAACTATTCTAGCAATAAGATGTTCTAAAGAAGATAATAGAATAACAATTGATTTTAATTACTAAAAAAAGTTCCTTTATCAGGAACTTTTTATAATTTTCTATATAAACCTATTGCTTTGCCTAAAATAGTAACATTAGGAAAAATGAATGGCTCCATGGTGTCATTTTCTGGCTGCAAGCGAATATGATCTTTTTCTTTATAAAATGTTTTTAAAGTTACTTCATTTTCTTCAGTCATTGCAACAACTACTTCTCCGTTATGAGCAGTATTTTGTCTTTGCACAATAACATAGTCTCCATCGTATATACCTTTATTTATCATGGATTCACCAGATACTTCTAGTGTAAAGATTGTTTCTTTTTTTGGTATTAAAGCAGCAGGTAAATCAAAAAACTCATTAGGACGTTCAATTGCTTCAATCGGATTTCCAGCAGTAATTTTACCAAGAAGGGGAACTTTAACAACATCTTCATTCTTTTCTAAATATTCATTTTCTACTAAAATTTCGATGGTTCTAAATTTATTTGATGTATTTTTGATAACACCAGCTTCTTTAAGTTTTTTTAAATGAGCTTGAACTGTTGCTGGACTTGACAATCCAAGAGCAGAGCATATCTCTCTTACGGCCGGTGGATAACCATTTTGAGCCTGGTATTTTTTTATGTAATCTAGCACTTCTGCTTGTTTTTTAGTTAAAGTTTTTTTTTCCATTTTATCACTTCCGATTTAATCTTAACATATCAAATGTAAAATGTCAAACAATTGTTCTTAATTTCTCTTGACACGAACAAATGTACTTTGTTATAATTATTTCAGAAAGAAGGGATATACATGGAAAAAATTATTAGAAAGTATGGAGTAGTGATTTTACTTTATATTGTTATTGTTTGTAGCATTATTTTAGTAAACGAAAGATTAAAGATGCTGAATGAAAGTAATATTAGTATATCTCAAACTAGATGATTTACTAATTCTTTTTTTTTTGTTATACTATTTTTAGGATGGAAGGGAAGACAAATATGAATACAAATGAAAAAGATTTATTAGCAATAAAGGAATTAAAGGTACTTTCTATAGATATGATAAATAAAGCTGGTAGTGGTAATCCGGGTTTGGCTTTAGATTTCGCGCCAATTATGTATACTTTGTTTGCAAAATTTTTAAATGCCAATCCAAAGAATCCTGATTTTTTTAATCGCGATAGAGTTATTCTAACTCCTACAATTGCCCCCCTTTATTATGCAATGCTTTATATGGCTGGGTATCAAATTAGTAAAGAAGATTTGATGAATTATCGAAGAGTTGGTTCTAGGTGTCCTGGTATTCCAGAATTATCTAATCCTTTGTTTGTTGAAGCTAGTGTTTCTTATGGTGGAGATAATGCAGGAGTTAGTGTTGGAATTGAAATTGCTAGAAGATATCTAGAAAGTTTAATTGCTTTAGAAGATAATAAGATAGATTTATTAAATTTTTATACTTATGTTTTTTTAGGCTATACTGATTTGTTGAATGGTACTTTTGATGAAGCAATGTCTATTGCTTGTGCGCAAGGACTAAAACATTTAATTTACTTTTATGATGATAATAATATGAGTGAAGATGGGCCTTTAAGCAATGTATTAAAAGAAAATATTATTGCTAAGTATAGTGCGATGGGAATGTTTGTTGATACGATTAAGGATAGTCATAATATTAAAGATGTGACTAAATCAATTGAAGCTTGTATTCGTTCTTCTAAGCCTTCTTTAATTATTGTTAAGAATGTTATTGGTAAAGATACATTTAATGAAGGAAAAAATACTGTTTATTCTGGGGTTTTATCTTTTGATGATGTTAATGCTCTTAGAAGAAAGTATAATTTGTTCTTGCCTCAATTTGAAGTATCTAAAGATAGTGTGTTACATGTTGAAACACAGATGAATAATAGATTTGAAAAGAATAATAAAAAATGGCAAGTTTCTTATATGCGAGTTAAAGATATAAACAGTCCTGTTTTAAATGAAATATTGGGAGCATTAGAGACCCATAAAAACACGCTTAGCTTTGCTTCTGAAAACTTTAAGATTAATGATGGGTATAGAGAACCATTGATTCTTTCTAATTATAAAGTAGTCAATTTATTTGCTAATAAATCAAATTTGTTCATTGGCGGGAATATAGATAATGGCGTATCTGGTATTTCAAGCGTTGTTAATGACGAGCTTATGAGTATTCAAAATCCTAAAGCTAGAAATATTGCATTTGGACCAAGGTATCATGTTGTTGGGCATATTTTAAATGGAATGAGTCTACTTAATATAAGAGTGTTTTGTTCTTCTAAATTATGCTATGCTGATGAAATGAAGAGTAGTATTAGAATGTCTTCATTAATGAATTTACCTGTTACTTATGTGTATACTCATGATAGCATATATCAAAGTGAGGAAGGGGCTGCACGTATTCCTGTTGAGCAAATAGCAATGTTAAGAGCAATTCCTAATTTTTATGTTTTTAGACCTGCTGATATTAATGAGATTATGGGATGTTGGGAAACTATTTTAAATATAAATAAACCAAGTGCTCTTTTGTTAAGTAAAAATAGTATTCCTAAACTTCCTGGGTCAAATGCCAAGGAAGTGGCTAAGGGAGCTTATATAATTAAGAAGGAAGTAGAAAGATTAGATGGAATTATTATTGCTAGTGGTAGTGAAGTTGTAAGTGCTATGCAAATTGCTTATGATTTAAAAGCTAAAGGTATTGATCTTAGAGTTGTTTCTATGCCTTGTATGGAGTTATTTAAAAGTATGGGAAAAGAGTATGAGGATATTATATTACCTAAGAATGTTAAAACAGCTGTTATTGAAGCTTCTGTTGGTATAGAATGGAATAAATATGCTACTAGTGAAGATTTTATTCTTTGTATAAAGGATTTTGCTTATAGTGGTCTTCCTTTAGAAGTGTTGCAGAAAATGGAATATGATTTTGATAGTTTAAAATTAAAAATAGAAGATTTAATGATTACCCAAAGATAATTTTCGACATATTATGCGCATGTCTTGTGATATTCTCTTTTTAAGAGGTGAAGACATGCGTAATTTTTATATATTTCAAATACCAGAAGAAATAGAAGTTACTTTTAAGAATAATCCTTTTGAGTTATTTCATGCCTTAGAAATGATTTATTATAGAACTTATCAGCCAAGTTTTCAGTATTCCTTAGTTATTCAATTAATTGAAGCCATGGATGTTAAAGAAATGGATATATTTATATATAAATTATTTAAAGATAACTATTTTTATACTAAATATAAGACTGTTCATAGTATGCATGATGTTTATCGAAGAGAGAATAGTGTTTTAGAACTTCATAAAACATATTTGAATTTGAAAACAGACTCTGTTACGCCTCGTTTTTTGGAAGGATTAAAAAAATATCACAGATTATTCTTCTGTGATTTTGATAATATTGATTATTTTTGGCTTGATTCTTTAAAGATAGGTTGATTTTTTTTCTCGAATTGATATGTACTTTGACTAGTAATTAAATCATATATTGAAGATGAGATCATTTCAAAGTGATATTGAAATGATTTTTTGTCCTGAACTAAAGATATTAAAAATTCTTTTTTATGTTCTTTTAAATATTTTTTTCCTTGTTTGTTAAATCCTAAAATATGGATATAAGAGATATCTTCAATGTCTTTTGGGAGGTTAACTAAGACATGGATAAGCATCCTTTTGATGCGATTATATGTGTATCTTTTGCTTTTAACTTTTTTTACTAAATCATCAACTGAAGAAGCATTTATAATTTCTTTTTTTAGTTTGTTATCTAGTCCTTCAACTACATCTAATAAACAATCAAGTTTAGGATTGGTTATAATTTGATATTTAAGAAGATTAAAAAATTTCTCTTCATTTATTTTTGATAGTCTGTTCAAGTCTTTAAAGGGAACATATTTAGAAATATCTTTTCCTTCGAGCATTTTTTTTCTAATATTAGAGGCACTTATGATTTTATCGTTTGAATCTAAGTCATGGTAAGAACTTGTTCTTTTAATGCTTATTGGTATAATTTTGTAATTATTTTTTTTAATCTCTTTGAGGTAACTTATGCCAAGTAAATCATTTGGAAGATATTCTATTTCTTGATTAATTGATTTAGCTAGAATAGTGGGATAATTACTATTTTTTTCTCTATTCAAGCAGAAATTGTCTTGTAATTGTGCTACAGCTATTTTTTCTAATTTTTCTACATCATTTGATTCGCTTCCAAAAATAAGATGAGTTATTTTTAAAGCGTTTAGTATTTTTAAGGCAGCATATGAAAAGTAATCTGCTGATTGACATCCATAAATGAATGGTAACTCTACTATTAGATCGATATTATTATCTAAGGCTATTTTTACTTTTTCTTCTTTGCTTAAGATACTTATTTCACCTCTTTGGGTAAAGTATCCATTTAGACATAGAATTATTAAAGAATCAGGATATAGCTCTTTAATCTTATCAATGTGATATTTATGTCCATTGTGAAAAGGATTGTATTCACATATAATACCTATTATTTCCATGTTATCGCCTCTTTAAAAGAAGTTTAACATACATTGCTTTTTTTGACAAATTATAATATACTTTAAGTGGGTGAAGTTTATGAAACTTGATTTACATCACGTGTTAATTCAACCTTGTTCTTATGATTTAAAGGTTAGTATTGATAAATCATATTATGGAACAACTAAGATTGTTGACATTTCAGATATTGATTTGTCTTTTGCTATTTCTCGAAATTTGAGTCAAGAAGATATTTTATTTTTAAAGGCAAGGGGAGAGTTATACTTGGTTGATGCTAAAACATTGCAAGTTGTTTCTTATCCGTTCCAAGTTGAATTTGAAGAAAAAATTGATGAAAATAATGATTTTTTTGCTAAAAATTTGGAAAATTCTAAAAATACACTTGATATTATTGAGATTTTATGGGAAAATATTGTACTGGAAATTCCTATTAGTTATTCCACTTCTGAAGAGGCTTTAAAACCTGATACTTTAGATGGTTGGACAGTAGCTAAAGAAGGGGAAAAGAAGGAAGAAGTCGATCCAAGACTAGCTCCTCTGTTGGGGCTTTTAGATAAGGAAAAGGAGTGAAAATGATGAAATTAAACCTTCAATTATTTGCGGTTCCATTTAGAAGAACTAGTAAAACAAAGAAAAGAATGCGTCGTACTCATTTAAAAAAAGAAGTAGGAGCACTTGCTGTTTGTCCTAAATGTGGTGCAAATTTAAGACCACATCGTGCATGTAGTAAATGTGGATATTATAAAGGTGAAAACGTTTTACATGTAGCTGAAGAAAAAGAAGATTAAATACTTGAAATTATAAGAAAAAAGTATTATAATTTCTTTGTTCTGACTGGGTAGCTCAGCTGGATAGAGCATCCGCCTTCTAAGCGGACGGTCAAGAGTTCGAATCTCTTCCTAGTCACCATTTCTGTATATAAAAGTCCTATTTTTTAGGACTTTTTTATTTTGTACTACGAAGTATTTCTTATTCTTTATTCAATATTTATGTTTACTTTTTTAATATTTAGCGAATCTTGCATTGAAAGAGCAATACTGTATTTTACTTCTTCTATAATGTCTTTATTTTGGAGTCCTTCAAATAGCCAAGAATTAAAACTTAGTTTTATTTCTTGATCTAATAATTCGTAGTTTGTTATATTAGCATTGGCATGTAAGTAGCTAATAAGGTTTGTGTTTAGATGAGGTCTTGTTTTTAATTCTTCAATGATGATTTCAATTTTATTGCCCTGATTGTTATTTATATAAGTGACAGGGACATAATAAGTGTAGTTATTTTGCCTAGCTATGTAGTATGCTGTTGTAGTTGTGGTATTTGTTAGTTTGTCTAGGGAATATATTTTGTTTGTTCCAATATCTCTAGATAAGGGAAGAGAAAGATATTCATTTGTCATTGGTATTTTGTTTAGTAATGTATCTTCTATATAGATTAGGATATTTTCTATTCCTTCTATTTCTGTTAAGGAGTAAACTAAACATTCTATAGCTTTTCTATATAATGATGGGTTCATATTATTAAAAGTTTTATCGAATTTGATTTTTAGAGTACTGTTTTGTAAATCTATTGCTAATAGTTTTGTGTTTTGGGGAATTACGGGAGAAAATATTGTTGGAATATAAATTGATTTAGGGCTGTTTTTGGTTAAAGTAGAAATGATTTCTTTGGCTAGAGATATTTTAGAAGTATTTTTCGTGGGGATTTCTGTTCTTGAAACATATTTGTTTGTATTTAGTAAATAAATTGGAAATGGTTGTTCTCGGTAATAAGTAATAGTTTTTTTGACATTTTCTTTTTGATCTGGAAAAATCATGGTGAAAAGGAATATTAAAAAAGTGATACTAGTTATCATAATCTTTTTCTTTGCACATTCTTTTAACATCTTTATCACCTTTATATAAGATATGTTTATAGTTGTTAGAACAGAACAAAAAAGAAAGCTTTTTGGCTTTCTAAATTGATATTTCTTCTAGTTTTAATAATTCTACAACTGCACTAGCTCTTCCTTTTACACCTAGTTTTTGCATTACATTAGAGATATGATTTCGGACTGTCTTTTCACTGATAAAAAGCATGGACGCTATTTCTTTAGTTGAATAATTTTTAATGATTTTATCAAATATTTCTTTTTCTCTTTTTGTTAGAATATTTTGTTTCATAGCCAAATCCCTTTCTAATATATTTTATGAGATTTTGCTTGTTCTTGTTCCTGTTTATGATTGTTGGAATTTTACGGTTATATATTTTTTTTCTTGATACATTTCTTGCACTTTTCTTATAATCGAATTTGCCAGTGCTGCGTCGTGTTTAGAACTTGCAATCACAATATTAATGGAGTCATCTTTTTCTTTGACAAAACTATCTAGTGAAAAAACTTCTTTAATTGTTTTTTCAATTTTTTCTTCTTCAGCTTTTTTTTCTTGTAAGGCTAATAAAGAGTTATAAGCATTATTTTTTTCTTCTAGTGTTTTTGATGAATCTAAAAGAATAGATTGATAGTTTTGCGTTTCTTTTAAAACGGCTTCATCTTCTTGAATTCTTAATGAAACTAAAAGGGTGCTTTCTTCGACATTTACGTTTACTTCTTGTGTTTCTTCTTTAGCACTTTCGATTATTTTTGAAAGAGAGCTATCGTTTAATGTTATGTAATATATTGAAAGTACTATGATTAAACTAAATAAAGTTACAAACCATAGATTTTTTTTGTTAACCATATATTATTCCTCCTTGGGCTTCTAAATCAGTTTATGTTTCTGTTTTAAAATTATTACATGATATTATCTAATTTATGCTATAATAAATAAAGAAAGAAGTTTGATTTAGATGTATCAATTTTCGCTATTTTTTATGAGGCTATTAATATTTAGTGTGATTGGATATGTAGTAGAGATGATTACTTGTGCTATTGTTGAGAAAAAATGGACTAATAGAGGTTTCTTTTGTGGGCCTATTATTCCTATTTATGGTTTTGGTATAATCCTTCTTTCTTTTTTCTTAACGCCTTTGAAATCTTATTATTCATATCTTCCGTTTAATATTTTATTAATATCTTTTTATGGGATGGTTTTAACTACTTCCTTAGAATATTTTACCGGATACTTATTGGAAAAGATTTTTCATAATAAATGGTGGGATTACAAGAATGAAAAGTTTAATTTACATGGACGAATTTGTTTAAAGAATGCTGTTTTGTTTGCGGTTTCTTCTCCTATTGTTGTTTATATTTTAAATCCATTAGTTACTAATTTATTACTAGAAGTAAAAGATTCAGTATTAATTATTTGGGCTATGATATCATTAGTAATTACGTTTTGTGATGTTGTTTATTCATGTGTAGTTGCTTATAATTTAAGAAGTCGAATTATAATTGTTCAAGATTTGAAAAATGAAAAATTAACGAAAATACCTGGTATGTTTGAAAAACTTTTAACGAAAAGACTAAAAGGGATGACTAGTTTTCCTAAGAGACTTTTAAATGCCTTTCCAAATATTTGGAAGGAAAATGAAAAGGAGTTTTCTTTGATGCAAAAGATTGCCTTAAAAGAAAAGAAACAAAAAGAAATGGATAAATTGAAAAAGAAATAATAAATCTAGATTTTATGTCTAGTTTTTTTTTAAACATTTTTATAGCTTAATTAAAGAAAATTTTAAAAGTTTTGATGTTATTTTTAACCGAACTCCAGGAAATTTACCTTTTTAATTGTATATATAGGTAGAAGGAACGTGAGATAAATGTTTCTTTTGCAGGAGGGTTTTTATGAGAAAGGTAAAATTACAAAGAGATTTTCAAGATTGTGGAGTTACTTGTCTTGCTTATTTAATTGAGTATTATCATGGATATGTCCCAATTGAGATGTTAAGAGAAGATACTCATACTAGTGTAAATGGGGTATCGGCTTTGGATTTGGTAAATACTCTTAAAAAATATCATTTTGATTCATATGGGATGAGAATAGATGAAGAAGAATTGGTAAAAATTAAAGTACCTTTTATTGCTCATTTGATATTAGAAAATGGGCTTCATCATTTCGTAATAGTTATTAAAGTAAGTAGAAAAAGAATTGAAGTGATGGATCCTTCAAGAGGGATTGTTAATTATACTTATGATAGTTTTTCTAAAATCTTTAATCATGTTGTTATAGTTGCTGTTCCTTATCGAGAAATTCCTTCTTTACCAAAAGAAAAAGGTATTCTTTATTATTATCTGCCGATTTTAAGAAAAAACTTAGGTTTAGTTATTTTGATTATATTATTAGAATGTCTTGCTTTTGGCTTACAGATTTTTAATCAGTTTTATGTTAAGGCAGTTTTTCAAATTAATTATTCTTATGGCTTTTTTTTGCTTTTTCTTGTTTTTTTCTTTTTTCTTATGATATATGAATTAGCATCATATTTTAAAGAAGTATTTAAGCAAGTTTTAGAAAAAAGAATTGATTTAGGATATATGAAAAAATTTTTAAAACATATTTTAAAGATACCTTTGAAAAAATATGATTCTTATCATGAAGGAGAGATTTTAAAACGAGTAGAGGAAGCTGCAGAATTAAAAGAGTTATTTTCTAGTTTGGGTGTCACTTTTTATTTGGAATTTGTTTTTAGTGTTTTAGCTATTATTTTGTTATTTTATTTAAATTTACATGTTGCTGTTTTTGTTATTCTTTTTCTTGTTATTTATCTTTTTTTACAATTTCTTTTTTCTTCTACTATATCTAAAATAATCTTTAAGCATGTAGAAAATGAAACAAATTGGAAAGAGGCTGTAGTAGAAATGATTTCTTCTATTCCGAGTATAAAGCATTTTAATGCAACTTCTTTTCAAGAAAATTATCTTAAATCTTCGTTAAATAGTACTGTAAAAGTAAGATATAGATTACAACAAAAGTTATTGAGAATTCAATTTTTAAAATCTTGCTATCTACAGTTTTTGCTTTTTTTATTAACTTCTTATGGTATGTATCTTGTTATTTTAAAACAGCTTACTATGGTTGATTTCTTGACAATTCAGAATCTTTATTTATTCTTATTAAAACCTTTTCAAAATTTAGGAGATGTATTACCACGTCTTTATTATTTTAAAGAGATTTATCGTAAAATAAGTGATTATGTTGCTATTAAAGAAGAAGATGTTTCATCTTTTGTTCCGTTAACTTCAATTACTTTAAAAAATGTTAGTTTTTCATATCCAAATCAAGAGAAAGTTTTAAATAATGTTTCTTTTACAATAGGTGAGGGACAACATGTTTTTTTGTCAGGTAAGAGTGGAAGTGGAAAAAGTACGTTATGCAAGATTATTCTTAAAGAGGTAGATGGTTTTAGCGGTGATGTTTTTCTTTCAGATAGACCAATCAAAGAACTTGAAAGTTCATTAATAATTCAAAATGTGTTGTATTTGAGTCAAAGAGAGCAATTGATTTTAGGCAGTATAAAAGAAAATATTGTTTTAGGTGAAAAGTATAGTGAAGAAAGATTTTTGAGTGTATGTAGAATTTGTAGGTTAGATTATTTGCTAGCAAATAAAATAATGGGAGCAGATAGCACTCTTTTAGCAACATCGGTATCGGGTGGTGAAAAGCAAAGAATAATTTTGGCTAGAGCTCTTTATAGGAATGTAAATATATATATTTTAGATGAGCCTCTTGCCAATGTAGAATTAACTCTTGAACGAGTGATTTTAAGCTCTATTAAAAAGTTTTTGAAGGGAAAAACGCTTGTCTATATTTCTCATCGTAATTTAAAAAATTATTTTGAAAACGTAATCAATATCTAGAAAGGAGGTGATGAAGATGATTATGAATACACAGGAATTAAAAGCCATTACCGGTGGAGCTTTATCTTGGAAGTTTGCCGTAGGTGTTCTTGGTGGTGCGATAACTTTTTTGATAGGTGTTCTCGATGGCATTTTTAGACCACTCGCTTGTAAATAGGAAGGAGGTAATTATGGTTAGATTGAATGATAATCAATTGTGTTTGATTAATGGAGGAGGTCTTAAAAGTGTATTTACTGTTTTAGCTTATCATATGTTTAAAATGTTGAAATCTTATTTTAGATTTCCGAGATTTTTTTGGTGAGAGGCTATAAAAATAATAAAGAAAGGAGGATAAGCATGGTTTTAGAAAAAGAGGATTTAAATAGTGTTGTTGGTGGAGCTGCATTTAATGCTACTTTTGCTAACGCGATTATTAGAGGAGTTACTTTATTATATAGTCTAGGTACTTATGTTGGAACTGCATTATCAAGAATGTTTAAAAGAAATTATTGTTAATCTTAAGAGATGGTGAACCCATCTCTTTTGGTATAAAAAGTTTTTTATAACATAGCTTTTAATGAGGTGTTTTATGAAAAAAGTGACTTTTTTTTGTTTTTTGATTTTTTCTTTTCTTTTAATAGTTAAAGCTGAAGAACTTGATTTAGCTCCAAACTCTAAAAGTGCTATTTTAATGTCTTATGATACAGGGGAGATTATATTTGAAAAAAATGCAAATGAAGCTCTACCTCCGGCTTCAATGACAAAAGTTATGAGTATGCTTTTAATTATGGAAGCAATTGATTCTCATAAGGTGTCGATGGATGATCAGGTGAGTATTAGTAAACATGCCTCTTCAATGGGGGGAAGCCAAGTGTTTTTACAAGAAGGTGAGGTATATAAAGTTAAAGAATTATTAAAAGGTATTGCTATTGCAAGTGGTAATGATGCTGTTGTTGCAATGGCTGAATTTATTGCTGGCAGTGAAGAAGCATTTGTTGCTATGATGAATGAAAAAGCTAAATCTTTAGGGTTAGCAAATACAACATTCAAAAATCCTCATGGACTAGATGAAGAAGGTCATTTAGTAAGTAGTAAGGATATGGCTGTTATAGCAAGGGAATTGATATCTCATTCTGCTATTTTAGAATTTTCTAGTATTTATGAAGATTATTTGAAGAAAAATGATGGATCAAGTATTTGGCTTGTGAATACTAATAAGTTAGTGAGATTTTATGATGGAGTAGATGGTTTAAAGACTGGATATACTTCTTCGGCTGGGTATTGTTTAACTGCTACGGCTAAAAAGAATAATACTAGATTTATTTCTGTTGTTATGGGTGTTGATGATAGCGCTAAACGAAGTAGTGATACTACAAATATGTTAAATTATGCTTTTTCTAATTATGTCAATACAATTATTTTAAAAAAAGATGAGTCTCTTGGTAAAAGAAAGGTAGAAATGGGGGATGTTTTAATAACTGATCTCGTTTTAACTAAAGATTATGTAAAATTATTAAAAAAGCAAGAAGATAGGCCTGAGTTTAGTTATTTTATTAAAAAAGATGTTTTAAAGGCTCCAGTTAAGGTTGGGGAAGTTGTAGGAAAGTTAGAAGTTAAAGATATGAATGGTAATCTAGTTGATGAACTTGATGTTACTGTCCCTAAAGATATTAAAAGATTAAATTTTTTGGAATTATGGCTTGCAAACTTTAAAAGAATAACAATGGGAAAGGAGATTGTTGCTTAACAAGTTATAACAAATAATTATGACAACATTTGTCGAAAGTGTTTAATATCTATTTAATATGTTCTATATTAAAGTAGGCAAGGTGATTATATGCTAATTTTGACGATGGAACAAAAAGATGACATACTTCATGCGACAATGGTTGGAAAATTAACAAAGAATACTACATATAAGTTGGAGCATTATATGATTCCTTATATTCAAAAATATCGTATTAAGAAACTTCTTTGTGATTGCAAAAGATTAAAGAAGATAGATTATGAAGGAAAGTATGCTTTGTTAAAAACTAAGCTTGTTTTAAAAAAACAACAAGGGAAAATGACATTATTTGATGTCAAAGAAAGTATAAGAAAGAGTTTAATTGGATATCGTATGCACGTGCAATAGAAAGGATATTATGACTGTAGATGATCTGATTAGTGGTATGGAACCAATGATAAAAAAAATTGCTTCAAATTTTTATCGTGTACCTTTTGAAGACCTTATGCAAGCTGGTAGAATTGGTGTTTTAAAAGCTTATAAAAATTATAAAAAAAATAATAATGTAAAGTTTTCAACTTATGCTTATGAATATATAATGGGAGAAATGTATGATTTATCTTGTAAAAATTATAGAATAAAGGTTAATAAAGATATTTTAAGATTAGCAAAGCAAATTCAAATTACCAAAAGTGCCCTTAGTCAAAAGTATATGAGAGAGGTAACTTTGAGAGAAGTGGCAGATTTCTTGGAAATAGATGAGTCTGTTTTACAAAATACGTTAAATGCAACAGAAGCAATGATTAATCTAGATGCTCCAAGAGATGAAAATAGAGATTTGCATGAAATGTTACCTTGTAAAGAAACAATTTCAATAGAAGAAAAAATCTCATTACATGACTTAATTAATTCATTGTCGCCTGAAGAACAAAAGATTATCAATTATCGTTATTTTGAAGATTTAACCCAAAGCGAAACGGCCAAGAAAATGGGGATGACTCAAGTAATGGTATCTAGATATGAAAAAAAGTGTTTGAGGCAATTAAAGAAAAAATATGAAGTTGTATGAAAAGAGAAATCTTTTCTTTTTTCTTACTTTATTGTATAATGAATGTGTGTTCCCGTAGCATAATAGGATAATGCATCCGCCTCCTAAGCAGAAGACTGAGAGTTCGATTCTCTCCGGGGACACCATTATAGTAAATACCTCGATGTATTCGAGTATAAAATAAAACGGCTTGTAAAAAGTCGTTTTTGTTATTATTAAGCTAATGCTATAAATGTATAATAGGCTGTAAAGATAGCCAGCATAAATATGCCTTCTTTTTTTGATATTTTTCTTTCAGAACTTGCAAATATAAATAGTAATAAAGATGAAATAATAAGGGCAATTAAATCGATGCTTTGAAAGCTTGTTGGGGTTACTGTTCCATAAATTGCAACTGGTATTCCAAGAACAACACATATATTGAATATGTTACTTCCTATAATATTTCCTACTAATAAGTCTTGTTCTCCTTTTTTTGAAGAAACAATAGTTGTTACTAGTTCAGGTAAGGAAGTACCAAAGGCAATAACTGTTAAAGAAATAACACGTTCACTAATTCCTAGAGCACTTGCAATATTAGAAGCATTTTCAACTACTAAGTTGCTTCCGATGATGATTCCGGCTAGGCCAAGGAGAACAAATAAAAGAGATGTGGTTAGTTTCATAGGAGGTTTTTCTTCTTCACTTGTTTGTCTTTTTTGTTTAGCAATGGTTATTAGGTAATATAGGAAAACAGAGAAGAACAGAAGAATGACGATTCCATCTTCTCTTGTTATTTGGTTAACATTTCCATTGCCTAAATAAATATCTAAAAATAGGACAACTAGCAAAGTTGAAATAAGTAGAGTAAGAGGTAGTTCTTTTTTTACGGTATTGTCTTTTATGGTAATTGGTTTTATAACTGCGGCTATTCCTATAATAAGTAAGATATTTAAAATATTACTTCCAATGACATTTCCAAGGACCATATCGGTACTATTTGAGGCTAAAGCACTCATAGATACGGCAAATTCTGGAGCTGATGTACCAAAGGCTACAATAGTTAGGCCGATTAGCATTTTGGATACTTTGAAATTTTGGGCTGTGGATGATGCTCCATCGACAAATAAATCGGCTCCTTTTATTAGCAAAACAAAACCTGTTATTAATAAAATAATACTGATAAACATTTTTATCACTCCTGACTTTTTAATTGTAGCAGATTGTTATTTTAAAGTCCATTCTCTTTTTATAAAATATTTGTTATAATGGATTTGAAAAGAAGGGCGTGATTTTTAGATGACTGTTTTTAATAAATATCTTAAGTATTTTGTTATAGGCTTTATTTTAATTGTTATTGCTTTTATCTTTTTAAGTGTTATTTTTGGTGTCTCTTTTTTAGGAAATATCTTTGGTATTAAAGAGGAAAGTTTGGGAGAAGTAGTTACTGTCTTAGATCAAGAATATGCACCAGAGACAATAGAGTTAGATATTGATAGTTGTAAAGTCTCTTTAAAACAAGGCGATAGATTTGTGGTAAGAAGTAGCAGTTCTTCTCTTCTTATTGAAGGGAATGAAAATATTAGAATCATTGAAAAGAAAAGACCTTGGTGGAATAAAAAGAGATTAGAAGTGTTAGAAATCATTATACCTTCTAGTCATGTTTTTAAAAGTTCTATTATTAGCCTTGGAGCTGGAGAATTTAATGTTGATACTTTAAAAAGTAATAAATTAGAAATGGAATTAGGGGCAGGTATTTTTTTAGCAAATAGATTAGATGTATTAGAATCTACTATAATAAAAGGTGGAACTGGTGTTATTAATATTTCAGATGGAGAAGTATATAATTTGAATATGCAACTAGGAGTAGGAGATTTTACAGGAAATTTATCAGTTTTGGGAAATTCTAAAATACAAGCTGGAATAGGCCGGATAAATCTCAGTTTAAAAGAGAGTTTAGCACAAACTCAATTAGATATTCAAAAAGGGCTTGGTAGTGTTTATGTGAATGGCAAAGAAGTCTCTAATATTAGTCTTGGAAAATATAATAATCTAATTAAAATAGAAGGTGGAGTAGGAGATATTTCTATTTCAACTGTGAAAGAGTAAAAATGATGAAAATATTAAGAAAAATAGGACTTGTTTTTTTTACTATTTCTTTACTTTTTTTAGCTTTACTTCTTACTTCTTCATTTTTAATTAAAGTTAGTATTAGACCATCTTCAATTCAAAAATATATTTTAGAAAATGATTTCTCTTTTATAATCAAAGATTCTAGTGGAGAAGATAGTGCTTTAATTAAAGAAACTAAGTCATTTTTAAATGAGTTGGGTATTTCAAAAACAGTTGTTGAATCCTTAGTACAAAGTGATGTCATAAAAAAATATATGAGTGATTATACTGTTAAATATATTTTATATTATTTAGGAGAAGATAATAAACCTGAGTTTAATTCAACTCTTTTCAAGAAAATAATAAAAGAAAATACCCAAATTGCTCCTTGGTTATTTAGTGGTGATTCTAAGGCTTCTATGCTAAAAAAGCAAAAAATGATAGAAGAAAAAATTGATTTATATGCTACAGATGTTTTAGATTTTTTTCCGACGGTTAAAAGTTTTATAAAAAGACTTGAAAGTGAAAAAACTTATTTTGGGGTTACTATTCATCAAGTTTTGAAACTTATTTCTTTATTGATTAGTAAGAAATGGATAATTGTATGCATTGTTATGTTTTGGATTAGTCTTATTATGATGTTTGTATGTGGCTTATCTTTAAAAAGTGTTTATAAGGCATTATTTGTGGCAACTTTTTCTTATACTTCTATTCTTATTGTTTTAGAAATAATTCTTGGAACAGTTGTGAAAACTTCTTTGATGAATAGGTTAGAAGTTGCAAATGTATTTATTAATTATATGGTAAATGTTTTAAGCAAAGGTATTTGGGTGTTTGTTATTGTTGGAATTTTGTGTAGTATTTTCTTTAAAAAGTTTCCTGATGTTAAGATTAAGAAATCTTTGACAACGATTTAAGTTTTTGTTACAATTTATTTGTTCATGAAGATATTGACTTACAATCAATGGAGTGAAATCGGCTAATGGTCGTTAAAAAAAGAGATAGATATCCTTCTATGAAGTAAGGTGGTACCGTGACAAATGTCGCCCTTACATGAGTAGAAGGTTTTTCTTTTAAGGAAAGGTGATTTATGATGACTTTATATGAAGATTTAGTTTACAGAGGACTTATTAAAGATATTACGAGCCCTGATTTAATTGATAAGTTAAATAATGGAGAGCTTACTTTTTATATAGGAACAGATCCAACTGGAGATTCTTTGCACATTGGACATTATAGTTCTTTTTTGATTAGTAAAAGACTTGCTAGAGCTGGACATCATCCTTTATTACTGATTGGTGGAGCAACCGGAAGAATTGGAGATCCAAAGCCTACTGCAGAAAGAGCTATGAAAACTATTGATGAGATTGAGCATAATGTTTCATGTTTAGCTAAACAAGCAAAAGAAATATTTGGCTTTGAAGTAGTCAATAACTGGGATTGGAGTAAAAATCTTAATTTTGTTGATTTCTTAAGGGATTATGGAAAGTTCTTTAATGTTAATTATATGCTTGATAAAGATATTATTAGAAGAAGATTAGAAACGGGTATTACTTATACAGAGTTTTCTTATATGATTATGCAAGCGATGGACTTCTATTATTTATTTGAAACTAAAGGATGTAGTCTGCAGGTGGCAGGTTCTGATCAATGGGGAAATATCACAGCGGGAATTGATTTAATTAAAAGAAAAACTGGTAAAGATGCTTATGGATTTGTAATGCCTTTAGTGTTGGACGCGAATGGTAATAAGTTTGGCAAAAGTGAAGGGAACGCTTTATGGTTAGATGAAGATAAGACTTCTTCTTATGAGTTATATCAGTATTTAATTAATTCAGATGATAGTAAAGTCGAAGATTATTTAAAAGTATTTACGTTCTTATCTAAAGAAGAAATAGAAAGTATTATGGAAGAACATAATAAAACTCCTGAAAAAAGAATTGCCCAAAAAAGACTTGCACAAGAATTCATTACTGATTTACATGGTAAAAAGTCTTTTGAACATGCTCTAGAAGTATCTGAAGCGTTATTTTCAGGTAAGGTTTCATCTTTGAGCGATAAAGAAATAGAAACGGTATTTAAAGGTGTTCCAACAATCAAATATGAAGAATTACCTATTATTGATATTTTAGTTAATAATAAAATTGCTAGTTCTAAAAGGGAAGCTAGAGAGTTTTTAGCTAGTAATGCTATTTCTTTGAATGGTGAAGTCACAAATGACGAGAATACTTTATTAGATGAAAATAGAAAATATAATATTATTAGAAGAGGAAAGAAAAAGTATTTTTTGATTGTAAAGGAGAATTAATTTCTTCTTTTTTTGTTTATATTTTTTTATTTTTTGACTAATAACTATTGATTTGAAAAAATATTATTTGTTATACTATTTATAGTAGAGGGTGAAGATATGAAATTAAGATATAAGATAATGCTTTCTTTAATCGTGATAGCTTTAGCACTTTGTTTTATGGTATTACAAAGTTATGCGTTGTGGATAGCAAGATATGAAAGTGGAGAAAATATTGCTGAAGTGGGATGTTATTCAATAAATTTTACTGAGAATCAAGGACCAATCAGT
>OCTW013388349.1_pt1 | contig 20181 bp, 21 predicted proteins | sample 1539671 | NCBI WGS metagenome assembly OCTW01 (sample SAMN02144230, study PRJEB22623) | gut metagenome | biome: sheep rumen | host: Ovis aries | place: New Zealand
AAACCGATTTTCATGCTATTATTATATTAGTTCGCTTAATAGATAGAGGTAAACACTTACGTGTTTTATTTTGCAAAAATACAAAAAAAATCCATACGCGCAAGCATTTAGCCTAAAAACTTTCAAAAAAAGTGTTTGGCTTTCAGGAGTTGCAGATGTTTTTTGGAGTTGCAGATGTTTTAGGAGTTGCAGGAGTTCAGGAGTTCAGGAGTTACAGACGATAGTTTTATTCGCTCCTTAGGAAAACACCTAGCGCTTAAAGTATCGTCTGCAACTCCTGTAACTCCTGAACTCCTGCAACTCCTGAATTCCTGCGCTCTCCCCCTCACCTGACATCTATCCTTACACCGAGCTGCAGGTCAATGCTGAGTGGTTTGTCTTTGAAGATGGTGCGGGTGGCACTACCGTTGTCAAAGTAGTAGGCGGCACCCGGCTCTACGAACACCGACACATGGGGCACGCAGTTCACCTGCACGCCAAGTCCCGCCTCGGCCGACAGCTGCAGGCGGTCTTTCGTCAGGTCGGACTCCATGCCGTGCAGCACCTGTCGCGCCTTTACGTTGAAGTCTGCCTCGCCTCCTGCCTTCCCATACACCTTCAGCCGTCTGGAGGCATAGAGGTCGTAGGTGACAGCCAGCGGTATGCCCACATAGTGGTAGCTTTTCTCGGTCACGATGGTCTGTTGTTCTATGTTCTGTATGAAGTCGGTGCGCAGTCGTTGGTAGTTCACGCCGGTCTTCAGACCCCATCTCTCGCCGAGACGGTAGCCCACCGACAATCCGAATCTTACGGGCATGTAGTGCTTGGTCTTCTCGCTGTAGTCGCTCAGGAAGACGGGACCGCTTTGCTTGGCGCCCATCGACTGTCCTGACATGTAGGAGTTGCCTACGTTCATGGCCATCAGCTGCGACGGACTCGCCTTCACGGGCGACACATTGCTGTGTTGTCCGTTCATGTTGTTGTTGGCATAGAGTTCCACAGTCAGGTTGCCGTTGCTGACTTTCCGGCTGGTGGCGTTTGTGCGTGAAACGGTTGACGACCTCATTGGCCGCGAGCTGCGTCTCTGCGTGTCCTTCATGTATGCGTCTTGTTGCTGTGCCTTTTCTTTCAGAGCATCAGGCTCTTCGCTGACTATTTGCTGCGGCTGATTGTCGGTCTCGGCCATTCTGCTCACCATCATCTCCGTTTCGTGGGGTGGGGAAGGAGTCTCAGCCTTGGCCAGCAGCAAAGGCTCAGATGCTGTCGGCACATAGGTTGAAGCCGTGGTTGTGGTCGCGTTGCGTTCCACCGATGCCGCCACATCCTGTCGCTGTTGTGCGTCCTCTTTGTGAGCCCCCGTTGCATCAGCAATGGCTGCAACTCCAGCATTCTCTTCAACGGTCATCTCATGCATCGTGTCTTTCATCAGCCAGAGTGCCCCTCCGCCCATCAGCAACAGGACGGCGGCGGCAGCTGCCGACCTCATCCACAGTGGCCACACGCGCGCTTTCCGCTCCTTTTCTTTCGTCGTCGTTGAGACCGGCTCGGTCATGGTCAGGCCAGCCTCTTGCTCTATCTGTGCCCAAAGGTCGTCGGGAGGAGCCACCTCGTAGCCCTCCATCCGGTTGCGCAGTTGTTGTTCGAAGCTTTCCTTTTTCATGTCCTTTCTTGTTTCTTCAGGTAATCGTTGATTTGCCGGGCCAGCATTTTCTTTGCCCTGAGATATTGTGACCCCGACGTGCTCTCGGTGATGCCCAGCCGCCGGGCTATCTCTTTATGGGGCATCTGTTCGAAGACAAAGAGGTTGAGCACCGTTCGGTAGCCCTCGGGCAGCTGTCCTATCATCTGTTGCAGCACATTGGGCGGCACGCGCTCAGGTTCTGCTTCCTCCTCGTCGGCCAGGTCGGCTGTCGGCATGTCGGTGGTCTTCATCAGGCTGTCCTTGCGCAGATGCGTCAGTGCCTCGTTGACGGTGATGCGAGCCATCCACGCTCCCAGCGAGCCCTCGCCACGGTATTCAAAGCGACCTATTTCAGTAAGAATCTTCACGAAAGCGTCCTGCAACACGTCGCGCGCGTCGTCGCCAGTCCCCATGTAGCGAAGGCAGATGGCCATCAGCCGTCCGCCATAACGCTTGTAGAGACTCTGTCCGGCGGTGTGCCGGTCGTGTCCGAATGCCTCGAGCAGTTCCTTTTCTGTCGTCACTGTCAGTCTGTTGTTTTTTTTCCTGAGAACAGCAATTGCTTGGCTGGTTCCAGTGTAATCGTGTCGCCCTGGTCACCGCCTACGATGCCTATCGACGTCGCGTAGTAGCGCAGCATCAGTGACCTTGTGGAGAGATAGACGACGCCTAAGCCGTCTTGATTCCCTTGCTCGAACACCACTTTCATCCAGTACTGCTTGCCGTCGGCGTCCTGCACTCCAATGTAGTTTTCCTTGGGTGGCAGGCGGAAGTAGTAGGCATCGTTGGAATAGCCGATGTCGTTTGCTGCGTTGAAGTAGATGCTGCCCTCGGCGTTGTTGCGCATCTGCGTCGACAGCTCGTCCTCTTTCCATCCCGTTTTTCCGGTGGCGGCCATCCATTCGTCCACGAATATCTGCCACGAGAAACCACTTTTCACGACGATTCTTGAGCCATAGAAATCTATTGTGCCTGTTCCGATATCCTCGCCGTCGTACGACCATTGGCCGTAGTATTGTTCGGGAACAATCTCCACGCTCCATTCAGTACTCGCCGTGTCCTCGTTATCAACTTTGCAGCCTTGCAGCACAAGCATACCCAGACACAGCATTGAGACCAGCCACCAGGCGTTTTTCTTCCACTTGTTCATATCTGTTTCCTTCTTGATTTCTATTCTTAGAACTGCAAATTTACGAAATCTTGCACAGATACGCAAATTTTTTTGTCCGGTCATCGCCCCAGCCCTCAATAACTATCGAAAACCTTCTATATAATAGGTGTCCTCTCCCAAGCATTGTGCCCCCATCAGGCTTCGCGTACGAAGCGGCACCGCCGCTTCCCCTCTCCTTTCTCCCCCCTAAAACGCCAAAATGAACGCCCCAAAACGCTTATCTCGCGCCCCCATTTCGCTGCTTTTCCCTAACGATTCCATTGATTTCGTTGAACGATTCCATTGAAATCGTCGAACAATTCCATTGATATCGTTCAACAATTCCATTGACTTCGTTCAAAAAAACTGCCAGTTTTTTTTCGTTTTTCTGCCAGTTTTTTGTCGTTTAATTGGCAAATAAAAAATGGCGCGCCATCAACTGCAGCAAAAAAACGCGCTTCTTTGATGCAAGATTCCTGCAAATGTCGCGTTTTGAAAACAAAAAACATGAATTGAGATATGAAAAGAACGTCGCTGTTGTCATTGGTTTTCCTGGCGCTTGCAGCCCATGTGGGAGCGCAATCAGTAAGTCCTGAGCAGGCTGCCGACACCATCAGCCCGCGCCCCATCTCACAGGTAGGCATGCTGGAATACATCTTCAAAAAGCCCGTGACGCTTGGAAAACCCACACGCAACGAGCGCACGCCGTGGCATCATCTGGTGAGCATCGGCGTGGGAACCATTGCAGACGATGACTTCTTCTACAGCTCCAACGTCGAGCCAGAGTGTTTCGGCTACTTCAACAGCGACTATCCTGACTCGCCCATGGAGCTGTATAACAACTCGAAGTATCGCTGGGGCGACCCATGGATTGGTGCTGTCTACGATGCCAGCTATCACCTGCGCATCTCCCGATGCTGGTATCTGGGACTCCACACAGGCTATCACTACGAGAGCCGCCCAGTGGAAAGCATATTGGAAAACAGGAAAGTGATGACGGAGACCTCGCGCAACTGGTACGTCATGCCCTCAGTGAGGTGGTACTACCGCGACACGCCCAGCACGCGATGGTATGGCGAGTTTGGCCTTGGCACCTGCACGCAGTGGACGCGCAAATGGCGAGTCTCCGGCATGCAGACGACCCACGATACGGCCGTCCATATCACCCTCCTCGGCTACGAGCGCACGCTCACGCACGGTCTTTTCCTCTATGGCGAGTATGGAGTGGGCTTCATGGGCCTGCTACGCTGCGGTGCGGGCTACCGGTTCTGATAGAGAGCATTCATGTAAACAATAACCCCCAACCAGTAAAAATGAAACCCTTACACATGATCTTCCTTGGCGCGCTGCTGCTGACCATACAGTCGTGCTGCTACGATTACGATGAGAACGTCGGCGAAAAGACACGCCCTGCCAAGATCGCCTACAACTATGCCAAGAAAACCTTGACGCGGCAGACCGACGTGCTGGCCATGGTCTACATCTTCAGCCAGTATATGAAACAGGACAATGATGCCGCCCGCGACTCGGTCAACAGCCACCTGCTGCGCTATGTGAAGATGACCCATGAGGCGCCAAAAGACGGAAACGGCGGCACCTGGACACTGCACTCGTTCGACGAACAAAGCGACATGGCCCACTATGAAGTGACCATTCACGGCGCCGACACGGCAAAGGTGCTCGACAAGGTAGGTGCGCGATGGGGCGTGGAAGCCATAGTCGGTGTGCATGGAGAAGCCTGCACGATGAGCCTTGTCATAGAGAGTCTCGGCGACGACCGCTGGAAGGTGGACGACTATTCGTTCATGCCCATCTCAATGGCTGCAGACGAAGAAGGGCAGCAATACTTCTCGGAGACAATCATCAGTGAGCAGTTCGGCAGTCACAATGAGTCCTGGACGCTCGCATGGCATCGGGTAGACGGTCACCAACCCTTCATCTATGCTGAGCTGGAAGGCCACGGGCAGCTCATCAGTGCCATGACTCCGAGAATGGCCATGGACTATATGGTGCAGAAACCGCTGAGGGTCGTCTATGTGGGCATGGACTATTCCGTGCAGCCCAGCGCCCAGCTCTGGGGCATCGTTCAGTGGCAGCGCAAGGCCTATCCCTTCCTCACCTTCTGGCAAGACGGGCAGATACGCCTTCTCGTGGACGACATCATTGATGGCACGGTTGACGAAATCACCGCCACCATGTTGTGGCAGTCGGTCTTGCTGGATTATGCCGGCAATGTGGACGAGTGTATGTACTGGTGAACTGATCAGCTATCAGGAGTTTCATTCAGGAGTTCAGGAGTTACAGGAGTTACAGGAGTTGCAGACGATACTTATAGCTTTTGAATGGCCGGCTTTAAGGAGTTGCAGGAGTTCTCTGCAAGCAGAGCGTCCAAGGCCTAATGCCCTTGGCCGAGCGCAGGAGTTGCAGGAGTTACAGACATTAGTTTTATTGGGTCAATTTAAAGAGCCGAGCAAAAAGTATCGTCTGTAACTCCTGAACTTCTGAACTCCTGCAACTCCTTAAATAGAGCCTAAAAAACTTGCCATTTCGCTCACTTATTCGTACCTTTGAATAAGGTACTCTCGTTCGGAAATGCTCAAATAAATTTGGCAATTCGCTCACTTATTCGTACCTTTGCAGCTCAAAAGAACAGCAGAATGATTGTTTGCATAGCAGAGAAACCCAGCGTGGCGCGCGACATTGCGCGAATCATTGGCGCCAACAGCTCACACGAAGGCTACATGGAAGGCAATGGCTACCAGGTGACCTGGACGTTTGGCCACCTGTGCGAGCTGAAGATGCCCGAGGACTACACGCCCATGTGGAAGCGGTGGGTGCTCAGTTCGCTGCCCATGATTCCGCAACGTTTCGGCATCAGGCTGAAGGAAGACCAAGGCGTGAAAAAGCAGTTTGCCGTGATTGAAAGGCTGATGCAGGCCGCCGACGGCATCGTGAACTGCGGCGACGCAGGTCAGGAAGGCGAGCTCATTCAGCGGTGGGTGATGCAGAAGGCACAGGCCAAATGTCCCGTGCAACGGCTGTGGATATCGTCGATGACGGACGAGGCCATACGCGAGGGCTTCCAGAAACTGAAGGACCAAAGCGAGTATCAGTCGCTCTACATGGCCGGTCTGTCGCGTGCCATTGGCGATTGGCTGCTCGGAATCAACGCCACACGACTCTACAGTATCAAATATGGACAGCCTGGACACCCTCTGAGCATCGGGCGCGTTCAGACGCCTACGCTGGCGCTCATCGTGAACCGACAGAAGGAAATTGAGAACTTCAAGCCAGAACCTTACTGGGTGCTGGCCACCGTCTATCGTGATACGCTCTTCACTGCTACCAAGGGGAAGTTCACCAACAAGGAAGAAGGCGAGAAGGCCTTTGCCACCATCGAGGGAAAACCCTTTGTGGTGACCGACGTGCAGAAGAAGAAAGGCACCGAGGCACCGCCGCATCTCTACGACCTCACCTCGCTTCAGGTGGACTGCAACCGGAAGTTCGGCTATTCGGCAGAGATGACGCTCAACCTCATTCAGTCGCTCTATGAGAAGAAGTTCACCACCTATCCGCGCGTAGACACACAGTTCCTCTCCGACGACATATACCCCAAGTGCGGACAGACCATGAACGGACTCTTCCAGACGCACTTCGCCGGACAGCAGCCCTACGCAGAGCTGGTGAAGGCACTCAGCGGGAAACCGCTGAAGAAGTCGAAGAAGGTTTTCGATACATCGAAGGTGACCGACCACCATGCCATCATCCCCACAGGCGTGCCTCCTCAGAACCTGAGCGATGCAGAGCGCAATGTGTTCGACCTGGTTGCACGGCGGTTCATCGCTGTCTTCTATCCCGACTGTAAGTTCGCGCAGACAACAGTGGTTGGAGAAGTAGGAGAGGAGGTGGCCCCTCAGGCAGCCTCTGAGGGAGCTTCTGTAGAGAAGAGCAAGGAAGCGGTGGAGTTCAAGGTGACGGGAAAGGAAATCCTCGACCAGGGATGGCGTGTCGTCTACGCAAAAGATGCGCCCATGGAAAACGACGAATCAGCAGATGCTCCGTCGGGAACAGCAGGGGCGAACGCTCCCACACTGCCGACCTTCCAGAAAGGCGAGAGCGGACCGCACAAGCCAACGTTGACGGAAAAGTGGACCACACCGCCGAAATACTACACCGAGGCCACACTGCTCAGGGCCATGGAGACAGCCGGAAAGTTTGTGGAAGACGAAACCCTGCGCGCTGCACTCAAGGAAAACGGCATTGGAAGACCGTCTACGCGCGCAGCCATCATTGAGACCCTTTTCAAGCGCCATTATATAAGAAAGGAGAGGAAAAACCTGATGGCCACCCCAACGGGAGTGGAACTCATCGACATGATCAAGGAGGAACTGCTCAAAAGTTGCGAACTGACGGGCATCTGGGAGAAAAAACTGCGCGACATTGAGCACAATCAATACGACCCGGCACAGTTCATCAACGAACTGAAAGAGCAGATTACGGCCATCGTGAACCAGGTGATGTCCGACAACAGCAACCGCCGCGTGACCATCACGACAGAGGAAGACCTGAAGAAAAAAAACAGGAAAGCCGCGCCAAAGAAGACGACAAAGGCGCCAGCCAGTCCAGCAAAGGACGTTGCCAGCGACCCGCTGGTAGGGCAGCCTTGTCCCGTTTGCGGAAAGGGTCACATCATCAAGGGAAAGACCGCCTACGGTTGCAGCGAATGGAAGAGCGGATGCACCTTCAGACAACCGTTCGAGTCGCCATCATAAAGCCCTACAGTTTCGTCCTCAAACGTCCCCCTTCAAGGCGAAAGAAAGGAAGAAGTGAAGGGGTAGACGAAGATTTGGCATCGCTGCACACAATAAAACGGCGTTTTTCGCGTTACTATCTAAGTATGAACATTCGTTGGTGTTTTCTTTTTACGTTGGTTCTGCTGCTCGCATCATGTGGTGCCGACCAGAACCTGAAACGAGGTGAGAAATATCTTGCCTTGGGAGAATATAATGATGCCGCCAACGAATTCAAGACCGCCTACCAGAAGACTCCTGCCAAGGATCGTGACAAACGCGGCCGCATTTCCGGCAAGCAGGCCTATTGCTGGGAGCGCATCAGTCAGTCGCAGAAGGCAATAGCCAGCTACAGAAACGTCATCCGCTACAAGCAAGACAATGTGGAGACGCACCTGTCGCTTGCTCGTCAGCTGATGAAGAACGGCAACTACAAGGAGGCCGCACAGGAGTTTCAGCTCGTGCTCGACTCACTTCCCGACAGCGAACTGGCCCGCAACGGACTGCAGGCTGCTCAGACAGCACCGCAAATCAAGCAGGACGGGTCGCGCTACACCGTGAAGAAGATGGACATATTTAACTCCCGCCGCGCCGACTACTGCCCCATGCTGGGCGGCGACCAGTTTGACCGGCTCTACTTTTCCTCCACCCGCAATGAAGCCCAGGGCAATGAACTGAGCGGCATTACAGGAGCGAAGCCCGGCGACATCTTTGTCTCTGAGAAAGACGACAAGGGGAAATGGGGACGTCCGCAGACCATCGAGAGCGGACTGAACACCGAATACGACGAGGGTGCCTGCTGTCTGTCGCCCGACGGTTCAACCATGTACCTGACGCAGTGCAGCACCGACCCCGACTATCCGCGCTATGCCAGCATCGTGACCTCACCGCGATCGGATGCCGCATGGGGCAAAAGCCAGAAGCTGGAACTCACACGCGACACGTTGTCTTCGTATGCCCACCCGGCCATTTCGCCAGATGGGCAGTGGCTCTACTTCACAAGCGACATGCCGGGCGGCAAGGGAGGGCTCGACATCTGGCGGGTCAGGCTCACCACATCGGGAACGGCCGGTGTGGAGAACCTTGGAGAACCCATCAATACAGAGGGCGACGAGATGTTTCCGGCGTTCAGGCCCAACGGCGACTTCTATTTCTCGAGCGACGGACATCCCGGACTTGGAGGCCTCGACATCTTCATCGCGAAGGTGGGAAGCAACGGACGCTACTTCCTGGAACATCCCGGCTATCCGCTCAATTCGCAAGGCGACGACTTCGGCATGACGTTTGAGGGCCCCCACAACCGCGGTTTCTTCTCGTCGAACCGCAATGACGGGCGCGGATGGGACCATATCTACAGCTTCGAGAAGCCGGAAATCATTCAGACAATTAAGGGATGGGTGTATGAAATGGACGGATATGAGCTGCCCGCCGCACAGGTGCAGCTGGTTGGAAACGACGGGACGAACCTGAAACTAAGTGTGAAGGGCGACGGTTCGTTTGAGCAGGTCATCAACCCGGGTGTCAGCTACATCCTGCTGGCATCGTGCAAGGGCTTCCTCAATCACAAGGAAGAACTACGCGTAGACGAAGTGATGGAGTCGACGGAATACACGTTGCAGTTCCCCTTGGCAAGCATTCGCGTGCCGGTGCTCATCGACAATATCTTCTACGACTACGACAAGGCCACGTTGCGCCCGGAGAGCAAGACGGCGCTTGATGAACTGGTGAAGCTGCTTGAGGAGAATCCCAATGTGACCATAGAGCTGAGCGCCCATGCCGACTATCGTGGCAGTGCCGCCTACAACAAGACGCTTTCGCAGCGAAGGGCCGAAAGCGTGGTGAACTATCTCATCGAGCATGGCATAGCCAAAGACCGCCTTACCCCGAAGGGATATGGAAAGGAGAAAGCCAAGACCATCAGGAAAAAGGTGACAGAAAAATACAAATGGCTGAAGGAGGGAGACGTCTTGACCGAGGAATTCATCAAGGCGCTTGGTGACAAAGAGAAAGAAGAGATTTGCAACCAGTTGAACCGCCGCACGGAATTCATCGTGCTGCGCACCACTTATGGCATGTTTGACGAGCAGGGAAACCTGAAGGTGCAGCCCAAGAAGAAAGACACCGAAGAGCCGGTTGACGACGATGCCTTCTTCGATTTTTAGGATTTGTCAGGTCCGTTCTGCTTGTAGTCTTCGGAAAACAGAATGCCTTGGCCAATCAGTTTTCGGATTTTAGTTCTGACAGTAATCCCAGACTGCCCGCAATGGTCAGGATGAGCATTGCCATGTAAACCGTGTTGAGCAAGGGAGAGGTGAAGAGTCCATTGGTGCTGAAGTCGGCCAGGAATCCCTGCATTGTACCAATAACAGAACTGATTGTACGGTTCAGCAGGCAGAACACAATGCCTGCCACGACGCACACGGCCGTCCAGATGTCGCTCAGGCGAAGCGAGCGACGGGGCAGATGGCTGACCACGCGCTCTGTGAACCCGTTGTCGGCAATGTCGGTTTGCTGTTCCTTGAAGAACATTCCAACCAGTTCGTCGTCGTCCTTCAAGATGTTTTCATACTTCTTTTCTTCCATAACCGTTTTCTCTTAGGTAGTTTGCCAGTTGTTTCTTTCCCCTCGACAAGTGCGATTTCACCGTTCCTTCAGGCATGTTTGTCACTTTGGCAATCTTGTCGATGGGTAATCCCTCCATGAGTTGTAGTGTGATGCAGGTGCGTTCTTCTGCCTTCAGCAGAGCCAGTGCACCATACAGGTCCATTCTGAGTGTAGTGTCGGCCTGTCGGGTCTCCTTGTTCTGAAGTCCGCTGCTGTCGATGTCGGTAGTGGTCTTCTGCGACCGCCGGTAGTCTATCAGCACATTGTAGGCGATGCGGTAGAGCCAGGTGGAGAAGCCCGAAAGGCCTTTGAACGAGGTGATGTGGGTGTAGGCCTTGAGAAACGTCTCTTGTGCCAGGTCGTCGCTGAGCTGACTGTCGCCCAGTGTCTGGCCAAGGAAGAAACGGCGCACGGGTGACTGGTATTTCCTGACAAGCTGGTCGAAGGCCCGCTTGTTTTTGAATACAGCCACCTGTGCTACAAGAGAGACGTCGCTCAATGCCTCCATTCTCGTCGATTATTTTTTCGATTCTTATTTTTCCGGGAGTCGTGCCTTCTCAGGAATGATAATCCACAGAACGGGATAAACGATGATTCCGCAGAAGGCAGTGAAGAATGTGAGGAACACATAGCCGACGCGCACCAGTGTGGGGTCTACGTCGAAGTATTCGGCAATGCCACCGCACACGCCTCCGAGAATGCGGTCGAAGGAACGTGTAAGTCTTTTCTGTACCATAGTCTTTTTCCTTTCTTTTATAGTTGATAATACCTGTTTGTCCGGTCATTCAGCCTTTTCAGGCTCTGTTCTTCTGGAAGTGTCGGGCGGTGTCTTGCCGTCAGGCGTTTCAGAAGGACCCTTGCTTGTCTTGCAGATCACGGCCTGCCCGATGCCGTAGAAGCATAGCAGCCATCCTAAACCAGCCAGGATGTTGGAGCCCCAGAACCAGAACAAAACGCCCAGTCCGATGCCGAGGAAGATGTTCCTGATGGCTTTTCGCCACAGCAGGTCATTGGTCTCCACGGGCTTCGTCATCAGTTCCTGTGGGATGGGCTGCCCCTGCATCATGGCCTGTTCCATCAGTTTGTAGCGCCTGTTGCGGTTTCTCACGATGATCCAGGCAATGAATGCCAGCAGCAGAAATGGTGAGATGACGATAATGAAAGTGAACACCAGGCCCACAATAGTCATAGCCGACAGGGCACCTTTATCGCGGAACAATTCGCCAAAATCGCCCCATCCGTCGTGTTCCCACCTGTAGTATTCCTCGTCAACAGAACTGTAGTCCTCCCCGTCAACAGGAGTTTGCGAGGTTGCCGACGTGGTGTCGGAGTAGGCCACAATGCCCGCTGTGTCAGAAGGGATTTCAAACGACGTCGTGTCCGCTGTCACCTTTGGGACGGTCAGCTGTGGGTTGTGGCGGTGATGTTGTGCACAAATCTCACCACTCATGGCGAGCAACAGTGCCAGTGTCAATAATGATAGATACCTTTTCATGTCTTTTCTCTTTCATTCTTGTTTTTGTCTGTTAGACGCAACGAAGCATGAAAAGGTTGCAAGCGTGATTATTTTTTTGAGTGAAGAGTGAAGAATTAAGTGAAGAGTGAAAAGTGAAGAGTGAAGAATTTGCTGCCGCCATTCATTTACCCTACATGAATTCCGGAAGGAAATTCTTCACTCTTCACTTTTCACTCTTCACTTTTTTAGAGTTCATTTCCTAGAATAGTCTGCATGCAATGCGCAGATTTACCACCGGAAAAGCCTTCAGGGCCTTGAAGAAATCGACGTAGTGGCCAACGCGTCCCTTCACGTTCATGTCCACCAGGTCGGTGCCATAGCAGTCCACGCGCGGTGTTCCTCCCCACATCAGCATGCCTGCTTCCAGACTGAAGGCATAGCGCTTGTCGCCCTGAGGTGTCGCATTGCCATAACCAAAGCCGAGGTAGGGCTTCAGCCGGTTGGCCTTCACAGAGCACTTCACCATGTTGTCCTTGTCGGGCTCCAGGTAGTAGTCGCCAAGGTGAATGCCCATGCGCCCGTACCTCTTCATATATTTATAGAGGTATTCCGTCTTCTCCTGTTCCAACACGATGGCCGCATTGCCGACTTCCATCAGCACCACTTCGTTGTCGATATTCCAAGGGTCTTCCACGGCATCTATCACTTTTCCATGGAGCGAATTGTAAAGACTCACCGAGTAGAGCACATTCATGGCCTCAGGGGTGTTGTAGGCTCTCGCAATCTGTTCGTTGCCGTAGTAGATGCCGCCCGTCAGGAACCATTTCTTGTTTTTGAACGGGAACACGTCGACAAGTAGCTTGGCGTTGTAGAAAGTTGGACGTCCTACCATCCGCACGTTCTCACTTAGCTCTTGGCCAGTCACCTGATTGAAGGCGTTGGCGAGCTTTTCAAACTTCGTCTCAATGCGGTTTCCGTTCTTGTCATACTTCGGATCGCTCTCACCGACCCTGATGCCGAAGTTCATGTGGGTCTTCAGCGAGGGAAAGATGGAAAAGCCTGCCCGAAGGTGCACCGCCTCACTAATGGGTGTGGAGAGGTCCAGACCGATGCCTGTTGTTCCTAATAACAGCGCACCCCACAAGCGGTCGAAGCGGTGGGTCTCCGACATGGTCGGCCGTAGCAACGTCACGTCCTGGGCGCGCGTCTCCACCATTACGTCGTTCTGCTTCATGCCTCTTTCCCAGGCCAGTGTGTCAACGACCTCCTGGCCAAATGCCATTTCCGACAACAGCAGCAACAGCACGCTATATGTCCATCTAAGTATCTCTTTCATCTGCAAAATGTTTGTTGGTCTAATATATAAATGGTTTTGAGAGGGCAAAATTAGTGTTTTTTTTCTATACTTGCAATAATACCTATATTATTTTTCTATAAAAAATGTCAGCAAAGTGCCGCTTTTCGCGAAATAATCCATGGTTTTTAACAACAGGAAAAAGCATAAAACAACTTGCATGGCGTTTTTACGGTGCATAAAGTCATGTTGTTTGGCAAAAGTTTTGTACTTTTGTGGCCGACAAACAATCATAGAATGAAACAACGCTTATGAATTTTCTGGAAATCGTAAACAAACGCTTCAGTTGCAGAAGCTATGAAGCGAGAGACGTCGAGAAAGAGAAACTCGACTACGTGATGGAGTGCGTTCGTCTGGCACCTTCTGCCGTTAACCGGCAGCCCTGGGTGTTCCGCATCATCAGGAGTGAAGAGGGAAAAGCGCTGATGCAGCGATGCTATGACCGCGAGTGGTTTTGCACGGCGCCCCTTTACATCCTTGCATCTGTGCGTCACGATGAGGAATGGGTGCGCGCTGATGGGAAACACCATGGCGATATCGACGTGGCCATTGCCGTGGAACACCTGTGCCTGGCTGCAGCTGAGATAGGTCTGGGCACCTGCTGGGTATGTAATTTCGATGCAGACCTGTGCAAAAAGGAACTGGATTTGTCAGAAAAGGAAGATCCCATCGCCATCATTCCCATTGGCTATCCGGCATGCGACGTAACGCCCAAGAAGCGGAAGGCAATGGAGCAGATGACACTTATTGATTAGACAAGGTAGAATCGAGATAACTGGCGGAACAATCTTTGGGCGGTTTCTACTGCTTAAAATACTTAAAGTTTCAGTGTGATATTTGCTGCATTCGGTTTTTTCAGCTAATTTTGCGCCGCAAAACATAACAGTAAACAAATAGAACGAAGACATGTTTAGCATCGTGAAAAATGAAAGAGTGGGGCAGAGGCTGGCGACCACCATTGTGGCCCTGTTCATGCTGCTTGTCGCACCAACGGCTTTGGCACAGACCGACAGCGTGCAGACCACTACGGGCGAGATGGCGGAAGCCAAGGTTGATTCGGCCCTGATAGACAGCATCAGCTTCGACGAGCAGGCCATTGCCGCCGCCGACAGCCTGCTGCTCATGGAGGAGACTCCGGGACTACACCAGCAGCTGAAGAAGAAATTCGTAGAGGGCAACCCCGCCTTCATGTCGCTCGTGGCACTGGTGCTGGTGCTCGGCCTTGCCTTCTGCATAGAGCGCATCATCTATCTTACGCTGAGCGAGATAAACGCCAAGAAGCTCATGGCCGACCTGGAATCAAAGGTCATGGACGGCGACGTGGAAGGCGCAAAGGATATTTGCCGAGACACGCGTGGGCCAGTTGCCAGCATCTGCTATCAAGGACTGATGCGCATAGACGAGCCTATGGAGGACATTGAGCGCAGCATCGTCAGCTACGGTTCGGTGCAGAGCGCCAATATGGAACGAGGATGCTCGTGGATAACGCTGTTCATTGCCATGGCCCCGTCGCTTGGATTCCTCGGCACTGTCATCGGAATGGTGATGGCATTCGACCAGATTCAGACCGAGGGAGACATCAACCCCACCATCGTGGCAGCGGGAATGAAGGTGGCGCTCATCACCACGATCTTCGGTATCATTGTCGCGCTCATCCTGCAGGTGTTCTACAACTACATTCTCTCAAAGATTGAACACATCACCTCGCAGATGGAAGAGAGTGCCATCTCTTTCCTCGACATCGCCATGAAATACAAGCTGACAAGGCATGGTTGACCTACTACTCATCGTTATGTATCTGGCGCTTGTTGCGGCGCTGGTGCTGGCTTTCTGGTCGGCAGGGCGTAGCATGCGCAGGCGCGACAAGTCGCAGCGGGTGGTCAACCGCATCCCCGTCATGCGTGTTGTCTGCATTACCGTGGCCTTACTTGTGGTGCTGTTGGTGTTGACGTTCCTCTGCGGATCGTCGGCGCCCATGGCCATCAACGGCCACCGCTACGACACCTGGTTCTGGCTGAAAGCCTCCGACATGTTCATCTTCACGGCCATCGCGCTGATGGTTGTCGCCGTCGTGGGCGTGGTCGTCAGCTTCTCTGGGTACTTCAGAAAACACTAAGTTCGGCCTGACATTCATCTTCTGACCATAATCATCTGAAATGTTGTTCGAAAGAAAACGACGCTCCATACCTGCCTTGAACACGACGTCGACAGCCGACATCTCGTTCATGCTGCTCATCTTTTTCCTTATCACCACGTCTATGGATATGGACAAGGGACTGATGCGCCAGTTGCCGCCGCTCGACAACAAGAAGGAAGAGGTGACCATAGACGTTGACAAGGACAACGTGTTGCGGCTGGTACTCTCGGAAGACAACCTGCTGACCGTCAACGACAGTGCTGCCGACATGAAAGACCTGCGGCAACGTGTGATGGAGTTTGTGGCCCATTGTCCTGACCGCGAGCACCATGTCATCTCGGTGGAGATGAGTCGTCAGACCCACTATGATGCCTATTTCAACCTGCAAAACGAGGTGGTTGCGGCCTATCGCTCACTGCGCGAGGCACGTGCACGCCGCGTCTACGGGCATACATTCAGCGAGTGTACGGCCCAGCAGCAGGATGCTTTGCGCGCCTATTTCCCTCAGCGCATCGCTGAGACCTACACACCGTCGTCCACCCCCCAACAGCCAACCTCCCCGCAGCCATGAGCATGTTCCGCAGAAACCACGACCACTCGGTGCCAGGACTGAACATGTCGTCGATGCCCGACCTCATCTTCACCGTGCTGTTCTTCTTCATGATTGTCACCCACATGAGGAGTGTTCCTGTGAAGGTGCGCGTGCAGGTGCCGCAGGGAACGGAGCTCACCAAGCTCACCCGCAAGTCGGCCGTCACCTATATATATATAGGCCAGCCCATGACCGGCAGCGACAAGGGCCAGCAACCGTCAACGCGCATCCAGCTCAACGACAAGTTTGCCACCGCCGACCAGGTGGCTCCCTTCGTCATGGCTGAGCGCTTGTCTATGTCGCCCGACGACAAACAGGCCATGACCGTGAGCATCAAGGCCGACAAAGAGACAGACATGGGCACCATTACCGATGTGAAGCAACAGCTGAGAAAGGCAAAAGCCTACAGGATCAATTATTCTGCATCTTATAGATAAGAAACGTGATTTTGTCTACAAAATGCCTGTATTTTTGAATAATTCGTGTTTTTTTTGATTGTTTTTGTGGATAATTGAAAAAAAAGCCTTATCTTTGCAGAAATAATCATTAGCAATGGCACAACATCATTTAGATTCTCTCGACAAGAACATCCTCCGCATGATTGCGGAAGATGCACGTGTTCCTTTCCTCGAAGTGGCCCGCGCCTGCAATGTCAGTGGCGCCGCCATTCATCAGCGCATTCAGAAGCTGACCAATCTGGGCATTCTTAAAGGCTCGCAGTTTATCATCGATCCCGAAAAAATAGGCTATGAGACCTGCGCCTATGTGGGGCTCAACCTTCAGGACCCTTCCAAGTTCGACGTCGTGGTTGAGGCTCTTCGCGACATTCCCGAGGTGGTGGAATGCCACTATACGACTGGCGACTATGACATGTTTATCAAGATTTTCGCACTGAACAATCACCATTTGCTCACCATCATCCACGATAAGCTGCAGCCGCTGGGCCTTTCGCGCAGCGAGACCATTATTTCCTTCGGCTCTGCCTTCAACAGGCGTCTGCCTATTGTGGACCTTCCTGAGGAACCCGAGGATTGAGATAGTCTACGAAATCGTAGGCATATTGGTGGCGCTCGTCGGCAGGATGAGCTTCCCTCGACACCTCTTTCCACCCATCGTAGGCAGGGAAGAAGGCATCGGCATCAGCGGGCGTGTCGTCGATTTCCGTCAGACACAGTCTGTCGGCCTTAGGCATTGCCTGCCTGTAGACGCTCTCTCCGCCAATGATGAAAACCACTTCGTCTTCACCGCAATGAGATAAAGCCTCGGCCAGCGACCTGAAACAGTCGCAGCCGGGGATTTTTTTTTGCTTACGGCTCAGTACAATGTTCCGCCTGTTGGGCAGCGCCCCTTTGGGCAGACTCTCGAAGGTGCGGCGTCCCATGATGATGGTGTGGCCCGTCGTGAGCGCCTTGAAGCGTTTCAGGTCGTTGGGCAGCCAGTAGATGAGTTTGTTGTCTTTGCCAATGGCGCGGTTGCGTGCAACGGCGGCTATGATGTTGATCTCCATGTCGAACGATTGCTGTTAAAGATTTGACAATCAGCGCTTTCCTTGTTTTGTTTCGTTGTCTTTACACCGACACTTCTGCCTTGATGTGAGGCCACGGATCGTAGTTCTCGAGCTGGAAGTCCTCATACTGGAAACTGAAAAGGTCCTTCACGTCGGGATTGATTCGCATCACAGGCAACGGTCGCGGTGTGCGTGTCAGCTGCAGGCGAGCTTGTTCCAGATGGTTCAGGTAGAGGTGTGTGTCACCCGTGGTGTGGATGAAGTCGCCGGCTTCCAGTCCGGTCACCTGCGCCATCATCTGCAGCAGCAGGGCATAGGAGGCAATATTGAAGGGCACTCCGAGGAAGGTGTCGGCCGAGCGCTGATAGAGCTGTAGCGACAGTTTGCCGTCGGCCACGTAGAACTGGAACATCGTGTGGCAGGGCGGCAGCGCCATCTTGCTCACTTCCGCCACGTTCCAGGCACTCACAATCATTCGTCTGGAGTCGGGATGGTTGCGTATCAGGTCGAGCACGTTCTGAATCTGGTCGATGGTTCCCCCGTCATAGTCGGGCCACGACCGCCACTGATGACCGTAGACGGGTCCCAGCTCGCCGTTTTCATCGGCCCATTCGTTCCAGATGCGCACGCCGTGCTCCTGCAGGTAATGCACGTTGGTGTCGCCCTTCAGAAACCACAGCAGTTCGTAGATGATACTCTTCAGGTGGAGCTTCTTGGTGGTGAGAAGCGGGAAGCCGTCGCTCATGCGGAAGCGCATCTGATGGCCAAACACGCTGCGTGTGCCCGTTCCCGTGCGGTCGCTTTTGTCCGTCCCCTCGGTCAGGATTCGGTTCAGGAGGTCTAAGTACTGTTTCATGATGCTATGTCTTTTTCTTTATTCTTTGTCGGTGATGACGATTTCGGGTGGTGTCTCTGGTGCGTGTGAGCTCCTTATCTTCCATTCCGCCGGATAGAGGTTGTTGGCGCGCGTGCCGATGTTCTTCACGAAGCCGAGTGGCATGCTGCGGTAGGTGACCAGCACAAAACCTCGTGGCGTGCCGTCGGGCAGTGCGACGGCCTCACGGCGCAGGTAGGCAACGGCCTGTTCGTAGGTGAGCTCGCATTGCGGAAATGCACCGCGTTGCAGACATCGCGAGAGTGCCAGACCCGTATCGGGGACAAGGTCCTTGCCTTTGTTCTCGCCGATGGGCACGCCGGCATGGAGCACGTGAAGTTTCGCCACAGCCTTGTCGTACACCTCTTTCCATGCCGATGGAATGGCCACCGCATGTCCGTTCAGCTCTGCTGCCACAAACCTGTGGGCATCTGTCAGCGGCAGTGCCACCGTTTTCTTTCGATCCGGCTGCCCTCCCTTCGCTTTCTTTACTTTTTTAGGTTTCGCAGGCTCCTCGTCGAGGCGACCCTCTTTGCGCACGATGGCCATGAAAAGTCCCTCGCCGCACGTCTTTCCTGGTAGGAAACGATAAACAGGCTTGTCGAAGCCTTCGAGCAGCGAACCGGTGATGTTCCAGCTCTCGTCTACGTCGACGCCTACGATGCTACCTCCCAGTTCTTCTGCTATCCAGCGCACATTCTCCTCGTTTTCCTTCGTGTTGAACGTGCAGGTGCCGTAGATGAGCAGCCCGCCAGCCTTCAGGCATTTCCACGCATCTGCCACAATCTCACGTTGCAGTTTCCAGCACTGTTCCACATTCTGAAGGCTCCACTCGTCGATGGCGCCGCTGTCTTTGCGGAACATGCCCTCGCCCGAACACGGAACGTCCGTTAGGATGACGTCGAACAGCAGTCCCGATTTGCTGAAGTCCCTGGGATAGCTGTTTGTCACGATGACGTCTTCGTGTCCCCATTTCTGCATGTTTTCGGCCAGAATCTGGGCGCGGTTCCTTATCGGCTCATTGCTCACGAGCAGGCTTCCCTCGGGCAATGCGGTGCGTGCGAGCGTGCTTTTTCCACCGGGAGCCGCACAGAGGTCGAGCATCATCACCGGCTGACGGACTTGTTGGCGGATGATGTGGTGCAGAAACATCGACGAGGACTCCTGCACGTAATAGGCGCCGGCATGCAGACAGGGGTCGAAGGTGAACGCGGGCCTTGTGTCCAGCTGCCAGCCGTCGTCGCACCAGGGCACGTTTTTAAGCGGAGCAACGGCCAGATGGTCGCGCCTCATGCCCTTTGTTCGGTTCAGACGGATGCTGGTGGGCGGCTGCTGGAGCGTCAGTGCTTGCTCCACCACCTTGCACAGCTCGTCGCCCATCACGGCCTTCGTTTGTTGGATGAAATCCTCTGGCAGCATATTCATTTTGCAAAGATACGCCTTTTTGGCGAAAACGACAAGCCGCCGTGCAATATTTTTCATCATTGTCTATCTGCGGACCTCGCAATCGTGAAGGGCAGGGTGGGGGATGAATGCAGTATGGAGTGTTAAATCAACAGAGCAAAGTTTTTCGACAAAAATACCCACCTGGCTATCCTGTTTTGGGGGGTGCATGAAGGGAGTTTGGCGTTTATGAAGAGTTTATCCGGCAGATTTTCTAAGGAAAACTGGCGGTTTTCCTCAACAAAATCAATGGATTTGTTGAACAAAACCAATGGCTTCGGTCAGCTAAAACGCCAGTTTTGCCAAGAAAAACCAGCATTTTTCATCGTCAAAAGCGCCGTTTTTCGTTGATAAAAATGACAGTTATTTTGTAATGGCTTGACAGTCAGGTGATTGCAGAAAGTCGCCAAGAATCGCTTATTTCGCACCGAAGAGCGAGTTGGTGAAAAAGAATCGATTCTCAGTGTTAAAAAGGGGTAGACGAAAAACCATGTTTTGGCTAACTAGTGTATTTTTTATTTAAAAAATTATTGGTGTCCGATAAAAAATTGAGCTAAGCCGACAGAAAAGGGGACAAACCTTTCGGCAAGTCCCCAAAGATTTGTAATTTTGCG
>OCTW011544209.1_pt1 | contig 20180 bp, 20 predicted proteins | sample 1539671 | NCBI WGS metagenome assembly OCTW01 (sample SAMN02144230, study PRJEB22623) | gut metagenome | biome: sheep rumen | host: Ovis aries | place: New Zealand
CGAAAGCCTTGATCTCTCTTTCCCCGTCACTGTGCTTTCTTCCGCAAAGGTTACGCCGCACAGCCTGCACTTTGATTTCAGCGGGCAGTCATTGGGGCAGGAGGCGAAGCTCTCGGTCAGCTACACTATCCCCGTCCGGCAGGAGATTCGTTTAGAGCAGGGCGGGCTTCGCATGGCCGAAAGCGTCGTGGCCGGAGACTCCATCACGGCGACATTGCCTCTTATGAACATGGGCAAAGCAGACATCCTAAACGCGATGGTCACGATTTCCCTACCGGGGATCACCGAGCGTCAAAGCGTGCTGGTCGGAACGATCCAGCCCGGAGAAACAAAGCAGGCGCAGCTCACGATCACAGCGCCGAAGAACGCGCTGGGTGAAAGCAGCGGAACGCTCACCGTCTCTGGCGAGGACAACGACGGCAATTCCGTCTCCTTTGATCTCCCCGTCAACCTCATCGTGGAGGAAGCGGTCAAGACAAATGTGCTTGACACCCAAACGGCAGCTAAGCAGAAAACGCCTGCCTCTGTGATTGTGCTCTCCATTGTCTGCGCCGTGCTTGTCGCCGCACTGATAACGCAAAGCATCCTCCTCAGAGGCAAGCTCCGCAGGCTGGAAGAAGACCGGCTGTAATAGCTTAACAACAAAGACTCTTTCCCTCTCTGCACTGTCTTTGACGTTGGTATTCTACCCTCAAGATGGACCACTATGACCCCTCCCTCGGTCCAGTAAACAGGCGCAGCTCGCCCTTGGCGGAGAGCTGCGCCTTTTCTCATTTCATGCGGTATAGGTTGGATGTGAAGCTGCCGTTGTCGCGGTGGCGGTGCTCTCTCTCGATGTAGCCATGCGTCTCCAGATCGGAAAGGGCCCGCTTGACCGTACTCTTCGAGAGACCGAGATCGACGGCGATGGTCTTGATGCCCGGCCAGCATTCTCCCTTGGAGGCGGACATGCTTTTGAGGTATATGTAGACGGTTTTCGCCCGGTGCGGCAGGCTGTTGTCGGCGTAGATGGTGTCAAAATAGCTGATCCGACCACCTCCTATGTCTTGACGTGCGAAGCGGGAATATCCTCAGCAGTTCCGGCCTCGTCGCTCTTTTTTGCTCCGCCTCTGGCCTTGATCGGGTATCGCGCTTGAATTGCAGAGATCAGCTCCTCCCGCCCCGCATAGCGGATCGTTGCGTGCTCCCGCTTGGGTACTGTGAATGGCTCTTCGAAAGAGATACCCCATTCGCGAAACAGCCGCAGGCGTGTCCGCATCGGGTGCATGCCAGTTTTCATCACGACAAAATGCCCTTTGGGGATGGACTTCAGCTCGTCGGCGGACAGGAGCGGGCGCTCTGTCATTTGCAGATCCTGACTTGGTTCCTTGCTCTTGTGTACTGTGCCGGTTAGCACGGTACGATTGCCCAGAGCTCTTGACAACACCTCGGCAGTCTGACTGTTCGGGGCGAAACCGCCGAAAATCGTGTCCTGGCAGTTATCCTGAATGATTTCGCAGCCCTCCTTGCCGTAGTTTTTCTCGAGTTGCGCAAGGCTCTGGATGATCGGCACCAGCGTCAGCTTACGGGATCTGCCTGCGGAGAAGAGCGGGAGAATATCAAAGGCAGGCATGGTTCCCAGCTCGTCACAGAAGAGCACCACACGGTTTTTGAGCTTTCCGCCGTTCTCGTCGGCCACGGCGAACAACTCGCGGGACAGGTTCTGGATCATCAGTCCTGCCATGAAGTTCTTGGTCGTATCTTCTTCCGGCAGGATCAGAAAGATGGCACACTTCTGGGATGCAAAGGTCTCGGCATCGATGGCGCTGTCAAAGCACAGCACATGCTCCAGCTCGGAATCCAGGAAAGCGTTGAGCCGGGAGAGAACGGTGGACATGACCGAGGCCATGGCCTGATCCGCCGCGTTCAGCGCGGCGCCTGCAAACCAGCGCGCTTTGTGGTCCGAGGGAAGCATGTCCATCAGGATCTGAAAGTTGCTCTTTCCGGGCAGTCTTGATGGTTCCAGCAGTTCCTGTACCAGCTTGAACACAGACGGAATGTGCCTGCGCTCGCCATAGCCGTCTGTAGGCGGCAGAAACTCCGCCATTAGCAGAAACACCGCCGTCAGCAGGCCCTCAGCCGCATCATAGAAGAAGGCGTTTTGACCGTAGTCCGTATCGGCGCTGGGATTGATAATCGTCTTGGCGAGGATCTTGGCATATTTTTCAGCCTTAGCGCGGGAGGCCAGATCGTTCTCGTCTGCTCTGGCTCTGTCCATGTAGCGGTTGATCAGCGTCAGAAGATTGTTCCCGTCCGAGCGGGTTGGATTGCGCAGGTCGATCACTGCTATCTGGTATCCGTAATACTTTTGAGCAATGGTTCCGTAGTTGCGGGCGAGGTCGCCTTTGGTGTCCAGCGCGAGGAAGCTCATGCCGCTGGCGCAGGCGTATTCGAGATTCGGGTAGAGGAAAAAGGCCGTCTTGCCGACGCCGGAGGCTCCGATCATCAGGCAGTGGATATCGTCGCTGTCCACAAGGGCTTTCAGCTTTTTTGCGCCTCCGACGCAGCCGAGAATGAGCCCCTGCTTTTCCGGGCGCTTCTCTCCCTTTCTCCAGTCCTTCAACGCGAAGGGTACATAGGCGAGGGCTTTCTTCATCTCCGCCGTTGTCGCCCAGCGGGCGGTACCGTGCTGGCCGTCGCCCACAGTCACGGATTTGATGCTGCTAAGTTTGTAGTTCCCGCCGGCGAGTGTGATGCCGCCGATCAGCAGCAGGGCCATCAAGCCCACGCCGACCAGGATCCAGACGCTGCCGAGGCCGGCCAGCGTTTCCCACATGGCATTAAAGTCCGGCAAGCTGAACGGCGTGCTGTTGGCTTGTAAGTAAATCATCGTTCCAATCCTTCATCTTCGGTATTTGCGTCATGACCGTCAGCCCTTCTGCTTCAAGCTGCCCGGCCATGTGTCGGTTGGCTTTCTGCCCGGCCTCGTCGTTGTCCAGACAGAGCAGTACGGTGTCCGCCTGCGGCATCTGCTCCAGCGTCTTCAGCACCGGCTGAATGGAGGTACCGCAGCAGGCGACGTAGCTGTTCTCCTGCCAGTTCTGCGGATACAGCGAAATATGCGACAGAAGATCAATGGGAGCCTCAAAGACAAGCAGGCTCCCGTTGGTTCCTATATGGTGGAAGCTGTACTGCGGATCGCTGCCCTCGATGTTGATGCGGAAGGTTTTTCCCTGGCTGTTGGTGCTGCGAACATGTGCGTGACGGGCGACGCCGCTCTCATCAATGCCGACGAACACCGCATTATGGTATTTGGCATCTTCATAGAGCAGCTTCTCATGGGCGAAGGCGGAAATCACCTTGCTGTCGATCCCACGCGTCTTGCTGAGGTATGCGAAAACCCTCCGCATATCCGAATTTGCTTCGGGTAATGCGAAGGGCTTCGCTTCTTTCTGAAGCGACTCTGTCGGACGGAAGTCCCCGCCGAGGAGCGTCTGCACCGCTTCCGGAAAGCTCATGTTATAGTAGTTCTGCAAAAAGCTGATGGCGTTGCCGCCGCGCTGTTCGGCGTGGTCATACCACTCGCCGCCGCGTATGGTAACGCTGTGGTTGCTTGCCAGGCGTTTCTCTCTGCCGGAGCGGATCAGCTTTTCGCCTCTGCTTTGGAGAAAGACTGTAAGGTCGGTCGCTGCGGCCTGCTGTTTCTGCTCTTGGGTAAAGGAAATATAGTTTGAGATAAAAACACCTCCATACACTTGAAAGAAAACACTTTTGCGGGTATACTGTCTGCCAGCAAAACATAAGGAGCGTGGAATCATGAATCCCATACTTGACGCAATGAAATCCCGTCGCAGTATCCGGAAGTATGCGCCGGATATGCCGGAGCGGGAAGATTTAGAAAAAATCATTGAGGCCGGTCTCTACGCTGCCAGCGGCCATGGAATGCAGTCCTCCATGATCGTTACCATCACTGACAAAAAACTGCGGGATCGGCTTATGGAGATGAACCGCAAGATCGGCGGCTGGAAGGAAGGCTTTGATCCCTTTTACGGCGCGCCGGTTGTTCTGCTTGTGCTGGCGGACAAGGCCAGCCCCAACCATGTGTACGACGGCAGCTTAACCATGGGGAACATGATGCTTGCCGCTCACGCGCTGGGCCTGGGCAGTTGCTGGATCAATCGGGCAAAGGAAGAATTCGAGTCCGAAGAGGGCAAGGCGATTCTTCGCGAGCTCGGCATTGAGGGCGAATGGGAAGGCATCGGCCATTGTGTGGTCGGGTTCATCGACGGCGCAGAGCCGGAAGCCAAGCCGCGCAAAGCCGGCCGTGTATACTGGGCCGAGTAATACTGTGTCAGCAAACAGGAATCCGCATCAGGGATCAACTCCCCGATGCGGATTCCTGCTCTTGAATACTTCTTCTATGCCTTCGCTCTTCCAAGATCCGATCCAGCTTCTTCAGCTCCTCTGGTAATACATAGGGCGGGTGACAGGAAAGCAGCGGGAACTGCTTTTCCCGCTCTCTCGCAGCCTTCCTATAGGCCCGTCTGTGCTCCCACCAGCTTTTCTGCTCGGCCCACGAGGTCTTTCGGATTTGCTCACGCATAGTACTGCATCCTTTCTGCATCAACGGCAATTATCTTTCGTCCCAATCGTTCCGCATAGTGCAGCGCAACAGGGATTAAATAATCCGTTTCGCTCTTTACCGCTATCACATGTTCCGCTTTGTCCACAGCGTTCAGCATGGCGATTGCTTCGCAGGCGGCAGTCTTTTCCATGGATACGAATTGCACGTCAGAGCATTTGGCCTGTTCATTGAAGTACCGATCACGAAGCTCCGGCGTCCACTTGGTTGGCTGTTCCTCGTAGGGAACCAAACAGGTCAGGCTCATTTCGGGATCGTTCTCACGCAGGCTGTTAATCATTTCCGCAGCATACAGGCCGACGCCGGAGTCCATAACCACTGTGAAGTCGGTTACTTCCTCCGCACGGAGAAGTGTGATCCGATTCAGCAAGAGCAGTTTCAGCGCGGCGCAGCTTTCATCCTCTTCGTCATAGCCCCATGGGAAATGGATAGGACTACAACCAATAATTGCACAGGTGTTCTGTCTCATCTCTTCGCTCCTGTCTCTTTATATTTGGCGACGCTAAATTTATTTTATCATATTTGGCAATACCAAATTATATAAGCGCTCCAGCACATATACTTTATGTGTTGGAGGTGGTGTAGTGAAAACACGCAAGCTGGCTTTGGGAGATAAAAACATCATCGGCGCCCGCGTGACCGAGGCAAGACTTGCTCAGAATATGCGGCAGAACGAACTGCTTGCCCGTCTGCAAACCGCAGGTGTGGATCTGAGTACACCCGCCCTCTCTCTTTTGGAAGGGCAGAAGCGTCCGGTCTCGGATATCGAATTGAACGCTCTGGCCGATGTTCTGAACGTGTCGGTAGATTGGCTTCTCGGTCGGGAAGATAAGGAATAACTCATTTGAGTTATTTTAACTCTTTTGAGTTAAACTTTTCAAGAGTTTATGGGTATCCTCGAAGCAGGAATCGAGGTGTACCCCATGAACATTGGAGAAGCCGTCAAGGCGCGAATTTTAGAGCTGTGCAGTGAGCGTAATTTGACCGTGAACAAGCTGAGTACCATCAGCGGCGTCACGCAGTCCACGGTCAACAACATCGTCGGCGGACGCAACAACAGCACTACGGTGGCGACCGTCAAAAAGCTGTGCGACGGTCTCGGCATCACGATCACGGATTTCTTTACCTCAGATCTGTTCCGGGATTTGGAGCAGGAAATCAAGTGACAGAAGAAGATCCGCAACGGGCATTCTTATCTTGCCTGCTGCGGATCTTCTTATTCCCCGAGGACGTCCAGCATGATTTTGGCCCCCAGACGAAAGCCCTTGCTGAAGGTCTGGCAATCGGTGATAACCATGACCTCTCGCTGAGCTGTTTGGTATTTTTGAAAGGCCGCTTTTCCTTTCTCATCCAAGATTTCGTACAGCTCGTTTTCTGCCTCGACCGTCTGCTGGAGCGCGTTGGCGTACTCGTCGCCCTGACGGAAGCCTTGCTCATAGGGGTGAATGCTTCCGCTCCACAAATCTTCGAGTATATACATGGTTTTTCCTCCTCGCTGTTGGTAGCAAACACAAGTACCACAACTTCGTTCAAAAGTCTATCCTCAAACTCAAGTTCTTTGCATAGTTTGCCCCTGCACCGGCTCCTCATGGTCGTCAATCTTGTGACCCATAGCGAGGCGCTTTTGCAGGAGTTGCTTTCGTCGGTGGGAATCCACGCGGATGCCCTTGGGGTTTTCAGTCATGGCTCTCTCACGAAAGATGCGAGAGGCGTGGTGTAGGAGTCTTGTTGCGGAGAGCATGATCGAAGGATCACAGTGCTCGCCCATCCGGTCAAACAAATATTGAGCATAGATATTGCCCTGCGCGGCGGAGCTTTCCAGCCAGCGCAGGGCTTTTTCCTTATCTTGATGGATTTCCAGGCCTTGCAGATACAGCTTGCCAAGGGCGTATTGGGCATATTGGTTTCCCAGCTCCGCCGCTCGCGTGAACCATTCCAGCGCGGTATTCACATCTCTTTCCACGATCTCCCCGACAAGACAGAGCTTACCGAGGCGATACATGGCGTAGTCGTAACCGTGGGCAGCGGATTCTTCCAGCCAGTGGAGCGCAGAGGCGGGATGGTCAGGCAACAGCATTTTGCCGAGGGCGTATTCCGAGACTTCGTTCCCGCCCTCGGCGGAGATCCAAAACCAGCGTTCGGCCTCCTGCAAATCCTGCGGCACCTCCACGCCGTCCCGGTATAGCTTTCCCAACACATGCGCCGCCCATGGGTGCCCCTGCCGCCATTTGGATTCCCAATAGTCGATATGGGTATCTCCATAGTTAGGCTGGGACTCTTGCTCGGCCAGTGGCACGGAAGGCAGTTCCGGCAGCTCATGGATCACCGGCTCGTCCGGCATCTCCTCATCCTCAAAGGTGTAAACGTCCAATCGGATATTCTCGGCCTCCCGGATCACCATGTTCTTGAGCGCCCGAAACTCCTTCTGTTGAGAGAGCGGGAGATGCTCACGGGGCTTGTCCTTATAATAGCCCTCCAGTTCATCCCGCAGCTTGTTCCATGTCTCATAACAGGCGGCGACCTCCGGCTGCTTTGACAGTTCATCCACGATGCTGTCCACAATTCCCTTGGCTTCCTTCGGCAGATAACCATACTGCTTCTTGCCCCTGGCCGACCCAAGCATCATCACCAGTTCCTGCATCTTTTGCTCGATCACAGGGCTGGTACAGACCTTCGCCTGCATTGTTTCAATCAGCTCGCGCATGGAAGCCTGCACCTTGGCCGTCAGTTCCTTGTAGGAGATATCCTTCTGCGTATAAAGCTGGTACATCTCATCCTGAAAGATCGAGTTGGTCATCAGAGAGCGCAGGGCGTTGACTGCTTTTTTCGAGAGATATCCCTCCTTGGGTGTATCGCTCCAAGCCATCATGTGGATGTGCGGGTGGTGACCCTCGTCGTGGAAGGCCGCGTACCAGTAAAAGTGCTCCGGAGGGATTTTCATGGCGTCGGCAAATTCCGCCTGATGCTGAATCAGCAGCTTACGCCATCTCTCTGCATTGTCATAGTCGAGGCGGGCGGCGTCTTCCCGGCGAAGAGAATAGATGATCGTCCATGTGTTTCCCTCGTGGGTTTCCAATTTATGTAGTGCGGTGCTCAAGTCAATATTCTCCTCGGCGCCAAAGAGACCGTGCGTTCCGTGTTTCGCTGCACGGGGACGGGTGGCAATATACTTCATGTAGATATCTCCGTCCTGAATCGTGTGAGCGTTGCGGTCAATAACGGCAGCTATGAAAGCGGAGGCCATGCCTGCGGTCGGCTTCGCAAGATAATCCGCATACTCGAACAACTCCTCGGAGTCCGGGAAGTCATGAAGGAGATCTGCAATCAGTTCCTGCTGTTTTTTTGTGGCAGGGATCTCACGCTCAATAATCTCTACACCTTCACGGGTAGCAATGTATTTCATATATGCACCACCGCCGCCAGCCTTGATGTAACCGCACTTCTGAATAAGTTTTGCCATAGGTTACAGGGACTTCTGGAAGATCAGATCATCCTCAAAAGATATCTCACCTTTGGTTCTCTGCACCTCACGCAGGCTTCTGTTTCGCAGGCGCTCATAGGTCTCTACATCCATATCCGTATCAGCGGCGAGGATGTGGTTTGCGACATTACACTCTACGGCCTGTTTAAACAACAGCTTGCCGATGCGGTCACCGAACATACCGAGGGTGCCTCGAAGGATCGAACCGAGGATGCGCGGCAGAAAATACTCTGCGCGTTTGGCATGGAGATAGCCGTTGTAAAATAGGATCGCCTTTTCCACCAATTCGCTCATGCTGGAACAGTTGTCCATATCACAGCATTCCGAAACAATAGCCTTTGTCTCCGGCGCGATATATACCGTCAATTTGCTTTTGTTGGTCAAATCCCCAAAACCTCCTCTCAAATGGGGCAATGTAGGCACCTTTTTCTTTGAAGAATGGGGCTTTCAGCGCAAAGGCGACCACACCATGGGCTTACACGAGGGTGAAAAGTCTCCACCCTGAAAGGGCGAAAACTGCCCGCACTGCGGGCAGAAGTGAGCGAGGTGCCGCGCAAGGCGACGGCACCTCTTTCTCCCGCCTCGCCCCCTCTCCTCGGCCCTGTGTCGCCACTCACAGCGCCGCGCTTCATCGGGGCGCCGTGGGGATTGCCAGATCCTCAAAGCTGAAGCTCTGAAGCTCCGTGCCGACACGCTGGCGGAAGAAGAGCTCCATCTTCTCCGCGAGCATACTCCGCTCCTCTTTGGTGAGCATGTACTCATAGCGGTACTGCCGCTTCTCCAGCGTCACGATCAGCTCCAGCGTGCAGTGGGCGCTGTGCCGGACGAGATCGTAGAAGGCCGTGACGGTCACTTTCTCGCTGGCGACAGGCAGGATGCCGAAGACATCTCCCGCCTGTCGGATCGGCTCCATGCGAAAGGCGATGTGATGCTCGCCCACGAAGGAGATGTGGGAGAACACCACATCGCTGGGGAGCAGCCTGCGGGCGGTTACGCTTTTCAAAAAGGAAACGGCGCTTTTTGTTGTTGCGATTGGTATCACCCCCTCAGTATTCCTTGTCAGGTCGCTCGGCATTGTTCTTAGTAGGCGGCTTGACCTTGGGCTTGGGAGGGGCCGCCTTCTTCTGCCTCCCGTCGATGTAATCTCTCACATCCGGTGGGACTGTCTTTTCGTACAGCTCTTCCAGGATTTTCCCAAGTTCCTTCTGCAGTGAGGAAGTCTCTTTTTTCTGTAGGAAGTAGGTGAGCGCTTCCAGGCGTTCATTATCGATGCTGATCTTGATCTCGGTTTTTTCCATTTCATAAGTTCTCCTCAGTCATAGTTAATGTAAGCGATCTTCAGCCAGTGGGTCCAGCCGCGACCGGCGAGCTGCGTCTTGACCACGCCGTAGCGGGTGCCCATGGCCTCGATCACTTCGCCGTGGCCGATGTAGACCCCGATATGTCCGTCGTGCCAGACGGCAAGACCGGGGATCTCCGGGATGGTGCTGATGGGGCCGGACTCGGAGGCCGAGTAGTACATCTGGTTGGCACCGATGTCCGGCATGCCGTGGGAGCCGTAGACGATACTCTCGGTGTCGGGATCGTACCAGCCGTAGCTCTTGATGAGTCCCACACAGTCGGCGGTGCGGCGCCCGACCCAATGCTCCTGAATGAAGTCCGCGTAGTTGCCGACGCCCTCCGGGTACTGCTCCAGCTTAGACTGGAACGCGCTCTGCGTCAGCACGTTGCCGAAGGTTCCCCAGACATAGCCCCAGCCGGACTCGTAGGCGTTGGTCACATAGGCGACCAGCCCGGATGCCGTTTTGTTCGGATCGGCGGCCACGGGCGGGAGATCCCACGCAGTGTCATAGTCCCCGCCGAGGTAGCTGTAGTCGCCGTCGTACTCCCAATCGCCCATGTCGCCCGCAATCATCAGATAGATGTGCGAGATGTTGCTCACATCCTCCTCCGTGATCTCTCTTCCGAAGAGCGATGACACATTTCCGTAGGCGGCGCGGAGCGGGAGCGGCACGGCGCGGATGTAGGCTTCTTCTTCCTCTGTGATCTCGCCGTCCTCGCCCTCCACCTCCACGGTGCGCGTGGCCTCCTCCGTCGTATAGAAGCAGTCCACAAAGCGGTTGGCGGCCCGCGCCGTGGGCGCGGACTCGCCATAGCAGAGGGCAAGGAAAACAGCCTTGACCCGGATAGGATCAAGGCTGTTGCCGTCCTCCATCTCCGCGTTGGCCGCGGAGACGGAGGAATCCAGAAGGGAGAAGGCCGAGCGCATCTCCCGCACATGGGTCTTCAGCTCCTGCGGCGCTTTGTCTGAGATCTCCACGCCGTAGAAGCAGGCTTCCACCATGTTGTTGTTATGCGCGGCCTCGCCGGAGCCGAGGGCGCAGAGAAAGGCGATGATCAAAATCAGCGGCGACAGCGCCGCCACCAGAATCCAGCCCACCGCCTTGCGGCCCTTTTCGCTGGTGAGGACGGAGAGCGTCAGCTTGATGAGCTTCGCTTTCATCGACCGCCCGCCTTTCCGAAGAGCATCTCCTTGTACGGCGGGGCGTGCACCTCCAGCAGATAGCGCTCGTTGCCGCACTTGTACAGGCAGATCCCTCGCTGGGCAGCGTGGATCAGCTCATACTCCGCATCCTCCAGCTGCAGCATGTCCATATACCCGGCTTTGGAAATGGAGCCGGGGAAGAACAGAAACTGGTGGGGCGGGATGGCGAACAGTGGCCGTGTCATCTCCCGCACATTGGGCTGGTCAAAGTCCTCGATGTTCTGCGAGGCCATCATCATGGCCGACTCCTTCTTGCGGACACGCTTGAGGCAGTTGCGGATGTACTCGATGGTCGTGCGGTTGTCCAGCCACTGATACAGCTCGTCCAGCGCTGCGACGGTGTTGCCCTCGGTCAGGAGCTTGTCCGACATGAAGGAGAGGATATTGAACAGCATGGCGGCCTTGACATTCTTCGCCGCCGTGAGGATGCCCTTCACGCCGAAGACCAGAAAGCGGCTGGAGGAGATGTTGGTGTGGCCGTTGAACATCTGGGAGTCCGTGCCGATGCAGATGGAGTGAAGCCCCAGCAGAACCTCCTGCAGGAGCTGCTTGGTGTAGAGCTGACTGCCGCCGTACTGATCGTACTGCTCAAATTCCCGCAGGATCAGGGTGTAGAGATCCGAAAGGATGGGGAACTGATCCGAGCGCATGCCCTTGAAGTCCGTGTCCTCGGAGATGCCCCATTCCACATAGAGCCGCGCCAGCAGGATCTCGATGGTGTCGATATGAGCATCGGAGAAGTTCTTGTAGCTGCGGAAGAAGTCCTTGAGGAAAGAGATGTGCTGGGCCAGCACGGAGTGCTTGCGGAAGGTGTCCGGCTCGCCCACCTCGGAATCGTCATCATCGGTGCTACGCCAGCACTTCGGCTCCAGCACGTTGATCATGTACTGACCTTCCATCAGATCGACGAAGTAGCCGCCCACCGCTTCGCACAGCTCCTGCTGCTCGTGCTCGCCGTCCAGCGAGATCACAGATTTGCCCGCCTCCAGCAAGTTCAGGATCAAGAGCTTCATCAGATAGGATTTCCCCTGTCCGGAGTTGCCCAGGATCAGGATGTTGGCGGAAGTCTTGTCATCGTCGCGCTGGTCGAAGTCCACGAGGACATTGGTTCCGTACTTGTCTTTGCCAATGTAAAAGCCCCTGGGATCGGTCTTGCCGGAGTAGTTGAAGGGATAGAGGTTGGCGACCGAGCTTGCGGGCAGGACGCGCTCGAACTGCGTGCCAAAGGCGTTATACCCCGCGGGACTGACGCAGCGGAAGCCCTGCTGCTGACGCATCAGAAGCCGGTCCACATTGAGCTTGCTGCGAATCAGCTCGGTCTGCACGTCGATCTGCAGCAGCTTCAGGCTGTCGTAGTCCGGCGCGGAGAGCTCGATATACACCGCGCAGTGCAGGAGGGATTCGTGGCTGTCCTGCATCAGCTTGATGATCTCCGCCATGTCGCTGAGGTTGCTCTGCGCCGCCACTACCTCCTGCATGTCGTGGGAGGTGCCGAGGTTCATCTTGTTCTTGTTGGAGGCGTTGGTCAGGATCTTTTTCTCTTCCATGGGGGAAGCTCTGCGTGCGTAGATCCGCAGGGAGATCCCGTCCTTCTCCCCCAGGTGCCGCAGGATCGCCTGTTCGTCGGTGCGGCTGGGGTATTCCCGCAGCGCCCACACGCAGCGGTAGGTATTGCCGCAGATGAAGTGGTCGGTGTTGAACTTGATGACCGAGGGCGCGATCATGTCAAGGAAGTCTTTTCGCACTTCTGGCTTTGCCGCGTGGGTTCCGTTTTTCTTTGCTTTCTTTGCGTGTTTTGCCGTTGGGTTTCACCTCCTCCCAGCGCTGTCCGTCGTAGTCCTCGTAACCGTCCGCCGCCATGTTCTGCTCAAAATACACGGCCAGCATCTGCCGGATCTCCTGCTTGCCCGCCATATGGGTGGTGAAGCCGTTGTTCTTGATGATCTGCTCCACACGGGAGAGATACGGCAGAATGTCCGACTCCTTCTGCCCGCGCAGGCGCAGGACGAGATAGAATTCGCGTCCGGAGGCCAGCCTTACCTGAATGTCGTCCAGATGCCGGCTGTCGAGCTCCAGCAGACGGCGGACGGCGGGGAGCGGTTCCTTCTCTCTTCTCTGCCGATAGAAGCTCTTGTTGGCTTCAAAGGATTCGCGGGAGTTGAGCGCCATCAGCTCCCAATCCGTCTGCCCGCTGAGTAAGCCCTGCAGCCCGCGGACGCGGGCGGTGATGCTGCTCTCGGGCAGTACGCCGATGTTCGTGGGCTGGATGATATAAAAAACCAGCTCTCCCATTGGCGTTTCGATGGAATGGCCGGTCAGTTCGTCGATGCCCATGAGGGTGCGGGTGGCGTTTTTATTCTTCTGCTTCATCGCGCGGCCTCCATTCGTAGAATTGCGGCTTGAGGAAGAAGAATGTAGCGGCGTATTTGATGAAGTCCAGAATACTGGTGCCGTCGAAGCGCATACTGAGAAAGGCGTACAGCGCCGAGGCCACGAGCGGAAGCATCAGCTTCGTCTGCGTCAGGATCACGATGGACAGCAGCACGCTGACGCCGATGACCGCAAGATCCTTCAGCTCCCACAGCCACATACTTGCTTTCTCCGCCAGGTTTTTAGGGTATAAATACAGTTGCGTCACCTCCTGTTGTTTCAGTTCTTTCGCAGAACACGAGATAACGGTATTTGCCGCCGCTGTTGGGCGGATGGCAGGTCATGAGGGTGATCATATCCTTGCCCTCCTGAATGAGAATCGCCTCTATATCGTCCGGGTACACGATGCGGATCTCCGTTACCTTATAAGTCAACTCGCCCCAGAGGTTCGTGATGGTCACAGTATCGCCCTTCTGGAGCTTTTCAATATCCATGAAATACGGATATCCGTTCCATCCGCGATGCCCGGCAATGACGGCGTTGGTGTTCTCCCCACCGATGGGGATGCTGGTTTGGGAGAGGACTGCGGCACCGTTTGCCATGTTTTCCTCAGAGGCTCCGAGGTAGATCGGCATCTCCACATCCATTGCCGGGATGAGGATCACGCCGAAAACCTCATCCGGGAGACCATACTGCACCAGTGAAAACGGCGTCACCTCTGTCGCAGCCCGGTTCGTGAGGTTGCCCTGCCGGATATCTACCAGCCAGCTGTTGTAGCGCTGGATCGCCTCATAGAGTTGCTCGAAGGGCACAGGCTCTTCCGCTGCCTCAGCTTCCTCTACCATGCCCTGCACGATCTCGGCATTGGTATAGAATTGCTTGTTTTCCCTCTTGATCTCCCGCGTTTTCTCTGCGTTGTAAATGAGCGGTTTCATAGCGAGGGCAGCGGAGGCGAAGGCCGCGATGATCAGCAAAAGCATGGCGAAGAGCCTCCACGGGAATTTACGGCGTTTCATGTCTGCCCCTCCGTTTCTCCATATGCTTTACTTCTTTCCTCTGACATGCCTTCTTTGGCAGAGAACGAATCAGCGCGACTACTGAGGCAAGAAAAGCGATCCCCAGACAGCCGATACCGATTCCCCTCAGATATTCCTGCGTCCAGGTGGATTTCACCGGAGCCTCCTCGAAGTGAGCCTCCTCCACCAGCTGTTCGGCCATTTCGTAGCCGATTCTGGTTCCCCGCACCAGAAGCCGGTGAGTATTGAGGCCGTAGGGCGTGCAGGTCACAAGGGTCACATCGTCACCCTGCGGATTGATAGCAAGCTCTGAGGTGTCCTCCGGCAGCACAGTATTGATCTCAATGACCGAATAGGCCAGCGTCTCATCCAGCACCTTCAGATAGAACACATCCAACAGCTCCAGCTGATCGAGATCCGAGAACATCTTCTGTCCGGCGAGACCGGAATGCCCGGTGAGGACGCAGTGCGTCCCCGTGCCGCCCACCGGCAGAGACGATCCGAGGAGATGCCCCACGCCCCGATCCAGTGTTTCTTCCGAGGTGCCGTGGTAGATAGGCAGGTTCACACCGATCTTCGGGATTTCGATGTAGCCCATGATCCCGTCGCCCCGCACATTCAGCAGGCCGTCATAGCTCTCGCCGGCCTGCTGCAGCGCCTCCTTGGAGAAGGCTTTCGCGGGGATGGTCAGGAGCGTTTCGTTGTAGGCCATTGCCGCCTGTTTTGCCGCTACGATCTCGCTGTTATCCATCTTCTGCACAGTCTTTTCATAGCGAGTTTCCACAAGGCTGCGGGTCTTGTTGGCGTAGGCGTTGCTGAAGAGAGGATAGAGCGTCACTCCCAGAGCGAGCACGGCGGAAACCAGAAAAATGAGAATCTTTGTTCTTCGTTTCATCGAACCTCTTTCCAGTTATAGGGAGGCCGGTTGCCCGGTCTCCCTGCGCTTTGCTTATTCGTGCTCTGCTTTGGGCTTTTTCCGCATCACCAGAAGCATGCCGCCGATGCACACGGCGAGACCGCACAGCCCGATGACCGGAAAGAGCCAGTTGCCCTCGCCGCCCGTCTGGGGCAGATCGAAGCCGCGGGTGTTGATGACGGTGAAGGGTACATAGGCATTCTCGGAGCTGCCGTCCCTGGTCATGTTTACCTTGTTTTTATCCACGGTAGCGGCGGCGGTCAAGAGCTTATGCTCCAGATGCTTTTGGGGCATGTTGTGGAAGAGACCGGGATCAACATCGGCGTATCTGGGATCGTTCTGAACGAGGCCGAGGACGTCGGTGCCATAGATCCCGCAGAGCTTGTCGCTCTCGGTCTGGGTGATGACGATGCTGATGCTGTTCTTGAGGAGCGTATAGGCGTTGTCCGTCCGCACCTCAGTCATGGTATAGCTGTCATCCTCCACGCCCTTGATAATGAGCTTGCCCTCCCTAGTCGGGATGAAGTGGGTGGCGTCCTTTTCCTCTGCCACATGGCCGGTCACATACCAGACGCCCTCGCTCTCATTGAACTTGCCGGTGAGAAAGTAGTTGTCCGTGTCGTTGTGGACGATGAATTCCACTTTGCTCATGTCACCCTTGCCGTCCGAGAAACGCTTGGTGATGTCGATGCCGTAGATGTACACATGGCAGTCATCCACCAGCGTGTCGTAGTAGCTGGTGTTGGAGCGCTTCCAGGTCAGCACCACGCTGTTGGGGTTGCCAGCGTCGCCATAGGTGACGGAGCTGTCGGAGTTCATCACGCCCTGATAGGTAATCCGCAGGGTGCAGTCGGAGTAGCCGCTGTTGACCATCGAATCTTCCGTGTACACCGCCTTGCTGGTGTTGATTTCGTTGAGTCCAGAGGCGGTCATGGTAATGGTCATGACGCTGTCGCCATTAGCGGCGGTGTTATACGAGACAAGGAATCGGTCACTCTGCTCCGTCCAGGTTGCTACCTTGTCCGTACAGGCGTCATCCTTGAAGAATTCCAGAACAACGTCGCCCTTCTTGTAGCTTACTCCCTTGGAGAGCGTATCCACAAAGCTGTAATCCGTCAGATAGCTGGCTGCGGAGGTGATGCTGGGGAGCGTGGAGATGATCTGGTAGTCGATGGTATCTCCCGCCGAGGCGGTGCCAGTGTGAGCATAGCCATCCATGATATCCGTGGCGCTGCCGCCGTGCTTGCCGGTGTCGTTCTTATTCTCGCGCAAAGTCTTTTCCAGGCTGGGGATACCGGTCAGATTCTTCGGATACATGGTCACGTCGTAGATCCACCTCGTTCCGCCATCGTTGGCGTTGGTGCCGTTGACGGAAGTCATGGGCAGGCTCACAAAGAATGGCGCGGTGGTATCCGTTACCATCTCGGGGACGCGGGTCTCGATCAGAAGGTAAAGACCCAGGGGCAGATCGCTGGCAGAGGTGTGACCGTAGGCGTCCGTCTCGGTCATGGCGACGCCGTGGTTATCGTGGGCGTATTTCTCCAGCGCGTTCTTGACAGTGGTGGCGTTGGCGTCCAGCGCGGCGCGCAGGCCGTCGATCAGGGTGTCGGAGCGGTAATAGAACACCTTGATGCCGTCAACCTCATTGTCCGCGGGGGCATAGCGGTCATCGGTGCTGACGCCAATCGCAGAGAGGAAAGCATTGTTTGTGGCATTTGGCGCGATGCCGTACAGCACCTCCACATGCTCCACACCGTCCTCCGATTCGGTATAGGTGCGGATATCTGCGACGCGCACATAGGTGAACTCAACTCCCTTAATGGCATAGCCGTAGGCATTGCCGTTTTCGTTCAGCGGGGAGACACGGGTGGGATCGCCCAGAATCGCCTCCACGCCGTTTTCATCCTTCACACCTGTGGAGACATAGGACGAATCCCAGATGCCGTCCTTCTCGCTGTTGGTGAGGTCGTACTTGTAAATGTCCATGGAGCCGGTGCGGGAGTAGTCGATGGTGGCCTCCGCCACGGGAGCCGCATGCGCCGCAATGGGCATGCAGAACATCATGGCCAGCGCCATGATCAGGGAAAGGGCTTTATACAATTTCTTCATTCAGTGATCTCCTTTTTGGTTTTTTTCATCATGATTGCCGGGGATGCCATCAGAGACATGGCGAGGGGCAGGAATGTGAAGCCTTGATCGCCGCCCGCTTCCGGCAGGCGGAAAATGGGATCGTCGGTGGCGGTCACGTTCAGAGTGTAGTGGAAGGCGCGGCTGTCGAACACTTCGCTGTCCAAGGCGTAAATGTTTTCACTCTCCACAGGCAGCGTGCCGACATACAGAGAGCCGCCCATCAGAGAGCGGCCTTCTGGAGCCTGCGTCTCAGTCAGCCGGTAGAGGATGATGCCATCGGCACGCAAGCTGGTGAAACTGACCGTGCCGCTCTCTCCCGTGGTGAGCTGGCCGTCCACAAGGCCAGGGCTGGTGCAGCCGCCACGTGTGAAATCCGTTTCATTGGGATCACGCGAGAAGACCGGCATCCAGGTACTGCCCTTGTCCGTGGAATACTCCAGCAAAAAGGTCGTGCCGGGCAGCAGCGTTCCGTCCGCGTCCTGCTTCTTTACGGTCAGGGTGCCGGGGCGGCGCTCGTTGACGCGGGTATGGCTGACAGTGACGCCGTGCTCGGTGATGGAGAAGGGATAGACCGTCTCATCCAGCTGGAAGCCCTTCGGAGCCTTGAATTCCTGGTAGGTGTAATCTCCATACAGGAGGTCTTTGAAGGTCAGCTTGCCATGAGCATCCGTATAACCTTCTCCGATCTGATTCCCCTTGCTGTCATAAAGCCGGAAGCCCGCGCCGGACAGATAAATGTCCTCATACTTGTCCTTCTTGATGACCTCCAGATTGCCCCGGATCAGTGTGTTCTTGCAGGTAATCTCGTAAGTCTTTCCATGCTCCGTCACTTCCACCGGGATCGGCGTGGTATCCAACACATAGTTGTCCAGCGTTTTCGTCTCCTGCGCTGTGTAGCTGCCGAGAAGCAGTCCGTTGAAGGTGACGGTACCGTCCTCGCCGGTGTCACCCTCGGCCACAATCTTCCCGCCGCTGTCCTTCAGCACGAAATGAACGCCGACGAGCGGTTTTCCGGTCTCCTCATCGACTTTAAGGAGCTTGACGTTGCCGCGGGCAAACCGGTTGACGGCCTGCTTGGTCACGGTCTGTCCGCTCTCTGTGATGGAGACGGGATAGAAGGTCGGATCAAGCACCAGATGGGGCAGCGTGGCCTTTTCGGCGTAGAAGTAGTCGCCAAGTGGGATGCCTGTAAACAGAATCTTGCCGTTTGCGTCTGTCACGCCGCCTGTGATCTCGTTTTTGGCGCTGTCGTACAGGCCAAAGGTAACGCCCTGCACGGGATCGCCGTTTTCATCCACCTTACTCAGTTCGATGTTGCCGGTTCGGATCGGTGCCTTGGGAGTGCGGACGGTCATGCTCTCGTCCACATAGGTGCACATCATGTCGATGGTACAGGTCACGACGCGCTGCTGCCCGTAGGTGGTAGGGGCATAGAAAAACAGCACCGCCTCGGTGCTGTCATAAACGCCGGATGCCCACAGGGAATAGGAGGACTGCTCGTATTCCTCCGGGATCGAGATATGCAGCGTATCTCCGCTGTTGCCGGTGTAGCCCGTGATGCTGCTCCCGGCCGGGAACGCGGAGGAGTCCAGCGTGTAGCCTCCGGTGAGGCCGGTTGTCGTCACACGCACATCGCCCACAAAGCTGTAGTCCTGCGATTCCAGCGTTAGATCCGAGCTGGAGAAGCTGATGGAGTGGACCGTGTCCGGGTGACGTCCGTACTCCAGAAGCTCCAGGCACCAGTTGAACAATGCCTCGTAGCCGGGCTTCGGGCGGGCGTTGCCGGTATCTTGCAAGTAAGTGGGCATCTCCTGAATGCCGTTTTCCGCGAGAAAGAAGCGGATGGCATTGGCCGTGGCGTACTGCGCCTGGTTGTCGTTGAAGCCGCCTGAGGAGGCGGGATAGCCGTGCGCCAGGATCGCCTTCAGACCGTTGAGGATCGTCGGGTTATAATACTGCGAGCCGTCCGTCGCGTCATAGCCGTCGCCGTAGGGGCTGTCCATGCTCATTTGCAGACAGTAGGCAGGCTGTCCGGTCTCCACGACCGTGTGCGGCGGCGTGCCGAGATCGCTCCACGCACCGTCGTTGTATTTCTCGAAATACATGATTTCCTGATACGCGGTGGCAATATGAACGTCATCGGCAAAAGCGGTCGGCACCATAAAGGTGCTGAAAATAAGGATGGCGCAGAACAGCATGCAAAGCCGCCTGCACCACAGGGTTTTTGTTCTTGTCATGAAACCTCCAATAACATATTACTTAGTTCGATCACGGTGGCGTAATGCTCTCCACCGTTTCGCAGCACCAGCGAGATCCCCAGCATGAGGAGCTGCACGCAGGGAATGGCCACGCTGTTGCCCAGCGCTTTGTAGCGGGCAGCGTCCGAGGCACCGGGGATGTCCGTCCAGCCATCTGGGAAGCCCTGCAGCCGTTCGCACTCGATGGGCATCAGACGACGGATCAGCAGCGGGAGGTTGAGGACTTCGACCGCCGCCTCGTCGTACACCAGATCCGTGGCGTCCTTATGCTGCCGCGCGCTCTCGGTGCTGGCGATCTCGTCCGGCTTGAAAACGTCCGTCCGCTGGCGGCTGAACACGGCGTGGCGGTCGGTGGCGGTCAGCGTGTGGGAGACGTCCTCGTCGATGCCGAGGCCGTTTCCGCCGTTTTGCGGCTCTCTGCCGATGGCGTTGCCGGTGATGCAGTACACCTCGACCTCGCCCACAAGAGGAACGTTGTTGCCTCCTGTGCCGTAACGGGCGGACATGGTGGGCGAGACCTCGTGCGGGCCGGAATAACGGGCGTCAATCCCGTGGTTTTCAAACACCAGCGGCTCATGCCCGTGGGTCTGTGCCCGCAGGGTACCGCTTTGCTCCTCGTCGCAGTCCATTCGCCCGCCGCCCTGATCGTTGAGACAGAGAACGGCGCCGCTTTTGCCTCCGGCCTTCATCGTCGGCGCCAACTCCTCCTCGTAGCCCACGCTTCCGGCTGTCGCAGAGGACTCCGCGAGGAAACCCGCCACGGAAGAGAGGACGGGGATCGACTGAATGGGCGTCAGTCCCGCCTGCACCCGCAGTGCCCATTCCAGCATGGGCGGCAGCGGT
>OCTW011609190.1_pt1 | contig 20177 bp, 12 predicted proteins | sample 1539671 | NCBI WGS metagenome assembly OCTW01 (sample SAMN02144230, study PRJEB22623) | gut metagenome | biome: sheep rumen | host: Ovis aries | place: New Zealand
TGGCTGTACAAGCCTTGTCACTGCACCAAGTCTTCCATCAACAACACTTGCAAATTCTTGTTATGATTCAATGTTCATGAATTGTACAAGTCTCACAACAGCACCAGTACTTCCTGCTGCAAGTACATTAAATGGTAATTATACTAGCATGTTCAAAGGTTGTACAAACCTTAGTAGTGTAACCTGTCTTGCTACATATATTGGCACAAGTGTTTGCTCACAGTGGCTAGAAGGTGTTTCTGCAACCGGTATCTTCACCAAGGCCGCAGGTGTGACCTGGTCTAGTGGTACAAGCGGCATTCCTAACGGTTGGACAGTACAAGATGCGCCATGATTTACTTGCTTTCTAGTTGTATTGAAATATAGAAAAATAAGAGGAAATAAAAAATGAATAATGAAAATAACGAAAACAAAATCGATATGAAAGCATTAGAATCACCAGTTGATTTTTTTATAAATTATGTAAGAGACCGCAATGTAGATATCATTTCTAAACCAGAATGGGAAAGCCTGTATTTCTACTGCACAATAAAATATACCTTTCCCGATAAATCGCTTGTTTCCTTAAAAACAGAAGACTTATATCATTTAGCCGACATCCTCAATCTCGATTTCGCAAAAGTTACTTCTTTACTTAAGTCTTGTTATCGCTTTGCTCGTGAAGAAACAAAGAAAATGTCTTTCAGAGATTTATTTGATAATGGTTCAGTTTTAAATCCAATATGTGAAGACAATAAAGTAATATTTGGAATTGTCAATTCTCTGGCAAAAGAACGAATAGAAGAAATAATGAATAAAGCGAAAGTTCTTTCTGATAATTCATTCAGAAAAAATCTTTTTATAGTTCCGGTTAATCAATTCTTAGAATTAGTAGAAAATGAAGATAAAGAGATTTGTAATAAACTTGAAGATATATCCAGTTCATTCAAGAAACCTCTTGGAGAAATATTGGGAAAAGAAAACTCTTCAAAACTTAAAGAAATACAAGACTTAATAAAAAAAGAAAAAGTAAAAACTGGTATAAGCAGTCTTTTAACTTTAGCATCTAGTATATCTAGTATTTCTGGTATAACGGTTAATTCTGCCTCTTTAGCTGTAATTGGAGCACTCCCAGTATTCAATAAAATGAAAGTTGGTAAGAATAATTAAAAACAATCAGCCGCAACGGCTTTGATCATCTTCTGTGGTATTGCAATAAATAATTACTTGCCTTTTTTAAAGGTATGCTATATATTAAAAAAGGGCACCACGTGACACGCGTCTTGCCCCACAGTGTTTGAATGTCCATTAGGACACTTCGCCCGTTCTGTGGTCTAGACAGAGCGGGCTATTTTTTTACTTTTGCTTCTTCTGCCGTCTACGGTGAAGGGAGCTAAGTATGTCATAGATAAACTTGACGGTACGGAATGCCAGATCAAGAATCTCATATAAACTCAATAGCTTCGCCTCCAAATCAGTTATTCCAATCTTTCGACCGGTTTAAAAGTCTGGGGGCAATCCGCCCATGCCACGGGTGCGAGTTTAGTATAATATAAATCTGTTTGAATTACAACGAAAAATAGCTAAAAGTATGCAATATAGCTATGGAGTTTATTGATTTGTTTCCCTTGTTTTTTTGCCCAACATGCTATATATTTAAAAAAAAGGCATTGCGTGACACGCGTCTTGCCCCACTATGTTAGATTTGCGTCTTTACAGACGAAGCTCCACACTGTGGTTGAGACAGGGTGGAGCTATTTTTTTACTCGCTTTCCTTTTTGAATTCCTTTATTTCTTACTTGACGGTAAAATTAATGCGTTATATATTTAAAATAACTTTTTACGATAGGAGGCGCATTATGGCTAAGCCAAAACCTGTAAAACCATCTTATGCAGATTTTGCTACTTGGAAGCAGATTATTAAAACTGTTTTTGTAACCGTAACTCCTGAGCAGAAGAAAAAGGCAGAAGAGCGGGCAGAACGCTGCAAAAAATTATACGCTGATGATTGATTTACTCAAGGATGATATTTCAAATCTTCTCATCTTGGAAAAATTGTCTAAAAGTAATCTTAATAACAGTTTTTCAGTAGAATCCAAATATTCGGAATATAAAGATTTTCTCTATAACGATGCGTTTTTATATCAGGCGATGTTAATTTCAAAAACTTATCTGCTTATCGAGAAAGAGACAAGAAATATAGTCGCATATGTTTCTCTTGCTGCTGATACAGTTGCTTTGAAGCCTCAAGAAAAGAAGAAAACAGGTTTACAAGATATTCCATTTTTGTTTTTACCAGCATTGAAAATTACCAAATTAGCTGTGTCTAATGGATATGAACAAAAATATAATCATATAGGTTCTCTTTTAATTGAAATTGCATGTGATAAAGCTTATAGAGTAAATGAAGATTTTATGGCTTGTCGTATTGTTTCCGTTGATGCAGATATAGAGCATAATCCGAATGTTGTTGAATTTTATCAGAAAAACGGTTTTTCACCTTTGAAAAGTAATATTTATAAAAGAAAATTCCCAACACGCACAAAGATAATCGGAATGTGGAGAAATATTATATAAAAACGCGTAATCGATTAAGGCAAAAAATGGCTTGAAGTAGTGAAGCAAATCAACGCAAATTAATCTTTCCCTTGTTTTTTTGCCCAACATACTATATATTTAAAAAAAAGGCACCCGCGACAAGCGTCTTGCCCCACTATGTTAGATTTGCGTCTTTACAGACGAAGCTCCACACTGTGGTTGAGACAGGGTGGAGTTATTTTTTTACTCGCTTTCTTTCTTTTCGGCTACGCCTTCACAGTTTCGGTAAAAGCTTCAACGGGAATCTGTAATAAGGCAGAAATTTCCTCTGCGGTGTATTTCTTGTCAGCAAGAAGTTTTCGGGCGTCTTCTATTGCTTTTTTCTGCAAGCCTTCCTGCAAGCCTTCTTTTTTGCCCTGGTTGAAAGACTGAGACATGTAATGTTTAAAATCCATAAACTGTTTTCTCCATTGTGTATTGTGCTTAGCGTCTTCCACCAGTTTTGCAACTTTATCGGCAAAGGCACTGGTGCTTTCATTGCTGGTAACCAGCTTCATAAAGGCTTTCTGCTCTTCATTTAGTATTTTATCATAGTTTTCCGCAATAAAAAAGAGTTTATATGCACGGTCGTTCAGTTTTAAATCCGGTTTTTCAAGGCAGGTATTTTCGAACGTATATTTTGCAAGTCCCTTTTTAAATATATCCGGAACACAGATGAAGATGATATAACTTGTTTTAATATCTTTATAATCAGTGCCCGCATTTAAATCATCCAGATCCAGTGCACTCTGATAAAAGCGGGAGCGCTCCGGCAGTTCTCCTGTATCGGTGGACTGCATTTCCAGATTAAAGGCTTTGTCAGAGCCTACAGCATAAACATCAAGCCTGATTCCTTTCTTGTCATAATCAATTTCGACATATTCTTCCTGTGTCATTTCGATATGGTCGATTTTGATTTCAAGCAGAATCTCGAGCAGCTGTTTACATACATCCGGATTGTAGCGCATGACTTTATAAAATATAAAGTTATTGGCGATTGTTGCATTTTTCCACTCCTCTTCCGGAGTGAGTACTTTTTTCTCTTTCTCTTTCTCTTTCTCTTTCTTTTTCTTTTCACTCATAATGGCACCTATAATATATTAAGAATATAATTTCTCCCCACACATAATATAGTTTCACTTGAATCATTTTACGCAGTTTTTCACAAAAAAAAGTTTGAAAAATTTAAAAAAAATCAACTTCTTCTATAATATGGCATTTTTTGTGAAAATGAGTTATAATAAGATGTTATGCTTCGGGAGAAGGTCTTTGATTTAAAAATATCTTTTTTCTCTTTCTTCAGGTTGATTTTGATGGCGGGCATGATGGTCGCGGCTTCGGTGTTTTTTGTTTCCTGCGGCAATCTTTTTGAAAACGATGTATCGCCGGAAAATCAAAATCTGATTGGGGCGGGTGAGGCTGAGCCGGAGCCTGTTCTTATTTCGGGGCAGCTGATTTTTAATGGGGCTCTGCCACAGGAGCTTCTTTCTAATGGGGCGGCCTGCGGAGCTTCACCGGCTGATGGTGATTTTTCGGCTGGCGGTGAACGTGCCGCAATTCCGGCTTTTACCTCATCAGAAATTGACTACTTTGCTACTGCCACCTCAAACAATGGAGTAAACACAAAAACTGCCACTGGAAGCTTTGGGGCTGCCGGCTCTGCTGGTGCAAATTCTTTTACAATTCTGCTGGTTCCCGGCAGAAACTGGACAATCACCTGCGGAATCAAAGTCAAAAACTCTACGGATGCAAGTGACATAATCATGTCTGCCTCTATACCAGATGTTAATCCGCAGACAGCAGCCTCGGGAAGCGGTCTTAAGTTTTTCCCATCTCCAGTGACTTCGGATTCATCAGCAACCGGCCAGATAGATCTTTCTATGACTATAGATTCTGCCATTGCATCTGTTACGCTGGCGGCAAATAACGAATACTCTACCGGCTGGCCTTCATCATTAAACAGCGCCACAATTACTCCGGGCTCTACAACTGCTACTATTAACGCAAGCGTACCGGTGGGCACTTACGAAATCTTAATGTCTTTTTTTGATTCAAGTAATAATCTGCTTTACTCAACAGTTCAGAATTTTACTGTCTGCAAGGGGCTTACAACCCGAGCCTGGATTTCTTCCGGCGGAAACTCTCCTATAGAATCAAACGGAACCTTTAATGTTAACGCCACAAGAATCCAGAACTATGCCGCAACAAACTATTATGTAGGCGCAACCGGAGCCACAAATGCTCTGACCCCAAGCAACAGCAACAGCGGCACCCATAAAGCACCTTTTCTTACTTTTGACAAGGCACTCTCTGTTGTTCAAAGTCTTGCCGCCACTAGTACAGATGCAAGCAGGGAATATACAATTCACATTTGCGGAACGGTAAACAATAGTTCAACTACAACAGTTCCTGAAATTGCAAGCTCCCTGAACGATAAAATTGCAAAACTCACAATACAGGGCAGGGCAAATACCGCAAATCCGCCGGTGCTCCAGAATGCTAACACAACAGGCCGCGTACTCAGCATTGCAAGTACTGTTCCGGTAGAAATTGTCGGGCTTAAAATTACAGGCGGCAACGCTCACGAAACTACCGGTACTGGTGGCTACGGTGGCGGTCTTTACCTTAGCGGCAATGGCACTTCTGTTACTCTGAACAACTGTGTAATAGAACAAAACAAAGCTTATTCGCAGGGTGGGGGAATCTATGTAGCCACAGGTGCCTCACTCACCATGAATGGAAATAACAGCGCAATTCAATCTAACAGAATCAGCGGAAGCAGCTTACATGATTATCAGTATAGAAACCAGGGCGGCGGTATTTATATTGCCTCTGGTGCTTCCTTTACAATGAACGGCGGTTCTATAACTCAAAACGGTGCACACGAATCTGGAGGAGGTGTTTATTGCAGAGGCACCTTTACTATGACTAATGGTAACATTTCCTCTAATGCCATGGGCACGACAAGCACTTTTACAGAGTTACCTGCAACTTCTAGAACTGCAAACGTAGAAATCGGTTCGCCTGGAACCTTTAATTTTAACGGCGGCACAATTACATCAACTTTTACAACTGGACACACTGGGGCGGCTATTTGTTTATATGCAGATCCCTCTGACCCAGCCGGCCAGATGACCCTTAATATGACTAATGGTTCTATAACGGAAATTACATCAACGAATCCTGCTGCGTCTGCGGTTGGTGGGGATTGTGCCGGATACAACGGAATTATATATATGAACAGCGAGTCCAGCTCGGTTTCTATTGTATTTAATATGTCTGGAGGAAACATAACTGCTAACGAAATAAACTCAGCTAATGATAAGGTTTCTGCGGCAGTGTGCGTTGGACAATATTCTTCGTTTACAATGACCGGCGGAGAAATAAGCGGAAATCATGCCCAGTATGCCGGCGGCGGAGTATGCGTTGTTCCAACTACTACAACTCCATCTCCTTCCTTTACCCTCGGAAAATCCGGTTCTAGCAGCACTGTCAAAATTAGAAATAATACCTCGGGCTCTTCTAATGCGACCGACAATGTTCACTTGCAGACCGGCCAGACAATCGCCGTGGCAGGTGCCCTTTCCACAGAAAGCCAGATTGGAATTACCAGAACCTATTCATCCGCTCCATTTACAACAGGCTACGCAAGCACAAACAGCGGAACTGCACCAGCTGATATTTTTACCTCGGATCAGGACTTTGACGTTATTGCAAGTACCCAGGGCAGTACTGCGGGTGAAGTTGCCTTCCATATGGATGCTACCAGCGGTAATATTTACCTGCCGGGCGACTACAACTTTACGCTTACGGCTTCGCAAGACAGTATAAAGGTTGGCGAAGCTTCAGCAGTAAGAGTAGGACTTACAGTAACACGCAACGAGCCGGGTACGGGCAGTACGCCGACAACGCTTTATTATAATGCTGCAAACCAAAGACTTTATACGGATACAACCTTTACTACCTCGGCTGGTGGCACAAACGAAGTAAGCTGGGCTGCTACTTTGCTGTGGAATGGAACTCATACTACCCTTACGGCAGGAACAGGTGTAAATGCAAACCTCTTTACAATTCCGGCCCTTTCTTTTGAAGATAGTTATACTCTCTATGTTACGGCAACTTATATGGGCTATACCCACGATGCAAGCTTTACGATTATTTGTGAAGATGACGGAGCTGTGCCGGAAGGAATGGTTTATGTAGCAGGTACTACTTTTGACGGTTCTGCTGCGGTAACCGGCTCAAAAATATTCCTTAGCGGACGAAACATAGGACAGATACGTAATCTTATAGCCTGCGACCACGAGGTAACTCAGGGGGAATATGAAAAGTATATGAAATATTACGATTCCAGCAAAACTCCTGACGAGACTTATGGAGTGGGAAAAAATTATCCGGTTTATTATGTGGCCTGGTATGAAGCAGTAATTTACTGTAACCTCAGAAGCCTTGCAGAAGGTCTTACACCGGTTTACTATCTTGCAGACAGCACCGGAGTAGAAATTGGTGGTACAGGAAACGGAAGAAATGTTGACACTTGGCTTAATTCCCATGTTTCCGGTACTAATATAGTCAAGAATACAACTACTAACAAATATTATTACAATTCTACTATTGTTAGTAATAAATTAGACTGGATAGACGTGGGTAGCGGAGACTCTACAGGTGGTATACGCTTTGATACAGAGGCAAACGGCTGGCGCCTCCCTACAGAAATAGAATGGGAGTATCTTGCCCGAAGCGGAAACTTAACCGGAACTCAGACTACTTACAGTGGTACAGCAGAAACCGGTAACGATATAAACAAAGTTGCTTGGTATAAGACTAACAGCGGTTCTAAAGCCCATGAAGTAAAAACAGATAAAACCTCTGGCGTAGACAGTGCAAATGGACTTGGCTTATATGACATGACTGGCAATGTTTATGAGTTATGCTGGGACTGGTACGCCGCTGATAGCGCAATAAGTACAACTCCTGTAACAGGAGCAGTTTCAAGTAATGCTCGAACTTCCAAAGGTGGTTCTCATACTAGCACTAGTTCATCTTGTACATTGAATAATTTACGATCTTCTACACCAGCTTCTAACAGAAGCAGCATCGTTGGCTTCCGCGTAGTCCGTAATGCCGATTAATTGTGAGGAAAAGGTATTTATGATGTATAAAAAAATAGATTTATGTACTAAAAAATCATTTTTCTCTTTATTCTTTATGCTGATTTTCGCAGTGGTAGGCTCCCTGCACTTTACTTCCTGCTCACATTTATTTGAAGATTCAATACCTTCTTCTGAAGAAAATACAGTTACAGACCAGACTCAGGTCCCGGCAGAAGAAACTGCTTCTCCGGGCTCTCCGACTGCCGGCCCGGAAAGCACAGCTTCGGAAACAATAATTGTAAGAGGCCAGCTTTTTATAAGCGGAGCCGTGCCGGAAGAGCTTACTTCAAACTCAGTCAATTCTGCCCAGACTTCTGCCTCAGACCGTGCCGCAGTTCCATCTTATGTAGCAAGTGAAGTGGAATACTTTGCAACGGCTACAAACGGCACAACTACTGTAGGAGGCTTTTTCGGTTCTGATGCAACGGCTACCTCCTTCGAAATTCCACTGACCGCAGAAGATTCCTGGACAATCACCTGCGGCTTAAAAAAGATTTCTTCAGGCGACATACTTTTCAGTGCTTCTTCAGATGACGCTATAGTTCCAAATCAACTTGCTGAAGGAACAATCCTGCAGTTTTTCCCGACTCCGGATGTTTCCGGCGGAGACAGCAGTACCGGAGAAATAGAACTTTCTATGGAGGTAGATTCTACAATTATCAAATATAAAACTACCTGCATCAGCGATAATTCAGCTTACTGGCCTTTTTCATCACCAAATCCAATCGAGATTACGGGCTCTACTGTTACAATCCAGACAGATTCTACAAATCCAAGTATAAGAAGCGGTGCTTACGAAGTAGTTATTGATTTTTACAAAACAGGTAATGTAATTGCTTATTCAACGGTTCAGACAATCAATGTCTGCAAAAATCTTAAAACAAATAAATGGATAGCATCAGGCGGTACCGGCCCAATTGAATCAAACGGCAGCTTTAATGTAACTGCCGCAAAAATCGCTTCTTATGTAAACACTTATATTTATGTAGGTGCGATTCCAGGCTTAGGCTCCGCTTCTGATACAAATGCAGGAAATCATACCTCTCCCTTCCTTACCTTGAGCAGGGCAATTAGCTATATAGAAGATATTGCAACAGCGGAAGGAGCGGATACCAGCCTTGAATATAAAATATTAATTACAGGCGAAGTAAATAACTCTCCAGATACCACAGTACCGGAGATTGTCAGCAGTTTGAACGGCAAGGCTGGAAAAATCATCATAAAAGGTCGTTCGGGCACTTCTCCTTCTCTTACAAATCCGAATGCAAATGGACGTGTGCTAACAATAGACACTTCTGTTCCAGTTGAGATTTCTAATCTTACTATTAAAAACGGAAATGCTTCTGGTTCTGGTGATGCTGGAAAAGGTGGTGCACTTTTTGTAAACGGCACGGGTACAAGTGTTACCTTGACTAATTGTACAATACAAGACTCTTCTGCAAATACTTCTGGTGGCGGTCTTTGCGTAAGTGGTGCAGGTACAAACGTCACTTTAAATAATTGTACAATACGAGATTGTTCTGCAGTTACTTTTGGTGGCGCTCTTTATGTTGCAGATGGAATTTCTTCTTCACCTGCCCTGGTTACGCTGAATAGCTGCCTTATTGGTGGCGAACTTGAGTCCTGTGCAAATGCCACTCCTGTTGCAAATTCGGGATCAAACTCTGCAAACGGTGGTGGTGGAATCTGTATTGAATCAAACGGTAAGGCAGTTCTTAACGATACAAGAGTTATTGGCAATATTGCGCAGAATTACGGCGGCGGTATTCGCTGTGTTGCTGGTACTCTGAATATTACAAAAGGTCAGATTAATTATAATTATTCTGGTGACAGTGGTGGTGGACTTTTTATTATGGGTGGGGCTTCTATTACAATTGACAAATGTACAATAGGTAAAACCTGTACTGATACAGATACAACTGCTACTGGACTTACTGATTGCGGAAATTATTCTGCAAGCAATGGTGGCGGTGGAATAAGAATAGAAGGCGGTACTATAACAACAACAGAAGGCTATATTGTTTCAAAGAATTATAGTGCTGGAACAGGAGCTAATGGAGGCGGAATTTCTACTTCTGTTAATTTAGAACTGAGAAATACCAAAATTGCATATAATAAGACAACTGGTGATGGAGGAGGAGTCTTTATTGAAGGTGCAGCTGAAGTAACTGCAAGAGTTACAAATTCAAATTATTCAAATTATATAAATAATAATTCCGCAGAAAATGGCGGTGGTATATGTGTTAGTAATGCTGGAGCTTCTTTTAAGACGGTAGATAATCTGCATATTAATGAAAATACAGCAACGAATGGAGCAGGTATCTATTCTGTTGGTCTCTTGGAATTTCCTAAATTAAGTATTAATGGTAATAATGCTTCTTCTAACGGTGGGGGAATTTATACTACAGGAACTATGTTCTTTTATGGGAATTCACAGATTGGTAGCTCTGGTGTAAATGGTATTAATACTGCAGGTTCTGCAGGTGGTGGAATTTATAATACCGGTAATCTTTATATAGGATATAGTGCCTGGACGGATGAAGCTACAAATACAATCTCAACTACTGGAAGTCCAGGTTTATATGGAAATAAAGCTCCCCTTGGAGCCGGTATTTACAGTACGGGAACAGTATATTTTGCAAGGGGTAGTATTTTCATGCACACTGGATCAGTTATCAATTCTGGTGCCGGCCTTTATCTTGCAGGTGGTTCATTTACTATGAATGGAGCATCTATTTCAAGCAATACAGCACAACAGCGAGGGGCAGGAATTTATGTTGATGCAACGACAGAAAATGTTTCGGTTACTATAGGTGGAACTGCACAGATTAAAGAAAATAAAAGTATAGAGACTGGTGCCGCAATTTATGTTGAAAATGGTGCAACAACCTCTGCTACTATCACATTAAAAGATGGAATTAAAATACCGTATTATACACTTATTGGAACTTATGCCTCAACTTATGCCGGTAAAAATGATGTATACCTTCCAGGGGGGCTTATAACAGTTTCTGAAACTGAACCTCTTACAGATACTGCAGAGGTTAATGTAACTCCAGCATCTTACACCATAGGGCAGCCTCTTCTCACAGGAACTGGATTTGATGTTAACCATTCTAAATTCACTGTAGCATCAGATTCTGCTCACCCGAATGAAGGCTGGGCTGTCAGCACAACCGGCAAACTCTGTAAGCCTGTACTTAAGAGCAGCTCTTATTCATCTATAGCAGACTTCTCTAATGCCATTAAAAATGATGAAGATGATATCGATGTTATTATTGATTCTGATATAACGGCTGCCGATTTGGGAAATTCAGTAACTAATAATACAATCGCTTATGGAATCAGACATAATACTAATACAAATGCAAAAATTTCTCTTTACGTTGCACCTGGTGTAACTATTCCGCTTGATACTACAGCAAATGCAAGCCTTTTTGATTCTTGTACAAAGCTTGTTTATGCAGATCTGGAAGGCTGTACAACTTCTTCTGTATCAGATATGAGCCAATGGTTTATGGGCTGTACAAAACTTAGAGAATTAAATCTTTCAGGCTGGAATACATCATCTGTAAACAGTATGACATCTATGTTTGATGGTTGTGCAGGACTTGAAAAGATTTATGTTTCCACTTTTGTAACAGCGATGGCTTCTTCATCTAGCAATATGTTCTATGGCTGTACAAGTATTATTGGAGGTCTGGGAACAACCTTTGATTCAGGAAAAACTAACAGAGATTATGCGCATCTGGATGGTGGCGATACAAATCCGGGTTACTTCTCTAGCTTCCAGATTGGAAGTAAGGCTATGGGCTCTACCTTAGAGCTGGGAGATATCATCTTTAGCGATGGAAGTGCCGAGCCCTACAGTGAAAGTCTTGTTCTTACTCCAAGACAGTATCTGAGTGCAGTTGCCGTTATTTATGATGCGGAAAACCGTTTAGGAGTCGGCCTGCAGGAAGCAAGTAAAGTATGGGCTATACAAGGTGTTCTTGGATATGATCCTAATTCGCTGGTTTCTATTGATGCAGATAATGGACTTGCAAATATGGCAGAAATAGAAGCCCTTGAAGACTGGTCTGAAACTAATTATCCGGCCTTCTGGTATGCGGCTCATTATGGGGAATCTGTTCCGGTTGCGGGTAGTACGACGGGCTGGTATTTCCCTGCTAAGAATGAACTCAAAGTAGTTTTCGACAACTTTACCGCAGTAAGTAATTCTATTGAAAAAATAACAGGTGCCCCACTTCTTTATAAAGATTCTAGTCATTACTATTGGACATCATCCGGTTATACTAATGGACAAAATTCAGCGAATGCAAGTAATGCATATTATTTGAAATCAGGTGAAATTGATTGTTACGGTGACCCAAGGTATAAGAGAATGGCTCACACAGTCCGCTGCATCCGTGTGTTCTAGTTATTATACATAGTATTTTGCGAATTCTGCAAAGCGGGGCAGTACTAATTCTACATAGCCGTGCTGTGGAGATTCTATGATGCCTCTGTCTAAAAGCCGCTGACGGTATTTAGAAAAGGTTGAACTTGTCATATTCAGCTTTTTGCAGATTTCGTTTACCGGGGTTTTTGAATCTGTAATTGCAATAATTACGTTTTTATCCTGCTCGGAAAGTCCCTGCCAGATTTTTCGGTAAACAAAATCATCAAGTAAGTCATCGAATTTAAGAAGAATCTTTTCCAGAGAAAGAGAATCTTTGTAATCAAAATAAAGAAGCCCCAGGGCCTGGAATGCAAAGGCATAGCCTTTTGTTATCTTTGCCAGTTTCTTTGCCATGTCTATGTCAGTTTTAAAAACGTTCTGGTAAACCTTTGTTATCTGAGCAAGACTTAATGGCTCCAGTTTAATTTTTGGAGTTCTCAGAAGGAAGGTGAGGGCCGGATCATTTTGAATTGAATATATGTTTTCGTAAAGGCCTGTCATGAGAAGAAAAACAGAGAAATCTTTTCGCAGGAGAATCTGGAATTCGCTTGCAAAATGTCTCATGTTTTCACCATTCATAACTTCATCAATAGTTATTAATACTTTTTTGTTTTTCTTATTTAGATTTTCAAGAAGCTCATAAATAATACTTACACTATCCCGGTTTTGTGTTTCTCCATTTATTCCGATGCCAAAACCTGCTGCAGAAAAATTAAAGCCCTTTTTGAAAATGTCTGTGAGTTTTTTGCAGGAATCTAAAAGCTTCATGGCAAAATCTGAAAGTAAGTCTTGTGTAGAGTTCAGATCTATAACAAGCCAGTCTTTTTCCTTCATGAGTTCTTTTTCTATTGTAGTCATTAATACAGTTTTTCCGCTGCCTCGAATTCCTTCTATCAGGTAAGCATGACTCACTGGATTTGCGGCAGAAAAGTTATTTAATATTTCTTCTAAATATTCATGACGCGAAATAAATTCATTTGGTGACATACCAAAGGATAAGGTAAAAGGATTGTTATTTGCCATATTATCAGCCTCCTTCATAATTCGAGAATACTTTCATAGTTCTTCATAATTGGTATAAACTTTCATAAATCTTCATAATTAGTATATTCTTTCATAATTCTTCATAAATTGCAAGAGAATTAAATTCCCTGCCAACAATTACAAAACCAAAGCTGGATTTTTCAATAAATCTGCTGCTATATTCTGATAAACTTTCGTGTCTTCAACCTGAGAAATAGACATAGTTCTTGATCCTCCGTCTTTTGAAGAACCACCGCAGTGGAAAATTTTTTCAGTTTTAGTTCCGTAATCAACGAAAATATATCTGTCGTGATAAATGCTTTGTTCGGTAAAAGCGTAGGGTAAATATCTTTTTCCACCCCAGTTTTGAGAATCTTGATTTCTTAAGTCAGAACTTGAGGTGCAAAAATTGCACCTCAAGTTTATTGTATCAAGTTCTTCTTGAGTTAATTGAAAACGAAAATCTTCATCAAATCGTTTAATGTTATTTTTAACCTGTCGATTAAACATTTTGGTCTCATATCCATAAATTTCTGCAAGATCAAAATCCAACATAACCTGAAGGCCGCGTGAATGACAAAATTCACAAAAGATGTTAAAATCGAAATATGAACTTAAACGATTTCCGCGCAAAGGCATACGGTGCCGGGAAAAATCCGGAGAAAAAAAACAGCACCGTTTCCTCTGCTGATGATATAAAAGCAAAAGATAAAACTGAAAATAAGCCTTCTTCCTCGCAGGAGCTGGAAAACTCTGTTTCCTTTTTGAAGACCGGCGGTCTCTTAAAGGTTCCGGTTGAAGAAGCAGCTCCGGACGGCAGCGATTCTGTTTACCGCCGGGTTGCCAAGTTTCTTCTTTTAATTGGCGAAGATGAAGCCGCAAAAATCCTGCCTCATCTTAGCGAAACTCAAATCGAAAAAATAATTCCGGAAATTGCTTCTATCCGAACTGTGAGCAAGGAAGAAGCGGCTGTAATTCTTGAGGAATTCAACGGGCTTTTGAACAAGGCCCGCGAGCAGGGGGGTGTGGAAACTGCCCGCGAAATGCTGGAAAAGGCCTACGGAAAAAAACGTGCCGACGAGCTTCTTAAAAAGGCTATGCCTCTGGAAGGCAAGGTTCCTTTCAACTATCTTAAAGATGCAGATAACGAGCGTGTGTATCTTCTTATAAAAGATGAAAACCCTGGCGTTCAGTCTATGGTGCTTTCTCACCTTGAGCCTAAGAAGGCCGCAAAAATCATAAATCTGATGACTGACGAAGAAAAGAAAGAAGTTGTAATGCGTCTTGCAAAGATGGAGCCGGTCAGCCCGGATGTGCTGCGCCGTGTAGATCAGGCTATGCACGAAAAATCTCTGAACCAGACGGTTGAAAAGGCAGAAAATATTGACGGACGTAACGCTCTTGCCCAGATTCTCAAGAAGATGGATGTGGGCGCCGAAAACGATATTCTTTCATATCTTAGCGAAGACGATCCGGACCTTGGTCAGGACCTGCGCAGCCGCCTCTTTACTATGGACGATGTTGTAAAGTCCGACGACCGCTTTGTTCAGGAAAAGCTGCGTGAAATGTCTGAAGTTGATATTGCCTACCTGGTTGCCGGCAAGCCGGACGACTTCCGCGAAAAAATCTTAAGCAATATTTCTGCGGGCCGCCGTGCAGAGGTTCGCGCCCAGGAAGATATCTTAAAACCTATGCGCCGCTCGGACTGCGAGCGCATAACGTCGGAGTTTTTCAGCAAGCTTCGCCGTGCATTCGAAGAGGGACACTTAATCATACAAGACAGGAACGACGACGTATTCGTTTGATGGTGGTTTCGATACGCCCGCATCCGCGGGCACTCAACCACCGGAGACGACGCCTGCATCCGCGGGCACTCAACCACCGGTGGTTGAGTAGGTGCAAAGCACCGTATCGAAACCACATGTTAAGAGGACTAAAATGTTTAATTTTACAGACTCAACAAATATCGGAAAGTCCTACAAGGACTTTGTTCTAATTTCAATAGACGACCTTCCAGACTACAAGGCTACCGGAGTATATCTCCGCCACAAGATTACAGGTCTTGAAGTTTATCACATCATAAAAGATGACAAGGAAAATCTTTTCGCCTATGCCTTCCGCACTCTGGACAAAAGCTCGCGGGGCGTTGCGCATATTATGGAGCACTCAGTTCTCTGCGGCAGTGAAAAGTATCCGCTGAAAGAGCCTTTTATTACACTGGCTTCTACAAGTCTTAACACCTTTTTGAATGCCCTTACTTATCCGGATAAAACGGTTTACCCTGGCGCTTCTGTTGTCCGTGCAGACTACTTTAATATGATGGATGTTTACGGAGACGCTGTTTTCTTTCCAAAGCTGGACCACAGCACCTTTATTCAGGAAGGTCACAGACTGGAGATGGACGAAAAAGGGCAGCTCAGCATACAGGGCGTTGTCTACAACGAAATGAAAGGCAACTATTCATCCTTTCAGCCGGTTGCCTTCGGCGACCTTATAAGTGCCATGTTCCCGGATTCTTACCCGGCCTTTGAATCGGGTGGAGATCCGCTTCATATTCCTGAGCTAACCTATCAGGAGTTCCTGGACTTTCATCAGAAGTTTTATAGTCCCGATAACTGCCTTCTCTTTTTGTATGGTGATATTCCAACAGGCCAGCAGCTGGATTTTATTGATGAGCGCTTTATCAGCCGGCTTATCAAAAAATATGACTGCCGCGAGGGTGGGGCAATCTGCAATATTGATATCAGCTCAAAGACTCCTGTAATAAAGAGCGAGATTAGAAATCTGATGCAGTTGAACTTTGTGCAGGAAACTACTTCGCACATAAGCTATGCACCGCATACTGGCTCAACAGGAAGCTTTGTTACTTTAAACTGGTATTCCGGCAAAGCAAACATGGAAAAGTATTTTCTGAGTGAAGCGCTTTGCGGTAACGATTCGTCTCCTTTTGCCCGTGCCCTTAAGGATTCAAAGCTTGGTGATGATGTTCTCTTCCAGAGCTTCGGCCAGTTCCATGAGGAGTTTTATTCTGCCGGTCTTTGGGGTGTAAAAAAGGGTAATGAAGAAAAGGTCTTTAAGCTTGTAGAAAAAACTCTTAATGATATTTATGAAAATGGTATTTCGCAGCAGGATATTGATTCTGCCGTTATGGGAATTGATTTTGCCCTGCGGGAAGTAAACCGTTACTGGGGACCTTTTTCAATTCAGATTATGGAAAAGGCTCTTAAGGGCTGGTGTAACGGAGATACCTGTTCGTCTCAACTAACTCCTATTACCTCTTTTGAGAAGGTAAAGGCCGCACTTCGTTCTGATCCGGATTATACAAAAAAGCTGATTAAAAAATATTTCCTCGATCCAGAGGCTGTTAAAGTTCGCTTTGTTTCTGAACCTTCTGAAAAATATTTTGAAGAGCGTGAAAAGGCAGAAGCGGCTCTTATTACAAAGCTTGAAAAAGGTCTGGACCGTGAGCAGCTGAAAAAAGATCTGGACGAGCTTCACTCTTACCAGCAGCATATTGAAACCGCAGAAGAAACTGCCTGCATTCCGACAACAAAGCTCAGCGAACTGGATGGACGCATAGATATTCCATTTACTTCGCTGGAGTTTGTTAAAGGTGCTGACGCTTCTGATATTCCTCTTTTTGTAAGCAAGGAAGAAACAAATGGAATTTTCTATATTGATGTTCTTTTTCCTTTCGACAGACTGCCCGCTCAATATGTTCAGCATATTCCTTTTCTTTCTGATGTTATTACAAATCTGGGCTGGAACGGCAAAGGCTGGGACCGCTGTACGGCTGAATCTTCCTGTATAATGGGAGATATCTGGGGTAAAACTGTTTGTGGTTCAATTCCACAGGTTCCGGACTGTCTTGCCGAAGAAGAAAAGTACAAGGCCTATAATTTCTGTGGCCGTAACTGGATTGGAATAATCTGTAAGGCCTTAACTGAGCGTGCAGAAGAAGCCCTGGATATGCTTGCAGAAATCATTACTACTATGGACTTTACAGACCATAAGCACCTGGAAACTCTGATTGGCGAGCTGAAGGCAGAAAAGAAAAACGGGCTTATTTCTAACGGCCGCGAGTATGCACAAAAGCGTGCCCGTGCTGCCTGGAGTGCCAGCCTTGCCCTTCAGGAAATTATGTGGGGTGTAAGTCAGCTGCATACTGTTGCGGGTTACAAAAAACAGAAATCAAAAGAGCTTCTTAAAACTTTCGCCTGGATGTACAGGGAATGCGTAAAGGCCGGAGGAATAATTCATATTACGGCAGATGAAGAATCTCTTAAAAAGCTTCGTCCACTTCTTGAAGCTTTTGCTAAAAAGGCAGGGCTTACAAAGCTGCTTCCCGCTCATTCGTACACACTCGAAGAACTTAAGCCGTATGTCTGCCAGTATGAGGCGGCGGCTTCGTCTGAAACGCAGCGTCTCGAGGTTTCCGGTCAGACAGCGTATGCGGCCGCAATTATTCCAGCTTCTGAATATCTGACAAAAGAAGGTGCCGCTGATATTCTTTTTGCTAACTGGCTTTCTAATCATACTCTCTGGGATAAAATAAGAACAAGTGGTGGTGCCTATGGCGCTGCCTGCTGGGTAGATAATGTTGAAAAGCAGGCAATAATGACAACTTACCGCGACCCGACTCCGGAAAAATCAATAGAGGTTTATCTGCAGTCGCTTAAGGAGCTTTGTTCCACTCCGATTCCAAAGGAGGAGGTTGAAAAAACAATTGTTTCAACTTATGGTTCTGCCATTATTCCGGCCTGTCCTAAAGACAGGGGTGCTCACAGCTTTGAAGGTATGCTTTATGCAAATCCTCAGAGCTTCAGGCAGAAGAGGGTAGATGCCATTCTTGCCCTTACCGAAGAAGATGTTGAAAAAGCTTCTGAAAGATTTTATGAGGCTTCTGAAAAGAAATGCTCTAAGGCGGTTTTCTCTAATAAACAGGGAAAGACTGAAAAATCAGAAAAAATCGCTGGAAATATTATAAAAATTCCTATATAATGAGTTATCTAAAACTCCATAATGAATAAGGAGATTGTGATTATGGATAAAAAAACAAAGCAGTGCATAAAAATGCTTAGAGACCTTGTTTCTGACGTTCAGGGCGCACCTTTCCCGGGTGGAGAACTTAAGAATGAACTGTACGAAATCTGGTATGAACACGCACAGCGCGCTGCAGTAGAGTGCTTTGAGTATCTGAACGACAATTTCCCTGAAGAACAGAAGGAACTTGATAAGACAATCGATAAGCTCTTTAAGTAAGATTTATTAAAATAAGTATTTACCTTTTATAGAAAAAGCCGTTCTGAAGGCTGCCTTTTGTGCACCTTACAAGCGGCTTTTTTGTTTTAAAAACTGTCATTATCGGACATTCTAAAAATGTCATTATCGGGCTTGAACCGATAATCTTTATTAAGTTTTTTCACCAGATTCCGACAATATAAGTATAAACATGTCATTATAGGTTTTGATAGCATGAAGTCGAATACAAAGATATCTAATGATTATAAATTCGGATTTACCGGCTCTAAAAAGAAGGTCGGCATTAACAACTGGCGTTTTGTCTTTAACGGAGTTAATACTTCTACAGGCGCAGAACAGATGTTCTACATTGAGTTTGAAATGCTTAATCCCTGGACTTCCGGCGATGCTGTTCAGCTTGGCTTTAAGCCTCGTGTAAAGATTTCTGCCGAAGACCTGCAGTATGCTCTTGCCGGCACTGATTCTGCAAAAAATCTTTCTACGGAGGCAATCGTTCAGCCTTCTTACTGTGCGGTTCGTGTTGGAACCTTTGGCGTAGAAGGCAAGCAGCTTTGTTCCTATTATCCGGTAAAGCAGGTCCAGTTCAGCAATAAGCCTTTTGAAATCATTGTTGACAATAAATATTTTAATGATGAAAAAATCGGCGGTTTTATTAATGTTCCCGAAGAAGAAAAGGCCGCACATCCGGAGCTTTTGTGCGATGCCGGTTATGCTAAATGGGATATAAGCTATTCAATTCAGAAGGATTATAAAAACGGTTATAAATCTGATTTTATAAGATGGTTCCCTTTTGGTTTGCAGACTACTTTCTCTGGTACTATTCATTTTGATGGAACTGAATATGCGGTTGACCCTAAACGCTGCTGCGGATATTCTGAGCGCTTCTGGGGTAAGGGAGTGCCGGAGCCATTCTTCCATGTTTCTGCGGCAAATCTTACAAGTGTTATTTCGGGTAAAACTCTCTTTGAATCTTCTTTTGCGGTAGCCGGTATTTTTGATGAACGCGTCAGCTTTATAGGAAAGTTTGAAGATATTGATATTGAACTTTGTGCTGATGGTTCAAAGCGCCAGTTCTCAGTTGTCTGGGATTGCTCTCAGATGCCGGAAAATGAAAATCCGGAAGAAAATCTGCTGCACTGGTCTACCAGCCTTAACAGTAAAGAATGGGTAATTGATATTGATGTCTTCTGTAAAATCCGCGAGCTCAATAACCGAACCATTGAATTGCCGGAAGGTCAGAGAAAGGTTCTGAACCTTATTGAAGGTGGTACAGGAACCGGCGAAATTAAGCTTTACAAGCATATTGGAAATACTCTTGAACAGATTGAACACGCAACCCTGGTTAAGGTCTTCTGCGAGTTCGGCCACATAGAAGAAGGCGAGTTCTAATTTAAAACTTGCCGAATCATCACTTTCATTATTATTTTATAAATGAAGGTGATGATTATGAATTACGAAAATTTTACAATCAAAACTCAGGAGGCTCTTCAGGAAGCCTCTTCAATCGCTAACAAAAACGATAACTCAGAAATAGGAAGTGAACACGTTCTCCAGGCTCTGCTCGAGCAGCAGGATGGCCTTATTGCGCCTGTCGTTGAACGGGTTGGTATTCCTGCTATAGAACTTACAAAAAAAGTACGCGAGCTTGTGGCTTCTAACCCTAAGGTTTCGGGTGCGGCTCAGGTTTATTTTTCTCCTTCAATGCAGAAGATTCTTGCCAAGGCAGAAAACGAAATGAATGC
>OCTW011607120.1_pt1 | contig 20175 bp, 17 predicted proteins | sample 1539671 | NCBI WGS metagenome assembly OCTW01 (sample SAMN02144230, study PRJEB22623) | gut metagenome | biome: sheep rumen | host: Ovis aries | place: New Zealand
GTGTTTGAATTCCGCAATTACAAAGCGGTCAAGCATTACGACAGCAGCAATAGTACATTACGGCCAGCCACCGCCGAGACGAGCGACTACTATTTCACCCGAACAGACGGTGCGATGATGGATGAACAAGGTAACTTGTGGCTGCTGAACGCGACGGAGACAGGCAAGCCGGTGCATATAGTTACGCCTTCAGGCATCTGGTATGGTCTGAATCTGCGTAGTGGAGGCAAAGAACTGAAATACGAGACTCCCACAGGCATCTGGCCAGACCGTCGTCACAGCCAATGGAAATGGCTGATGAGCCAACGTGTAGAACCGATGTTGATCTTATTAGACGACGGAGGAACCCCCACTATCTCCGGCGACGACCGATGCGTAGCCCGCAGTTCGTTCGTGGATCAAAACGGGAATGTACTGACACCGACACAGCTCCGATGCTTTGCCCAGGACCAGACGAACCGCATCTGGATCGGAACGGATAAGGGTCTTATCTTAATCCCGAAAGAGGTGGATTTCTTCAGTTCCAATGCTTGCCGGCGGATTATCATTCCCCGCAATGACGGCACAGGATTAGGCGACTACCTCTTGGGCGACGAGCAGATCAACTGTCTGGCGGTAGATGGCGGAAACAGAATATGGATAGGCACAGCCAACTCGGGTTTGTACCTGATAGAAGACGATACAATAACCGTAGCGCATTTCACGGAATACAACAGTCTGCTGCCGTCAAACGGCATCCAGTCGATTGCTATCATGCCCAAGACCGGCGAAGTGTTTGTCGGAACCGACCTCGGTATTGCATCCTACCGCAGCGATGCGAGTGAAGCGCAGCCGGACATGAGCGGAGCCTATGCCTTCCCTAATCCTGTCCGACCGAACTACAGCGGCATGATCAGTATCTGCGGGTTGATGGAAAATACAACGGTCAATATTATTGATGCAGGCGGCAACCTGGTTTGTAAGACCAAGAGCCATGGTGGCATAGCGGTATGGGACGGCAGGTTACCGAACGGACGAAAAGCCACACCGGGCGTTTATAGCGCGATGTGCAATGCCAATGGCGGACATACCGTAGTGAAAATCATGGTAATACGATAAAAGAAAAAGCAGGCAATTGCCTGCTTTCTTATTCCTTGATAAGTTTGAGGAACTCTTCTCTCGTCTCCTGACGGGTGAAAGCGCCGGTGAAGTCGGATGTGACGGTCATAGCGTGTTGTTTCTGCACGCCCCGCATCTGCATACAAAGGTGTTCCGCCTCTATGACGACCATTACTCCCAGCGGATTAAGGGTATTCTGGATGCAGTCCTTGATCTGTGTAGTCAGCCTCTCCTGCACCTGAAGCCTCCTCGCATATACATCCACTACGCGGGCAATTTTACTGAGTCCAGTGATCCTTCCGTTAGGGATATATGCCACATGCACCTTCCCGAAGAAAGGCAACATATGGTGTTCGCAGAGGGAATAGAAATCTATATCTTTGACCACCACCATCTGGCGATAGTCCTCTTCGAAAAGGGCGGCACGTAAGATAGCCTCCGGATCTTCGTTATATCCTTTGCACAGAAACTGGAGCGCTTTTCCTACACGTCGCGGCGTCTTGACAAGTCCTTCACGGGCAGGGTCTTCCCCTATCAGCGACAATGTTTTCTCCACCGCTTCGGCAACAGCCGCAGTCACCTCCGGTTTCTCATGAAATTCCTGCAGGTCCATTATTGCAACACTTGTATTTTATCGCGCACAATATACGTATCCCCCATCAGTTCGGGATATTGCTGCACGAACAGTTTCTTATATTCCTTAGCTTCGTCGTACGTACGGAAGTCTCCCAGACGTACTTTCCAGAACGGCGGCAAATACTGGACATAAAGGGTCTGGTTGATTTTCTCTTTCAGTTTGGTCTCCAGATCCAGAGCCTCGCTCTTAGCAATTTGCTGCTGGTTGGAAGAATAAATCTGCACGCGATATCCGTCCATCTCCACCAGTTCGCGTTTCCCGTTCACCGCTTCGTCCAGCAAGACCGCTATTGCGCTATCCTGAACGATCTGCATACCCGGTAACGAGTCAAAAATCGTCAATAATATAACTAAAATTAATTTCATCAATCTATTTGTGATTTGTTATTTGTAATTTGTCCGTGCAATTTCCGTGCCATTAATAGCGGAAGGACGAGCCTCCGACGAACTCGCGTAGGAAGGATGTAGGCGGGATTTCTTTCTCCGGTACCGGCACGAAATATTGGAGGAACTTGAGCAGGCGGTGCGCCTCGCTGTATTCCTCGCAGAATTTAGGCACCTCCGAAAGGATCGGCTCCGCATGCCGTTTGAGGACGGCGAACTCGAAGATCAGCGCAGAGTTGAACATGACATCTGCCTCTTCCTGGAAGGGATACACCCATTTGGTCTCCCCTCGGATAACGGACGGACACCGTGCTATCGTTTGCTGCGCAGAGAAGCCGCGGTATTTGTAGTCGCGCACAATGCGGCGCAACAGACGTATGTCCGTTGTAGGAATCCAGTTATGATTATCGATATTGATCGTCGTAAGGGTTGAGACGTATATCTTATAGGTAAGGGATTTATCCACATCCGGCAAGATACAAGGATTAAGCGCGTGCAGTCCTTCGATAACCAGGACAGAGTCTTTCTGCAACTTCAGTTTATTGCCGCGGAAGACCCGCTCCCCTTTGGTAAAATCATACGTCGGCAGGTTTACCTCCCGTCCGTCGAGCAGGTCATGTATCTGTTCGCGGAAGAAAGGCAGATCCACCGCATTCACATCCTCGAAATCGTATTCGCCATTCGCATCTTTGGGTGTGTCCACGCGGTTCACAAAATAATCGTCCATGGAAAGGACTTCCGGCCGTATTCCGTCAACCAGCAACTGGATCTGCAGACGTTTGGAGAAGGTGGTTTTTCCCGAAGAAGAGGCTCCGGATATAAAGACTATTCTGGGGCGTTTCTCGGCGATAGAGTCGGCTATCTGGGCTATTTTCTTCTCGTGCAGCGCCTCCGCCAGTTTGATAAGACCGAATGATTTATTTTGTTTGCAAGCCACGTTGAAGTCGCTTACATTGTTTATTCTAAGCAGTTTGTTCCAACGATTGTATTCCTGGAAGATCGTAAACATCTTATCCTGCGCAACGGAATCTTCCAAGATAGTAGGGTTGGTTCTATTGGGGATTCTAAGCAGCAGCCCGTCCTTGAACGGCTCCAGATCGAACACATTCAGATATCCGGAAGACGGCAGCAGCACATTCGTGTAATAGTCGATGTAGTCGCCCATGCGGAAATAGCGGCAGTACGGGTTTCCGAGTGCTTCGAAGATCGACGACTCGCTGTTGTACCGTTCGGCGAACATACCCATTACCTCTTTGGTCTGTTTCTCCTCCTCTATGATCGGCCGGTCCTCACGGATAATGAGCAGCATTCGCTCTTTGATCGCCGCAACTATCTGAGGTGTTACCACCGGCGGCTCTTTCTCCTCATCCATCTTGGAGTCCTTGCTCTGGTGCCATTGCAGGGTGCAGTAATACCCTTTGCTGATGGGGTGCTCCACGCGCAGGTCCATTTCCGGGAAGAGTTCATTCACGGCGCATGCCAATACCATATTCAATGTACGCACATAGGCGCGCATGCCCGAGGGCGAACTGGCATCCAGAAACTCTATATCCTTGGGCTTGTAGAGCAGGAAATCCAAATTCTCCACTTTATAATTCACATGCGCCGCTATGATCGGGTATTTCAATCGAATTCCTATCAGTTCTTTCAACTGAATGAGCGAAATCCCCCGCGGCACTTTGTGGTAAGTGCGGGTATTTTTACAGAAAATGGTAATTGTCTTCTCCATCTATGTAGTTTTTTCCAGTTTATCTTTTATTCCAGTTTATCCTGCTTTATCAGTTCGTCTATCCTGAGCGCCTGCACCAGAATCGTTCTCATGTCAGCGAGGCGCACTTGGTTAGCTGCATCCGAGATCGCGCGCTCGGGATCCGGGTGCGTCTCAATGAACAGCCCGTCCACGCCTACCGCCATCGCCGCACGCATGAGGTACGGCACCATCTCTCTGTTTCCTCCGGTGACACCGGCTTGCGAAGAAGGCTGCTGTACGGAATGGGTAGCATCAAAAATGACCGGACATCCGAATCGGCGCATCTCTACCAGCGAGGTCATGTCCACGACCAGCCTTCCGTAACCGAAAGACGATCCTCGCTCCGTGAGCCAGACGCGCCCCTCTTTAGCGGCATTCGGAGAGACCTGTTCGATCTTGGCGATAGCTCCTCCCATGTCCCATGGAGCCATGAACTGGCCCTTCTTGACATTCACTATCCTGCCTGTTTCCGCTGTAGCCTGCAACAAGTCTGTCTGACGGCTCAGGAAGGCAGGAATCTGCAGCACATCCGCCACTTCCGCCACGGGTGCACACTGTGCGCTCTCATGCACGTCTGTCAGGATCGGCAGACCGAACTGCTCCTTCACCTCCTGCAGGATGCGCAAGCCTTCCTCCATCCCCACTCCGCGCGGCGAAGCCGAAGTACGGTTCGCCTTGTCGAAGGAGGATTTATAATAGAGCGTGACGCCCAAGTCATAGCAAAGGGCGCGGAGTGTCTCCGCTGTCCTGAGCGTAGTGTCGCGGCTCTCTATCGCGCAGTTGCCGGCAATGAGGAACATATTATTCTTCCGTTTCCTTGCGTTGTGCGAGTGCAGAGTCTTCCACTCCGCGGAAGGCCCGTGCCCATTGTATTTTCAGTTTGCCCGTACCGCCTTTCTCGTTGCCCGGAAGCCAGCTCTGTGCAAGGAAGAACATCGCCTCCTTCGGCAGTCTGTTCGGCAGACGCAGCAACTCCATATTGTTCACATACCAGATCAGTTCGTTCTTGGTCCAGCGGAAAGTATAGACGTAATACATCGACCGCAACATACCGGTCAGGTCCGCCATCTGTGTCTTGGCACCGTTCACGAGACCCATCTGATGCACTTTTCCGTTATAATGGTACAAGGCCACCATCGGGCTGTTCTGTTTGCCGGTCGTCAGACCGAAGAAATGGTGTCCTGCACCCTGGCTGCGCACTTTAGCCATGAACATACCGGACTCTTGCGCGAACGCATCCTTGGTGTTCATCACATCCGATGTATAGTTGAAGATGTGCTCGACGAATCCTTTCTTCGCATCCCAAGCCACGGCTTTCTTGCTTTCCTCGCGTGTCTCCAGATCCATACGTCCGTCCACGAAGAAGGTGTTCTTGCCACCGTTGTATGCCTGCAGTTCCGACGTGCGGGAATGGCCGTCCTTCATAGCCGGATTGGCATATCCGAATCCTGCCTTCCAGTTCTTGGACGACGACATGTCATCGTCGAAAGAAGGCCGGAAGAGCTCCGCCCAGTCGATCTTCTCTTCGCGTTGGGCGTAGTAGAACTTGATATCGTCCGAGTTAGCCAACTCCAGATAGCGCTGCTCGGTCTTGTACTCTTCCGAGTGCTGCCACCGCTTGGCGTCCGCCCAGAGGGCATGACGTTTCTGGAAATCCTCCGTTTGGATCTCTTTCTCCAACTCGGTCAGTTGACGCAGTTCCGGCGAATTGAGCACCTTCAGATAGTTCTTGTAGAAAGGCGAGTGGTAGATCATGTTATACGCCCGCAGTTCAGCCGATTTGAGACACTCGCGCAGGCTCTTGATTTTCTGAAAATCGTCCGTTTCGCGGAACTTCAGGAAAGCCTGGAATGTTTCGTTCTCCACCGCGCGGCGGTAACGCCGCATGCTGAGAGCGGAACGCAGACGCTCATAGGCAGTCATTTTCTTGCCTTCGTCCGTGTCTTTGTACTTGCGGTGGATGAGTTCGTTCTTACGTTCCTGAAAGTCAGAACTCTCAACAGTTTTCTTCAACTCCAGATACTCCGCCAACTCAGGCGATTTCTCAATCATGCGGTAGCGTTTAACACGCTCCTGCATCTCATAAATCATTTTCTCGAACGCTTCGGTCGAGAGCATTTTGCCGGTCAGTCTGGCAGTAAACAGGTTCATAAATTTACTATTTAACGATTTAACAATTTAACGATTTAACGGTTTAACAAGCTCATAGAGCTCCTCCAGTGTGTCCACGAAGATCGGTTTGAAGGCCTCTTGCTCCGGGATGAAACGCAGGCTCCTCATCAACTCGATCTGCTGTTTGAGGGGTTCGTAGAAGCCCTTGTAGTTGAGGACGAAAAGGGGTTTGCGGTGCTCTCCTACGATAGCCGAGGAAGTGGCGTCCATCATCTCGTCCAGCGTGCCGTAACTGCCCGGCAGACAAACGATCAGATCCGAGAGGTCCCTCATGATCTGCTTGCGTTCGGACATGTTCTGAACCATATACAGTTCATCGCAGTTGTCCGCTTTGCGTCCGGCGGCTTTGATGCGCGGAGGGATGACGCCTACTACATATGCGCCTGCGGCTTTTGCAGCATTGCTGGTGCGGGTCATTAATCCGCCCGTAGCGCCGCCATAGACGAGGGTGTGCCCCTGCTCACCGAGCCAGGCTCCCAACGCATCTCCCAGAGCCAGGTACTCCTCGGGGATACTGTCTTTTGCGCTGCAATAAACGGCTATTTTCATCCGTTCACTCATTTTTCTCTCTTTCAAAGCATTTCTCCGATTTTGGAATTTGTCTTGAGCAGATTTGGTTTTTCCGGTGAGGGAGTTATGCGGGCATAATGACCGAACCGAAAGACCAAAGATGCCAAGAGAAAACCAAAATCAAGCATCAATGTTGGCATAAGTGGCGTTCTCTTCGATGAACTCGCGTCTCGGCGCCACGTCGTCACCCATCAGCATAGCGATAATACGGTCCGCCTCGGCTGCGTTCTCTATCGTCACCTGTTTGAGCACACGGCGTGCCGGGTCCATCGTCGTCTCCCACAGCTGCTCGTCGCTCATCTCACCCAGACCTTTGTACCGCTGGGTCTTGATCTGCTTCTCGTCGCCGTTACCGAACTTCTGTATAAACGCCATCCGTTGCTGGTCGTTCCAGCAGTACTCGCTGTAACTGCCCTTCGAGCACTTGTACAGCGGCGCGCAGGCGATATAAAGGTGTCCCTGCTCGATCACCTCTTTCATATGACGGAAGAAGAGCGTCATGATCAGCGTAGCGATATGCGCACCGTCCACATCGGCATCCGCCATGATAATCACTTTGTGGTAACGGATCTTGGAGAGGTTCAGCGCTTTCGGGTCCTCTTCGGTACCGAAGGTGATTCCTAACGCTGTAAAGATGTTTCTCACCTCCTCGGATTCGAACACTTTGTGCTCCATCGCTTTCTCCACATTCAGGATCTTACCTCTCAGCGGCAGGATAGCCTGGTGTACACGGTCACGACCGGTCTTTGCGGTACCGCCTGCGGAGTCTCCCTCGACGAGGAAGAGCTCACACTCGCTTGCGTCTTTCGACACGCAGTCCGCCAGTTTGCCGGGCAGACCTCCTCCTGAGAGCGGACTCTTACGCAGCACGCTCTGACGGGCGTTACGCGCAGCGATACGTGCCTGAGCCGCGAGAATCACCTTCTCCACGATCTTCTTCGCGTCGTCCGGGTGTTCCTCCAGATAGTTCTGTAAAGCCTCAGCTACGGCAGAAGAAACCATTCCCGCTACCTCGGAGTTACCGAGTTTGGTCTTGGTCTGACCCTCGAACTGCGGCTCCGCCACCTTGACAGAGATAACCGCCGTCAGTCCTTCGCGGAAATCGTTCGGGTCGATCGTCGAGTTACCGTCTTTGTCTTTCAGTTTGGCTTTCTCCAGCATCTTGCTCTCCTCGGCGTATTTCTTCATGACACGCGTCAGAGCGGCGCGGAAGCCGGCTACGTGCGTTCCACCCTCGATGGTGTTGATATTATTGACATACGAGTGTACGTTTTCGTTGAAATCGGTGTTGTAGATCATCGCTACCTCCACCGGCGTACCGTATTTGTCGGTATTGAGGTGGATCACCTCGCTGATCAGCGGCGTACGGGTGCCGTCGATATAACGGACGAACTCGCTCAGACCCTTCTCCGAATAGAACACCTCTTTCTTGCAATTTCCCTCCGCGTCAACCACACGCTTGTCTTTCAGCACAATACGGATACCGGCATTCAGGAACGCCAGTTCACGCATACGGTTCGCCAGAATATCCCAATGGTAAACGGTCTCCGTGAAGATCGTGTCGTCCGGCCAGAACTGCACGAACGTACCGGTCTTGCGCTGCTCCCAGTTACCGATAGCCTCTTCCTCCGAGATCGTATGCACCGGCGCCAGAGGTTTACCCTTGGCGTAGTCCTGGCAGTGGATCTGTCCGTCGCGATAGACCTCCACGTGCATTCTCGTCGAGAGCGCATTCACGCAGCTCACACCCACACCGTGCAGACCGCCGGAGACCTTGTAACTGTCTTTGTTGAACTTACCTCCGGCGTGCAGGACGGTCATTACAACCTCCAAGGCAGACTTATGCTCCTTCGGATGCATATCCACCGGAATACCACGTCCGTTATCCTGAACCGTAATGGAGTTATCCTCGTTGATATGAACGGCTATCTCGTCGCAGAAACCGGCGAGCGCCTCATCAATAGAGTTGTCCACTACCTCATACACCAGGTGGTGCAGACCCTTCAGCGAGATATCGCCGATATACATCGCAGGCCGTTTACGCACCGCCTCTAATCCCTCGAGCACTTGAATACTCGATCCATCATACTTTTCTTGTTGCTCTTCCATTATTTTTTATTTTCACATTTTCGCATTTATTAATTCTTGCATTCATGCATAACGCGCACACGCGCATAAAATCGGCTGCAAAGGTACAAAAAATTTTTGACATACACAAGAGTGTATGCTATTTTTCTGCATTTTTTCAAAAGAATACGACTTTCCCGATCGGCGCATCTAACAATCTGAAAGTCCCGTTCCGCCCGCTGATGGCTTGCGCCACGCTGTCCGGTTCGTTCCATGGGTGCATCGCAAGGGCGTATTTGTCGTGGTGGACGGTGAAGACCTGTTTCGGTTCCAAGTCGCGGATCGCTTGCTCCAAGCCCTCCGGAGTCGTATGGATATACCGCCAGCGCTCGTTGTACTGGCCGTTCTCTAAAAACGCCAGATCAACCTGACCGAACTGTTCACGGATCGCTTTGAACCGACCATCGTAACCTCCGTCGCCTCCGATATACACCTTTCGTCCGGCGTATTCAATCATAAACGACGCCCACAACGTCTGGTTGGCTCTTCCCAACAAGCGATTGCTGAAATGCCGCGTCGGCAGGCAAGTGATGGATAATTGTGAATTGTGAATTATAAATTGTGAATTGTTATACCAGTCCATCTCTGTTATCCGGTCATCCGGATAGTGCCAGTACCGCAGATAATCGGCTATGCCGAGGGGACAAACGACATGCCGCACTCTCGTGCGTATGTCCCGGAGCGTAGCGTAGTCCATGTGATCCCAGTGCTCGTGGGTGATGATGAGCACATCTATCTCCGGCAGATCATCGGGACGGTAGATGTCCGTTCCGGGAAAAGGGCGCAGCATGAGAGAAGCAGGGAACTCCGGCTTGAGCACCGGATCGACCAGAAAACGCTTGCCACCCAGACAGAAGAGGTAAGACGAATGTCCGAACCACACAACCCGGTCGCTATCCGTCGGAAGACTTCTGAGGTCCGTCTTATACGCCTCTATCGCCTTCTTCGGAACACGTCCCTCTTGTAACCCTTCACCCGTAACCAGTAACCCGTCACCCCTCTTCCCCTTCCCCGTAAACTGCGGCGTCGGCTCCTGGTTCTGAAACCGTCCGTCGCGATAGTTAGGCGAAGCCTGTATCCGCTCTTCCGACACATGCCGGAACGTACCGAAAGCAGGGTGCGCCAACACACCCAATGTCACTGCTCCGATACACACTACTATACCTATTATAATAAACAAGACTTTCATCTTTCACCTCTCACCTTTCACCTTTCATCTTTCACCTCTCACCTTTCACCTTTCACCTTTCACCTTTCGCCTCTCTCGCCCACCGGAAGAGCGAAAGCGGCAGATGGCAGTACCCGTCCGGATGTTTGTTCAAGTAGTCCTGGTGGTACTCGTCCGCCGGATAATAGTTTCTCAGCGGCAGGAGCTCGACCTTCATCGGCTCGGCATATTTCTTCTGTTCTTCCGCAAAGACGGACTCAATGACCGCCTTTTGTTCCTCCGACAGATAATACACCCCCGTCCGGTAGCGCGTGCCTTCGTCCTCGCCCTGTTTATTGAGCGAAAGCGGGTCGATTGCAGCAAAGAACATACGCGTGAGAAAAGCCAACGAGACGTGCTGCTCGTCGTATTCCACCTTCACCGTCTCGGCATAACCGGTGGTGTCCGTATACACCTGTTCGTATGTAGGAGCAGGCAGATCTTCGTTTCCGTTCGCGAAGCCTGTCTCTGTACTAACCACACCTTGAACCTGTTGGAAGAAATGTTCCATTCCCCAGAAACACCCTCCTGCAAAATATATCGTCTCCATAATCGCCTGCAAAAGTACTGCTTTTTTGCTACATATGCAAGAGTTTGGGCGATTTTTTATATCGGAGGCGGCAGTTTGGCTTCCAAAGAGGTGTCGTTGGGGCTGGTAAAAATGTCTAAAACGCTGTTTGCAGCGGTCTTGAAGGTGTGCCGCTGGAGGCGGAAGGGCTGCTCCGGCTCTATAGGCTCAAAAGAGACAGGCTCCGGTTCCTGCGCTTTCTTGCGCTCCGCTTGCAGTTGGCGATAAATCGCCACGTAGGTATATTGGTAGAAACGCGAGTAAGGCTTCATGCCTCCTTCGGGTTTCGCACCGCCTTTGAAAACCCGGAAATAATGGTTGAAGAACCGCACACGCCATTCGAGGGCTTCGATAGAATGGTCTTTCTCCAAGGCATGCGCCTGCCGTTGTGCCTCTTTGATCAGTTCGCGGTTCGCGACACAAGCCGCCGACCAGTGCTTCGGAAAATGGTACGTATATAACTCATGCAATCCTGCCCGGAAACGCGAAGGTCTTACCACAATGCGCTTCTTGCACCTGCGCCCCTCTTTCACCATGTCCACCGCACCCCTTATGGCCGTTAAAAAGGCGCATGTATGGAAATAGTGCACACCCCGTTTATGAGGCGTAGCTGACCGCGGAAGTAAGACAAACTCATATCCAGAAGACTTCAAGCGGTCCATTACCTTTGTTTTCAAGTGCATTGCCATGGCGCGTAATGTGCTGTGTTTCAGTCTATTGTGTAGTATATGCGTCGAACAAAGTCTAGGACATCCTCGAAGCTACCCTTATGCGGGCCTTATTTAGGGTCGATTCGGACTTCATTTCGGGTGCAAAGATACAACAAATTTTTGGAATATGCAAATTTTTTGACAAAAAGCCGTCAGAAATCAGCTATCAGCCGTCAGAGGGGTGACGGAGTCTTGGTAGAGTAACGAAAGGCTCGCGCAAAGATGCGCGAGAAATGCACAGAGAGGACGGCGGAGCCGTGTCCGATTAGAGTTTTTTGCGGAAGGCGGCGGGAGAGGAGCCGGTGTGGCGCTTGAAGAACGTGCCGAAATGGGACTGGTTCTGGAAGCCGAGTTGGTCGGCTATCTCCTGAATCGGCAGATTGGTAGTTGAGAGTTTAATTTTGGCGCGTTGCATGAGTGCGTGCTCTATACATTCGCTGGCAGTCATGCCAAGCGTTTCTTTGACGGTATTGGCGACATAACGGGTAGTGAGACAAAGTTGTTCGGCGTACCAGTCGAGATTGTGGTGCTTATCGCAATAGAGATCAACCAAGTGCATGAATCGTCCTGTGATTTCTTCGTTGCGGGACATCGGTTTGTCATTCCACATCTCAAGATTTTCCCCCGCGAGGTAATGGAAGAGCGATCGTACCAGATGTATCGCCGCTGTACGATCCTTATCCTCAATCAACTCCTGAAGCAGATCGAGATAGCGCATTGTTCGTTGGAGTTTCTGCGCGCTCATTTGCCAATGCGGGCATACATAGATATGGGAGATGAGAGTAAGCGGGAATTGGGGATTGACTTCCTCGAGGAATTTACGAGAAAGCGACAACACACGCACCTCTACAAAATTATCCATGTCATCCGGCTTTTTTACTAAAAAATCGGGCGTAATGAGAAAACCCTCATTCGCTTTGATAGTATATGGCTGATTATTCACAATGACCCTCATTTCACCTTTTAAAATAAATTGCATGCAATAGGTAGGAACGAAGTACTGCTCGGGAATAATATACTGCGCGAAACGTCCTTGCGTCGTGTTAATTTCCATGACAGAGATATCTTCCACAGAGTTCTCTCCGGGGATAAAAGTCATGTTCTTGAAGCCGGAATAATCGGTAATGATCTGGTCGCTTATGTTTTGTGTTTCCGCCATAATGGTATGATTTAAATATACGAATAAGAACAATTCGGGTGCAAAGATACAACAATTTTTTGACATACGCAACAGGAATAGTAGAATCAGAACAATTTTTGCATGAATTAGAAAAACGCTAAATCGTTATAAAGCAGTACTTTTGCAACCGTTTTTGAAAAACACTCACGAAAAAAGAACAAAAATATGAAGATTTTATTTGTAATTGACAGTTTTTACACGACGAACAACGGTACTTCTATCTCCGCGCAGCGTTTTGCAGGCGAATTGCGGAAACGAGGTCACGAAGTAAGGGTGCTTTGCTGGGACACTCCGGAGTACATTGAGAACAATTTGACAGATGGTGATTTCACCACAAAAAAGTTCAATATTCCGGTATTCCAACCGCTATGCGACAAACATGATTTCAGTTTCGCGTATAATAATAAGGAGATCGTGCATAGCGCGTGCGACTGGGCGGACATTGTACATGTGTTCGTTCCCTTCGGCATTGAAATGGAGGCTATCAATTACTGCCATGAAATTGGCAAACCGGTTACTGCGGCATTCCATATCCAGCCGGAGAACATGACTTCTTCGGTCAGTATGGGCAAAGTGGAGTGGTTCAACGAGATGTTTTATCGTTCTTTCCGCCGGAATATATACAATCGCGTGCGCCACGTACACGTACCTTCTTTATTTATGGGCAGGATGATTGCGGAACGCGGTTACACAGCGAAGATTCATGTGATCAGCAACGGCATCCAGGACGCGTTTATGGAAGCAGGGGAGAAGAAAGTTGAAAGTTTAAAGTGGAAAGTTGAAAGAAGTTTAGAAGAGGATAGTTCTAAGGAGATTTTCAAGATTATGATGATCGGGCGGTTGAGCCAGGAGAAACGGCAGGACGTGATCATCAACGCATTGAAATACAGCAAGTACGGCGACCGGATTCAGTTGGTTTTCGCAGGTCGCGGACCGGAGTACGACAAATACGTAGAATTGGGAAAAGAGTTGAAACACCAGCCGAAGTTCATTTATGTAGGAAGGGACGAGTTGATAGAAGAGCTGCTGACGACCGATCTGTATGTTCACGCGAGCGACATGGAGAGCGAGGCTATCAGTTGTATCGAGGCTTTTGCAACAGGTCTGGTGCCTGTGATTGCGAATAGCGAAGTGAGTGCTACTCCTCAGTTTGCGTTGGACGGCCGGAGCTTGTTTATTCCCGGCAGCCCGAAAGATTTAGCGCGTGCTATCGACTACTGGCTGGACCATCCGGAGGAGCGTCATCACATGGAAGAACAATACCGTCTGGCTGGTCGTCAGTACAGTCTGGCGGCGTCCGTGACGAAGTTCGAAGAGATGTTGAACGAAGAGATCAGAGACAATTATGAAGAAGTTCATAGTCATCCCGCTGCTACTCGTCAGCCTGAGCATTTCATGCGCAGACCGCGCCGCGTTGCCGCCTTTTGGTAAAAAGCCCCTCCCGGCCTCCCCGTGGAGGGGAGGAGACAAGGGGCTTTTCGGCGGTCCGGTGGGGAAAGGGAGGATGTATTTCGACATCGTTCTGCCGCCGATCACGCCGAATCTGCTGATCGACGTAGGGATGAGTATGGCGCAGGTACATGGTGTGGTAGGAATGGCTCCGCGATGGTTTGCGATGTTCAGTCCGACGGCGTGTCCGTACAGCGAGCTATACACAGCTCCGAAGGGCAATTCAGCCATTATGATTACTTATCGGGTGTACTTTTAGAATTGAGAATTGAGAATTGAGAATTGAGAATTGAGAATTAAAAGAAAAATATTTATTATGAGGACTAATAGATTTTTAGTTATATTATTTTTTGTTGCTCTGTATGCGCAGGCACAAGAGCGGATAGAGATGATTCCTTATGGGGATTTTGAGAGCTGGACGGAGAAACAGATCAAGGAATCCGCCCTCATCGGCGGTCAGACGAAAACGCTGTACAAGATCGGCGGTTCGTGGAGCAGCAGCAACGCCCATGCCCGTGCGCTGGGTGTGGACAAGGTGTCGGTAAGCGTGACGCCGGAGAGAAGGGGCGAAGGCTATTGCTGCCGGATGGAGAGTACCTTGGAGAGCGTGAAGGCAATCGGGATTGATTTCAAGGCGCTCGCCACCGGGAGTATTTACACCGGTAAGTTGCAGGACGTGGTAGGTCTGAAACAGAGCAGTGATCCTAATTCGGCGATCGACATGGGCGTTCCGTTCACGGGCAGGCCGAGTGCGCTGATTCTGGATTACAAAGCACTTATTCAGGACAGAACCGCCGTTTATGCGCCTGCGAAGACCAAAGTAAAAGAAGTGGCGGGACACGACAAAGGACATATCACGCTGATTTTGCAACACCGATGGGAAGAGAACGGGCATGTGTATGCCTACCGTGTAGGTACAGCCGTTCAGACGATCGACCGGACGACCGAATGGCGGAATGATTTTCGTGTGCCTGTGGTGTATGGTCAGGCAGGAGCGGTTCTGAAAGAACTATCCAACAACCGCCACAAGACGCATAACAGCGAGGGCAAAATGGTGTGCATTGAGGAGGTGGGATTCCGCGAAGACATGGCGCCGACGCATCTGATTGTACAGATTTCGGCAGGAAGCATGCCGCCCTTCACAGGCTGCCCGGGAAACGTGGTCTGGTGTGACAACATCCGGCTTGCCTATACAGGGGATCAATCCTCTTTAGCCCATGCGAAATAAGTTCATATTGCTCATAGTGTTTCTGCTTTGCGTGCTTCCGTCGGAGGCGCGCAAACGTCGTAGTATCACCATCAGCCGCGATTACAGTTCGGTAACGGTGAACGAGGACAGCACGGTCAGTTTCTGCTACTGCGGTCCGGGTCGTCGCGTGAGCGTGCAGAGCGATCTGCTTTACGCGGACGAGGACACGGCTCATTACAGCGACCGCACGCGGCGGATCAAGATGCGTCTGGAGAGCGACGGCTGTTTTCACGCGACGACCCGTGCCGTCAGTCCGGAGACCTATACCTACTGTTTCCGTGTGGACGGCAAGCGCAAGCCGGACCCGCAGAACAGCGATACGGCATGGCAGAAGATGCACAAATGGAACGTGGTGAATGTAGGCGGTAACGCGCACGCGGACCTGTACCGCAAACCGGAGCGGCAAGGCGAGGTGATTCGGACGACATGGTACAGCAGCAAAGAGGGATTGAACAGGAGGGTGAATATTTATTTGCCGTCAGAAGTCAGCCATCAGCCATCAGAGGGAGTAAGATTTCCGGTGCTGTATCTGATTCACGGGATCAACGGGTACGAAGGCTCGTGGACAGAGCGGGGACGGGCGACTCATATCTTGGAGAACATGGTGGCGGAAGGTCTGTGCGAGCCGATGATTCTGGTCATGCCGGACGTCAATTTCGGCGTGCATGAAGACCGTCCGAGTTACCATACCCTATGGAACAGCATTTTCAACTACCCGCGTTTGAGCCATGACCACGACATAGACCTCGGTCTGACGGACCTGATTCAGATGGTGGACAGCACGTACCCCATTTCGGAAAAACATTATATCGCCGGTCTGTCCGACGGCGCGCGTATAGCGGCGAACACGGTTAATCTGTGTCCGGGGTATTTCGACGCCATCGGTATGTTTTCGCCCGTGGTCCACAAAGCGCAAATGCCGAAAGACAGCACTATGGTCTATATCTATACCGGCAGAAAAGATCTGTTTCACCCCAACGCCAAGCGGTTTAACAAACGTCTGGAGAAAGCGCAGCTGCCTCATTCCTACACCGAGTCAATCGGAGGGCATACATGGCGGAATTGGCGGAGTTATCTGGTGGATTTCTTGAAAAATTTATAAATATTCTTTACAAAAATCATAAAATCCGCACTTTTGTGCGTTAAAATTTGTATATATACAAAATTTTGTGTAACTTTGCCCGCTTTTTTGATTAAGAGTCGAAAGTCAAAAGTCGAAAGTCAAAAGCAGAAAGCAGAAAGCCAAATCTATAAATATATATACAAATTATGAGTAAAGTTACAGTAGTAGGCGCGGGAAACGTAGGTGCTACCTGCGCAAATGTGTTGGCTGTCAATGAGGTTGCCAACGAAGTATGTCTGATCGACATCAAAGAGGGTTTTGCCGAGGGCAAGGCCATGGATATCATGCAAACAGCCCAGCTGATGGGTTTTGACACCGTAGTGACGGGTGTGACGAACGACTACAGCAAGACCAGCGGTTCGGATGTAGTGATCATCACTTCCGGTCTTCCCCGCAAGCCGGGTATGACGCGTGAGGAGCTGATCGGCGTCAATGCCGGTATCGTGAAGAGCGTTTGCGACCAGGTCCTCAAATACAGCCCGAACGCGATCCTCGTTGTTGTTTCCAACCCGATGGACACGATGGCCTACCTGACGCTGCATGCATTGAAGTTACCGCGCAACCGCGTGATCGGTATGGGCGGTGCGTTGGACAGCGCACGTCTGAAATACTTCCTGAGCCAGGCGCTTCATTGCAACGCCAATGACGTGGACGGTTTCGTGATCGGCGGACACGGCGATACGACGATGATTCCTCTGACGAGCTACACGACATACAAAGGAATCAACGTGAGCGAGTTCCTGTCGAAAGAGGAGCTGGAGAACGTCGTCAAGAGCACGATGGTAGGCGGCGCAACGCTGACGGGTCTGCTCGGCACGAGTGCCTGGATGGCTCCGGGTGCAGCAGCAGCGTCCGTAGCAGAGGCGATCATCAAAGACCAGAAGAAGATGATTCCTTGCTCCGCCGCGCTCGAAGGCGAATACGGCATGAAGGACATCACTATCGGTGTTCCCTGTATCATCGGTAAGAACGGTATCGAGAAAATCCTGGAACTGAATATCAGCGAAGAAGAGCGCGCCAAACTGCATGAGAGCGAAGCAGCCGTTCGCAAGACAACAGCAATCCTCAAAGATCTGAACGTGCTGTAATTTACCATTTCATCATTTACCATTTGGTCATTTATTTGTTCATTTGGGCATATAGTCAAAATGACACAATGACAAAATAAATGGTAAATCGTAAATGAACAAATCGTAAATAATTCTATGGATTTATTCGAGAAATGCGACCATTTTGAGACGCTCAAACTGGCGCGCAAACTACAAGTTTACCCTTATTTCCACGAACTGGAAAGCCGTCAGGCTCCGGTCGTGAAGATGGAAAACCACCGCGTGATCATGCTGGGCAGCAACAACTACCTCGGTTTCACGGAGAACGAGGCTGTCATCAAAGCCGGACATGACGCGCTGGACAAATACGGCACAGGCGTAAGCGGCAGCCGCTTCCTCAACGGAACGCTGGACCTGCACCTGCAGCTGGAGAAAGAGTTGGCGGAGTTCACGGGATACGAGGAGTGCATGACTGTCTCCACGGGTTTCCAGACCAACCTGGCAATCATCTCCGCCATCTGCGGCAAGGACGACTACATCCTCAACGACCGTGAGAACCACGCATCGATATACGACGCATGCCGTCTGAGTTTCGCGAAGGTACTCCGTTACCGCCACTCGGACATGCAGGATCTGGAGCGTCAGCTCAAGTCGATCCCGGAGAACGCAGGCAAACTGATCGTCACCGACGGCGTGTTCTCCATGCGCGGCGACATATGCAAGCTGCCGGAGATATGCGCTCTGGCGGAGAAATACCATGCCCGTGTGATGGTGGACGACGCTCACGGCTTCGGTGTGTTAGGCCCCGGCGGACGAGGCACGGCAGCCCATTTCGGACTGACCGACAAGGTGGATATCACCATGCTGACGTTCTCCAAGTCGCTGGCTTCTATCGGCGGATGTATGCTGACGAGCCACCGCGTAGCCGACTGGCTGCGTCACGTGAGCCGGCCGTTCATCTTCTCCGCCGCAATCACCCCCTGCTCCACCGCAACGGCGTTGGAGGCATTGCACCAACTCATCCTCGACCCCGAGCGTCCGACACGGCTGATGAACATCGCCAAGTATTTCCAGAAGAGCCTCCTCGCCGCAGGTATCAAGATCATCGAGGCACCGACGCCTATTGTGCCGATCTTCACCTACAAGACGCTGGACACGCTCTATTTCGGCAAGAAGATGTTTGAGGAAGGCGTGTATGTGAACCCCGTTATCGCGCCGGCTTGCGTAGAAGGCGAGTGCCTGCTGCGTACGACGCTGATGGCGACACACACCGAGCCGGTCATCGACGAAGCGACAGAGATCATCGCACGCGTCCTCAAAGAGGGAGCGCCGGAAGGGCTGGCGTATTGACAGGAGACCGTCAGCCTGCGGCTGTTAAAAGACAAAAGGACAATGGACAAAGAACAAAGGACATTAGTCATCACCGGAGGTAGTTCCGGCATAGGCAAAGCGACAGCCTCGCTCTTTTGTGAGCGGGGCTGGCGTGTTTTTGAACTGAGCCGGCACGGGGCAAAGGAGTCGAAAGTAGAAAGTCGAAAGACCGCTACGCTCAAAGCCACAGGCGAAATCATGCATATCACCTGCGACGTGTGCTCGGAAGAGAGTTGCCGGACGGCGATAGCCGAAGTGCTGCGTCAGACCGACCGGATAGACGTCGTGATCTCCAATGCAGGCTATGGTATATCGGGTCCGGTCGAGTTCACGGAGATAGCGGACGCCGAGCACCAGATGGACGTCAATTTCATGGGCGCCGTGCGTTTCACACAAGCCGTTCTGCCCCAGCTGCGCCGCCAGCGGTACGGCCGGATCATTTACACCTCCTCGGTAGCAGGCGTTCTGGCAGTGCCTTACCAGGCTTTCTACTCCGCATCCAAGGCCGCCATCAACGCGATGGCCCTGGCGCTGGCAAACGAAGTGCGTGAGTTCGGGATCACCGTCTCCGTGCTCATGCCCGGAGACGTGTCCACCGGCTTCACTGACGCGCGCCGCAAGTCCACCGCCGGAGCAGAGATCTACCGCCACACCGAGCAGGCTATCACCGCCATGGAGAAAGACGAGCGCGGAGGCATGGAGCCACGGAAGATGGCAACCCTCTTCTATCACATAGCTACCTGCCGCAACCCCCGGCCGCAATACGTCGGCGGTCTCCTGTACCGCACTTTCTGTTTCCTCAATAACATCCTTCCTACCCGTCTCGTCAACTGGATAGAAGGAAGGATGTATAGGTGAGAATGTGAATTGTGAATTGTGAATTGTGAATTGTGAATTGTGAATTGTGAATTGTAAATTGTGAATTGATAATTATGCATATCCGAATTATCTCTCCGTCCGGTGCAATAGACCCCGTTTTTATTGACCGGTCCGCAGCACGTCTGCGCAGCTGGGGTCATGAAGTGAGCGAAGGTATTCACGCCCGCGGCCACTGGGGACGGTTTGCCGGCACGGACGAAGAGAGGCTGGAGGACATCCGAGACGCCATGCAGGACCCGTCGGTGGACGCCGTCCTCTGTTCGCGCGGCGGGTACGGACTGCAACGCATCATCGACCGGGTGCCGAATATCACCAAACCCGTCATAGGATTCAGCGACATCACCGCCCTCCATCAACTATCAACTATCAATTGTCAATTGTCAATTCACGCCGTCATGTGCAAACATATCGCGACCCTGCCCGAAGACAGCGAGCCGATCGTGGCGTTGCGCCGTGTGCTGGAGGGAAAGAGTGTCGAGTACCATATCGCGCCGCACCCGCTGAACCGCTACGGAGAAGCGAGAGCACCGGTTATCGGCGGTAACCTCTCCGTCCTCTATGGTCTGCAAGGAACACCTTATGACATTCGGTCAATTCTCAATTATCAATTATCAATTCTCAATTATCAAAAGCCCCTGCTTTTGATCGAGGAC
>OCTW011581426.1_pt1 | contig 20169 bp, 18 predicted proteins | sample 1539671 | NCBI WGS metagenome assembly OCTW01 (sample SAMN02144230, study PRJEB22623) | gut metagenome | biome: sheep rumen | host: Ovis aries | place: New Zealand
GGTCAAGTCCTAAATTGTGTGTAAATTGCCCATCCTGCTAATTGGTTTGAGGCGCGAGTGTGTCCATGAAGGCGGAACGGCAATAGATCGTTCAACCTACACTGCTTCGCAAAGTCGGCACCGAAAGCAGTGTCTCAGGCTTCGCCAGAGACGATCCTATGCTTTTCCTCGCCGGAAGGCAGCCAGCAAGCGTGTATCCACGCCCGCTGGCGCTGGTAAGGATTTTCCGTGTCGCGTCGTCAAGGGCTGCCCGGTCTGCGGCCAGCGTACTGTCCCTTGACTCCGCTCCCGCTCCGGTTATTGGCTTGCGAGAAACTATGCTGCTTCCAGAAGCGCCCGCTGGCTCGCTGCGATCTCCCTGACCTTTGGGAATATCTCAGCCTTGAAATGGTTGTAATTCTTCTCTGAGAAGACTCTGGCCTTCATAGACAGCTGGTCATTGTACTCTATGGCGACTGCGCCCATGAGTCTCAGCACCGAGTCAGGATCGGGAAACACCTGTACAACATCAGATCTACGCTTCAGCTCGCGATTGAATCGTTCGATCAGGTTCGTAGACCTCAGTTTCGGGCGAAATCCTTCCGGAAGGCACATTATGGTCATAGAGTCCTCGAATCCTTTGTCGAGTGTCTGCATTGCTTTCTCTGCGACCGGCTCGTAATCTTCAATGATCTCGTCGCGGATCCTGCGCGCTTCTTCTATGGTCTCGGCTGTGAACATTTTGCGCAGTTCGATGCGCAGACCCTCTTGAAATCTCGGAGGCGCTTCATCGATAATGTTCCTCAGAAAGTGCACCTGGCAGCGTTGCCACGCTGCTCTGGGATAGGTCTTGGTTATTGCATTCAGTATCGATCTATGTGAGTCCGAGATCACGATGTTAACATCCGCAAGACCGCGGCTTTTAAGGCTTTTGAAGAAGCCTTGCCATGAGGGATCATTTTCTGCATCACATATGTCGAAGCCGATGATCTCCCTGGCTCCATCAGCCTTGATCGCAATCGCTACCAGGAATGCCTTTGAAACGATCTTGTGATTCTCTCTGGCCTTGAAATATGTAGCGTCCACCATCAGAAACGGGACCTCGAGGTTGCCCAGGGGACGATTTCTGAAAGCCTCGATCTCAGTATCAAGTTTCTTGCAGAGTTGAGATACTGTGGACTTAGAAAAGCTTTTACCGCATAGCTCTTCGACCACTCTTGAGACCTTGCGTGTGGATACACCGTTGATGACCATCTTCACCATTGCTGCGATCAGAGCGGCCTCGCTGCGCTTGTAATTTTCAAAGATCATAGTATGGAACGGTTCGTTGCGATGTCTTGGGACCTCAAGCTCGATGGTCCCGATCCTTGTGGTCAGCATGCGCGTACGCGTGCCATTGCGGTAATCCTGGCGTTCGTCAGTACGTTCATGTCTGTCGGCTCCTAGCTGTTCGGCAGACTCGGCAAGCATGATCTGATCAAGGATTTTTTTGACCATCATTTTGAAGGCCTCTTCGCGATCACCGGATAAAACTTGTAGAATTTCTTCTTCTGTTAATGTAAACTGCACTTGAGTCATGTTCTTACCTCCTGTATGGTTTTTTTGTGGTGACAAACATTATACAGGATGAGCATGGCTCATTTTTATGAATTTGAATTTACACCATTATACAGACGCAACTGGACATCGCTTTGCTGCGGCAGAAAAGCGGACGGAAAAGCCGGAGCTTGGCGTCCATACGTGGGCGTTGGGAAAATAAACTACAGTTTCAGAACTTGACGTTCATACAGCAATGTGCGGAAATAAAGATTTTCATATTTTCGCACCTCACTGAATCGTGTCGCCTCGATTTCCGGCCGAATCGAGCGGAAATGGGGTGCGAAATCGAAGAAAATGAAGATTTCGCACCCGCCCGAACCGCACCCGCCCGGACCGCACCCGCCCGGACCGCACCTGTCCGGCCGCCCGCACCTGCCCGTATATATAGGAAGAGAGGGCGTCACATGAAGCATGGTGTTTGCTTCATGTGACGCCCTCTCTATTTGCAGCCGGAATTATAACTTCGCGATAGTGTTCCGGTAGAGACGCCGGAACAGCATGATAGTGATGCAGAGAGACACGACTTCCGCGATCGGGAATGCCCACCACACGTTGGACAGCACGCCGGTGCGGGACAGCAGCCAGGCCACCGGAATCAGTACCACCAGCTGCCGGGTGACCGAGACGATGAGGGAGTTCACGCTGCGGGAGAACGCCTGGAAGATGGATCCCCCGATGATGCCGATGGAGGCCAGCGGGAAGGACAGGGCGATGATCCGCAGAGCGGGATTTCCCAGTTTTGTCATCTGCGGCGAGGCGCTGAACAGAGCCAGAAGCTGGGACGGGAACAGCTCGAAGATCACCGTTCCGACGACCATAATGCTGAAGGCCAGCATAAAAGCGAACTTCAGCGCATGGACGATCCGCTCTTTCTTTCTGGCACCGTAGTTATAGGCCAGCACCGGGATGATGCCGTTATTCAGTCCGAACACCGGCATGAAGAAGAAACTCTGGAGCTTGAAGTATACGCCGAATACCGCAGTTGCCGTGGTGCTGAACGTGATCAGAATCCGGTTCATCAGGTAGGTCATGACGGAACCGATGGACATCATCAGGATGGACGGTACCCCCACGGCGTAGATGCGGCCGACGATCCGGGCCTTCGGCTTCAGGATCAGTGTGAAGGAGAAATGAATTTCTTTGTTCTTCTTCAGGTTCAGGGTTAATCCTGTGCAGGCGGCGATGTGCTGTCCGATGCAGGTGGCGATGGCGGCGCCTGCGACGCCCAGTTTTGGCGCACCCAAAAGCCCGAAAATCAGGATCGGGTCCAGGATCAGGTTGATCACTGCTCCGGTAATCTGGGAGATCATGCTGAGGTGGGTCAGGCCTGTGGACTGAAGCAGACGCTCGAAGGTCACCTGATAGAAGAGCCCCAGGGAGAAACCGGTAATATAGTGCAGGTACGTGGTGCCGTATGCGATGATTTCCCGGTTATCGGTCTGGGTGGTCATAAACCAGCGGGCGCCGAAAATGCCAAGTAACAGGAACAGGAAGAAGTTGCAGAACGTCAGCAGCAGTCCGGTATTCGCCGCTGCATCCGATCGGTCGGTCCGCCGTTCTCCCAGAGATTTCGATAGCAGGGCATTGATACCCACGCCGGTTCCGGCACCCAGAGAGATCATCAGATTCTGCACCGGGAAGGCCAGTGAAACAGCGGTCAGTGCATTCTCTGAAATCTGGGCGACGAAGACACTGTCCACAATGTTATAGAGAGCCTGCACCAGCATGGAGATCATCATCGGAATGGACATGGTGATGATCAGCTTCCGGATTTCCATGGTTCCCATCTTGTTTTCTTTCGGAGCGCATTCCTTCGCCATTTTTTCCTCCAGAGCGTGATAATCATGAATGTTATTCTTCTCTGTCATTACACCAAACCTTTCTTCTATTATATATCATTTCAAATTCACTTTGAGGCATACCAAACTATTATATCGAAGATCGAAAAGATGTCAAATGTGGTGCAGGGACAAAAAATGACCGTGCATGCGTTCCGGAAGAACTGATATAATGAAAGAAAATACAGTTATTTTTTGTCCCTGCCGGAAGGCGGGATGAAACAGTTCACATCCGGCAGTGAGCCGGGGGAGGTGCGGATGAGTCGATACATGCTGGAGCCGGAATACACACTGGCGGTGCTGGTGGATTATCAGGAAAAGGTCTGCCGGCCGATCTGGAAGACAGAGGAACTGGAGCAGAAGCTGGTTCATGCGGTGAAGGGACTGCAGATTCTGGAGGTGCCTCTTCTGGTGACGGAGCAGTATCCGAAGGGCCTGGGGCAGACCACGGAGCCGCTCCGGAAGGCGCTGGAGAACTATGAACCGCTGGAAAAGGTGACATTCAGCTGTATGCGGGATCCGGTTTTCCGGAAGAAGCTGGTGGAAAGCGGGAAGAAAGATATCATTCTGATGGGCATTGAGGCCCACGTCTGTGTGCAGCAGACGGCGCTGGAGCTGATGGAAGAGGGATACCGGGTGTTCCTGGCGGCGGACCTGGTGTCCAGCCGGAATCCGTATGACCGGGAAATGGGCATTGAACGGATGCGGGATGCGGGATGTGTGATCACCACCATCGAATCTTTGTACTTCGAGCTCATGGGCAGTTCGAAGGCGGATCATTTCCGGGAGATTTCCCTGCATATCCGGTAAATAATCCGGTACATAACCCCGCATATCGGCAGCGCAGGGCGGGGCAGGGAGCACGCCTTCTTCGGACGCAAAAGCGGGACCCCGCAAATCGAGGTCCCGCTTCCGCATATAGAGGCGTTAGTTGTAGATTGCAAATTATTTATTCTGGAATACCGGATCCCTCTTTTCGACGAATGCGGACATTCCTTCCACTCTGTCTTCAGAAGCGAAGCACTGCTGGAATCCCTCAATCTCCAGACGGCAGCCGGTTCTCAGATCGGTGTTCATGCCGTTGTTAATCGCCATCTTGGACTGCTGCACTGCAATCGGCGCCTTCGCAGCAATGCTCTTCGCCAGCTTCTCCACCGTCGGCATCAGTTCTTCCGCCGGCACAACCTGCTGAACCAGACCGATCCGAAGCGCTTCATCTGCCTTGACGTTCTTCGCAGCCAGGATCATGTATTTCGCCATGCCCTTGCCCACCAGACGCGGCAGTCTCTGGGTGCCGCCGAATCCCGGGGTAATGCCCAGGCCGACTTCCGGCTGGCCGAACAGCGCCTTCTCGGATGCGATGCGGATGTCGCATGCCATGGACAGCTCACAGCCGCCGCCCAGAGCGAAACCGTTCACTGCGGCGATGAAAACCTTCGGGCTGTTATCGATCTTGTCCATCACCTTGTGACCCAGTTCTGTGTAATCATGTCCCTCCAGAACCGGCTTCGTCTGCATTTCGCTGATGTCCGCACCGGCGACGAACGCTCTGCCTGCGCCGGTGACGACGACCACGTGCACATCGTTGTCCGGTGCGATCTTCGTATCCAGACAGTCGTCGATCTCTTCCAGAACGGCGGTGCACAGTGCATTCAGCGCCTTCGGACGATTAATGGTAAGGTAACCAACGTGATCCTTCACTTCATATAGAATATTCTCGTACATTTCAATGATCTCCCTTCTGGAAAACTCACTCTGATCCGATGCCGGCGCCTTCCGCCGGCGGCCTGTTAATAATATAACATGTTGTTGCGGCTTATACAATAGATTCTGACAATTCCTGGCGGGAAATTTTTCGATGATTTTCGGACAAAAAGTACCGGGGAAAACGCTCGGCACTTGTTAGAATAGTATTAAAAAACTGAGATGAAAAAATTGTGTGAAGATTGGGTGATTATACTGGATTATTGTGTGCAACTTGTATATACTGAGATTCAGCGGGTTTCAGTCAAATTTTCCGAAGATTGACGATACCGTGAAAATAATACTTGTTAAAGAATAATCAATGTGCTATAATTCAATACAGCCAGGGGGGCCGAAGAGCGGGACGCCTCGGAACCCTTGAAAATACAAGTGAAGACGCGCATTTCAGATGATGCGGGTTGCGCATCATATATTTTTTCCAATGATTTGTTAAAAAAACAACAAATCATTGAAATAAACGAATTGCAGCGTAATCGCAGTTGAAAAATTCTATTGCTGAAAATGGTTCATAACCGCCTGCGGGTGGTCTTGATACTAAAATCGTCTACTATTTGTTTAGATAGGAGGGTTTTTATGAAAGTAGCAATTTTTGGTGCCGGCACGATGGGATCCGGTATTGCTCAGGTCATGGCTTCTCATGGTCACGTTGCTCTGATGTACGCAAGCAGCCTGGAATCTGCACAGCGTCACAAGGACAAGCTCGCGAAGTCTCTGGAGAAGAAAGTCGCGAAGGGCAAGATGACAGAGGAAGTCAAGGATGGCATTCTGAACAACATCCTTGTAGAAGAGAAGTCTGCTGCTGCTGACGCAGATCTGATCATTGAATGCGTCAAGGAAGACATGGCTACGAAGAGAGTTCTGCTGAAGGAACTGGATGAGATGTGCAAGCCGGAGACTGTCTTCGCTTCCAACACATCCTCTCTGTCTGTTACAGAAATGGGTAACGGACTGAAGCATCCTGTAATCGGCATGCACTTCTTCAACCCGGTTCCGGCGATGAAGCTGGTAGAGGTTATCCGCGGTGCGAACACGACACAGGAAACTTTCGACTTCATCTACAACCTGTCCAAGGAAATCGGAAAGGATCCTGTGGAGGTTTCCGAAGCACCTGGATTCGTTGTAAACCGTATCCTCGTTCCGATGATCAACGAAGCTGTGGAAGTTCTGCAGAACGGCATCGCTTCCGCGGAAGACATCGACAAGGCTATGAAGCTCGGTGCCAACCATCCGATGGGACCATTACAGCTCTCCGACTTTATTGGAAATGATATCGTTCTCGCAGTTATGGAAACGATCTATAACGAGACCGGCGACTCCAAGTATCGTCCGTCCCTGCTCCTGAAGAAGATGGTTCGTGGAGGACTGCTCGGTATGAAGACAGGTAAGGGATTCTACGACTATTCCAAATAAACTAAAGTGAAAAGGAGATAGAAATTATGGATTTTCAGCTGACTAAAGAGCAGCAGATGCTTCGTAAGATGTACAGAGACTTCGTAGCGAACGAAGTTGAACCGATCGCTGCTGAAATCGATGAAGAAGAGCGCTTCCCTTCCGAGACAATTCCTAAGATGGCGAAACTCGGCATGATGGGAATTCCGTTCCCGAAGAAGTACGGCGGCGCAGGCGGATCCAATCTGGATTACGCAATGTGCATCGAAGAGCTGGCGAAGGCCTGCACAACCACATCTGTAATCGTCGCAGCTCACACTTCTCTGTGCTGCTATCCTATTTACAAGTTCGGTACAGAAGAGCAGAAGATGAAGTATCTGCCGGATCTGCTGTCGGGCAAGAAGGTCGGTGCCTTCGGTCTGACAGAGCCGGAAGCCGGTTCCGATGCTGCGGGACAGCAGACAGAAGCTGTTCTGGAAGGTGACCATTACGTACTGAACGGCACGAAGTGCTTCATCACGAACGCTTCCGAAGCGAGCACATTCGTTGTATTCGCTATGACAGATAAGACCAAGGGTAACCATGGTATCTCCGCTTTCATTGTCGAGAAGGGATTCGAAGGATTCTCCATCGGCAAGCACGAGAAGAAGATGGGTATCCGCGGAAGTGCTACTTCCGACCTGGTATTCCAGGACTGCATCGTACCGAAGGAGAACCTGCTGGGTAAGGAAGGTAAGGGATTCAAGGTTGCGATGGGTACTCTGGAAGGCGGACGTGTCGGTGTTGCGGCACAGGCTCTGGGTATCGCAGAAGGCGCCATTGCAGAGACCGTGAAGTACACCGGTGAGCGTATGCAGTTCGGCAGAAGAATCAGCCAGTTCCAGAACACACAGTTCAAGCTCGCAGATCTGGAATCCTCCACAGAGGCTGCACAGCTGCTCGTATACCGCGCTGCAGTAGCGAAGGATAACAACGATCCGATGACCGGATACTATTCCTCCATGGCGAAGCTGTATGCCGGCGGAAATGCCTCCACAGTAACACGTGAGTGTCTGCAGCTGTTCGGCGGATATGGATACATCCGTGACTTCCCGATCGAACGTATGATGAGAGACGCTAAGATCACAGAGATCTACGAAGGTACTTCCGAAGTACAGAGAATGATCGTATCTCGGGCAATGGGAGTGAAGTAAATAAGCATTATGGAAGATTTTCAGAAAATATATTCCGAAAAACTGACTACCCCGGAAGGGGCGGCGAAGCTGATCGAAAGTAATTCCTGCATCGCAGCGGACATCGCTCTGTCACAGCCTTTCACATTATACAAGGCGATTGCAGAGAGAGTGCGTAAGGGCGAATTGAAGAATCTGACACAGCACTCGCTGCTCGACACTGAGGCGGCACCGTTTATGACGGATGCCGAACTCGCAGAGAACTACAGGGGTATCACCTGGTTCTCTCAGGCTTTCGCCAGAAAGGCAGTGAATGCAGGGATTATGGATGTCATGCCTGCGTACTACAGAGACATCCCGCATCTCCTGGGCGATGTGGTAAGTCCGGACGTCTACGTCGGAGTTGTCTCGCCGATGGACAAGCATGGTTACTTCACAACCGGTACGTCCCACTCGGTGAGCGCCGGGATTCTGAAGTCTGCGAAGAAGGTAATCCTCGAAGTGAATCCGAACATGCCGAGGAGCCTTTCGTCGAAACTGATCCATATTTCTGAAGTAGACGCTCTGTACGAGAATGACGCGCCGCTGCCGACCGTGCCGGCGCCGCATATCGATGAGACGTCGAAGAAGATCAGTGACTACATCGTTGGTGAAATTCCGAATGGCGCCACGCTGCAGCTGGGAATCGGTTCGATCCCGGACGCCGTAGCTCTGGGGCTGAAGGGACATAAGCACCTTGGTATCCACACCGAGATGTTCACGAACAGCATGATCGATCTGATCAAGTGCGGCGCTGTCGATAACAGCATGAAGCCGATCCACACAGGGAAGACGGTTGCAACCTTCGCACTGGGATCCAGAGAGATGTATGACTATATCGATGACAACCCGGCGATGGAAATCCTGCCGGTGAATTATGTCAATGATCCGGCGGTGATCTGCCAGCATCCGAATTTCATTTCGATCAATGCGGCTCTGGAAGTAGATTTCTACGGACAGGTTTGTGCGGAAGGCCTTGGCACGAAGCACATTTCCGGAACCGGCGGACAGGCTGACTTCGTAAGAGGAGCAATCCAGTCCGAGGGAGGAAAGAGTTTCATCGCATTTTCATCCACAGCGGCCCATGGAACAGTCAGCCGGATCACACCGACGCTGACACCGGGATCGCCGGTATCGACGAGTAAGAACGATGTGGATATGATCGTAACGGAATACGGCATTGCGAAGCTGAGAGGCAGATCGCTGAGCCAGCGCACGAAGGCGCTGATCGCCATTGCGGATCCGAAATTCCGGGATGAGCTTACATTCCAGGCGAAGAAAGAGAACATTATCATTTAAGAACTAAAGGATGGTTAGATATGAAAATTCTTGTTTGTGTCAAGCAGGTTCCAGACACCTCCGGTAAGGTAGCTGTGAACCCAGATGGAACACTGGATCGTGCGTCCATGCAGACCATCATCAATCCTGATGACCTGAACGCTATGGAAGCTGCGCTGCAGTTGAAGGACGAAACAGGCTGCAAGGTTGTGGCAGTCACCATGGGACCACCGCCGGCAGAAGGAATGCTGCGTGAGCTGCAGGCGATGGGTGCGGATGAAGCTGTTCTGGTTTCCGCTCGTGAATTCGGCGGATCCGATACATATGCTACATCCCAGATTATCGCTGCCGCACTGCACAGAATCGGTGTTGAAGATGACGACATCGTAATCTGCGGACGTCAGGCGATCGACGGAGATACCGCTCAGGTAGGACCGCAGATCGCTGAGAAGCTGAATCTGCCGCAGGTGACATACGTTGCGGAAATGCACAAGGATGGCAATACCATCACATGTAAGCGTATGCTGGAAGACGGATATATGACAATCAAGGTCAAGACACCTTGCCTGCTGACCTGCATCAAGGAACTGAACGAGCCGCGTTACATGTCCGTTAGCAGAATCGTTGATTCTTACTCCATGCCGCTGACAGTACTCGACTACGAAGCACTGAAGGATGAGCCGCTGATCGACCCGACAACGATCGGTCTGAAGGGTTCTCCGACAAACATCCTGGTTTCCTTCACACCGCCGCAGAAGGGTGCCGGCGTTATGCTGGAAGGCGCAGGCGAAGAGACATGTGCAAAACTGGCGAATACGCTCGTCGACAAGCACATCATCTAATGGAAAGGAGAAGAATTAGCTATGGCTAAAGAATACGCTAACACGAATGCTGCTCTGTACAAGAACGTTTGGGTTTTCTGTGAGCAGCGTCAGGGCAAACTGATGCCTACAGATTTCGAGCTTATTTCCGAAGGACGTAAACTTGCCGATGAGCTGGGTGTTGACCTGTGCGGAATCCTGCTTGGTGATGAGGTGAAGGGCCTTGCCAACGAGCTCGGCGGTTATGGTGCGGATGAAGTAATCGTTTGTGAAAGCCCGCTGCTGAAGAACTACACAACCGACGGTTATGCGAAGGTTATGTGTGATGCGATTGAAACGCTGAAGCCGGAAGCCGTTCTGATCGGTGCTACGAATATCGGCCGTGACCTGGGTCCGCGCTGCGCAGCCCGTCTGCACACCGGTCTGTGCGCTGACTGTACACACCTGGATGTGGATATGCCGATCTACATGGACTTCCTGAAAGAAAATTCCACTCTGCCGGAAGACAGACTGAAAGTGATCGAGGGCCACACAGTTAAGGTTCTGGGCGAAGATCATGATACAACCCGTGACCTGAAGATGACCCGTCCGGCATTCGGCGGCCACCTGATGGCATCCATCATCTGCCCGAGATTCAGACCGGCTATGGCGACCGTTCGTCCGGGCGTAATGACCAAGTCCAAGTTCGACGAAGCGAAGGCGAACGCTGTGAAGGTTACAGAGTTCGACGTTCAGCTGACCGATGCGGATATGAACACTGAGGTTGTGGAAGTTGTCAAGGCAGCGAAGCAGCTGGTTGACCTGGTCGGCGCAGACTACATCGTCTCCGTAGGCCGTGGTATTTCCAAGGATGTTGAAGGCGGCATCAAGCTGGCAGAAGAGCTGGCGGATGAACTGGGCGGCGTTGTCGGCGGTTCCCGTGTAGCGATCGACTCCGGCTGGCTGACAGCAGACCATCAGGTAGGACAGACCGGTAAGACGGTACATCCGAAGGTCTACATCGCACTGGGTATTTCCGGATCCATTCAGCACAAGGCAGGAATGCAGGATTCCGAGTGCATCATCGCTATCAACAAGAACAAGACGGCTCCGATCTTCGAAATCGCGGACTACGGCATTAACGGAGATCTGTTCAAGGTAACTCCGCTCCTGATCGAAGCAATCAAGAAGGCGAAGGCTGAGAAGGAATAATCAGCATCGAAAATAGTATCATTGTCGTCCACATATGACCGGCCGGGCAGGCCGTCCGACCGGCCAGATTATGGAGGTTTTACATGGAAACAAAGAATGTTGTAATCGTAAGTGCTTGCCGTACAGCAATCGGTAAATTCCTGGGTGAATTCAGCAAGGTTCCTGCAAAGCAGCTGGCTGTGACAGTCGGTAAGGAAGCAATCAAGCGTGCTGGCGTTGATGCAACAGCAGTTGATGAAATCGTTATGGGTCAGGTTTACGGCGGAATGCAGGGTTCCCTGCCTGCTCGTCAGGTTGGTATGGCCTGCGGTCTGACAATTGAGAGCAACGCATGCAACGTCAACCAGAACTGTGCTTCCGGTATGAGAGCTCTGGAGATCGCCTGCAACGACATTCAGCTGGGCAAGGCTGACATCGCTCTGGTTGTCGGTGCTGAGAACATGACACAGGCTCCGTACATGATCCCGGATATGCGTCAGGGTCACAAGATGGGTGCTATTCCTGACGAAGGTGCTACGAAGATGTACGACTCCCTGCTCCACGATGCGCTGTATGACACGCTGAGCGGCGGCCACATGGGTGTTACAGCAGATAACGTTGCGAAGAAGTACAACATCACACGGGAAGAGTGCGATGAGCTGGCCTGCATGTCTCATCAGAGAGCAGCTGCTGCTACAGCAGAGGGCAAGTTCAAGGACGAGCTGGTTCCGGTGATCACCACGAAGAAGAAGCACGGCGAGAAGATTGAAATTGCTCTGGACAAGGATGAGCACTTCATTCCGGACTGCAACATGGAGACCATCTCCAAACTGAAGCCGGTATTCACCAAGGATGGTGTTACAACAGCTGCGAACGCTTCCGGTATCAACGACGCTGCTGCAGCAGTCATCGTTATGTCCGAAGACAAGGCGAAGGAACTGGGCGTTAAGCCGATGGCGAAGATGATCTACATGTGCGCTGCCGGTGTTGATCCGAGCTACATGGGTATCGGCCCTGCGGAAGCAATTCCTAAGTGCCTGGACAAGGCTGGCGTTAAGTTCGAAGATGTTGATTACTGGGAGGTCAACGAGGCATTCGCTGCGCAGTTCATCGGCGTAGAGAGAAAGCTGAAGGAAGATCACGGCTACATCGTCGACAGAAACAAGACGAACCTGAACGGTTCCGGCATCTCCCTGGGTCACCCGGTAGGATGCTCCGCACTCCGTATCATCGTAACCATGCTGTACGAGATGCAGCGTCAGGATGCCAAGATCGGCTGCGCTTCCCTGTGCGTAGGCGGCGGCCCGGCTATGGCTTCCCTGTGGACGCGTGAATTCTAAGCGAACTCCGAATCTGGACTAAATATTAGACGTAGGGAGGGACTCCTTCGGGAGTCCCTCCCTATCGTTTTTTGGGTAATGACAAAAATAAATAAAAAGCCTTCCGGAAAACCGGAAGGCTGAAGTGCTCAGACTCGGAATTGAACCAAGGACACGTAGATTTTCAGTCTACTGCTCTACCAACTGAGCTATCTGAGCATATCATCAGAAAAAAATTGGAGCGGAAGACGAGATTCGAACTCGCGACCCTCGCCTTGGCAAGGCGATGCTCTACCCCTGAGCCACTTCCGCATGGGTTCGGCTGACTATTGAACCGACTTCGTCATTATAACAGGTTTCTCCCGGTGTGTAAAGAGAAAGAACGGGAAGAAGCACATTTTCACAGATGCGGACCGGGTCGCTTCAGCGGGATAAATAATGTGGGAACTTTGCGAATTTAATCCGTTGAATTGTGTTACCTCTCCGGGATACGGGGTATCAAAGAGTAGATACGTCCGGTCGGCACAGACCGGAAATATAGTGGAGACCATGCAGGGGCAGGGGAGTGCCCGGCGAATGCAGAATTTCAGGAGGATTGTCGAATGACGAAGTTAGACATCAGTAAGCTGGATCTGAATGACCTCTGCCGTTTTTGTGAAGACGGCGCAGAGATAGATGAAGAGTCGTTGAATGTGGAAATCAACGGGATCATGAAAGAGATCCTGGGAGATTACAGCAAGGGGCGGGATATTGACAAGATGAACGCCTTCGACCAGCCGGATCAGGGCGTGGTGGTTGAAATCATCAACGAACTGATGATGATTCTGTTCCCGGGATATTACCGGGAGAAGGCTTACCGCACCCGGGATACCCATACGAAACTGTCCGTGCTGATTGAGGATGTCATGTACCACCTGCGGAAGCAGATCGAAGTGGCGCTGCTCTATGATGATCAGTATGCCGGCACGAAGAAATACGTTCGGAAGCGGGCCGCCCAGAAACTGTGCCTGGACTATTTCCGCAAGATCCCGGCGATCCGGGAGTACCTGGATACCGATATACAGGCGTTCTATGACGGTGATCCGGCGGCAAACAGCAAGGATGAGATCGTTCTGGCGTACCCGGGACTCTACGCCATCGCCGTTTACCGTCTGGCCCATGCACTGTTCGAACTGAACGTGCCGCTGCTGCCTCGCATGATGACGGAGTATGCCCACAGGGAGACCGGCGTGGACATTCATCCGGGCGCAACGATCGGAAAATATTTCTTTATCGACCATGCTGTGGGCATCGTGGTGGGATCCACTTCGGTGATCGGAGACCATGTGAAACTATATCAGGGGGTCACCATCGGAGCACTGTCCGTGAAAGAGGGACACAAGCTGCACGGAACCAAGCGTCATCCGACGATCGAGGACAACGTCACCCTCTATGCCGGAGCCACAGTGCTGGGCGGAAACACCGTGATCGGCGAAGGCAGCGTCATTGGCGGCAACTCTTTCGTGACGAAATCCGTGGAGCCGCATACAACCGTGACGATCAAGACCCACGAGATGGTATACGATTCAGAAGGAAAGAAAACGAAGGAAGACCGGGAACTGGAGCAGGACGCCTGGTTCTATGTGATTTAACCGAAATACCGGGGACAGGAGCGTGTATGGGGCTGTTCAGGAAGAAAATCATCATCTACATATCCAAGGGTACGAAGGAGGACTGGAGGGCGCTTCGGGACGGCCTGAAGAAAGCGGGAATCCGCGCCAGCGCCTCTTCCTACGAGGACGAAATACCGGTGGGCGGCTGCGGTGCGAAAATGGATATCCGGGACTTCGGACCGGAGGGAAAGATTGACCGGACCGTGTACGTGGTCAGGGTGGCGGAGGCTGACCGGGCGGCAGCGTCGAAGATTACCCGGGAAATCCTTCCGGATTACATTCCATACGAGAAAATCGGCGGAAAACAGTAGCGCCGCCTGTTAAAGATACAATCAAGAAAAAGAAATTTGCAGCAGGCCGTTTGGTTCAGACCGAACAGGCCTGTTTTCATGTCCGCTCGTCCCTGGACTGCTTCAATGAACTGGGCGTTGTCGCCGTTAAAACTATCTAACTTGAAAGGATAAAAAAATGAACACACAACCGTTGTAATTGCAACAGCTGTGTGCTCACATCCGAAGTGGCCCATACAAGACTTGAACTTGTGACCTTCTGGTTGTCACCCAGACGCTCTCCCAGCTGAGCTAATGGACCGTATTCAGTTCAAACAGTAATATTAATATAGCATAGATAGGGGAGGCACGCAAACAGAAAATGGAATGTTCCCGGAAAAACACAATGGAAAGGCGGCATCGGGGGGGATCTCGTGTATACATACCCTGAGGCGGTGGAATGTACCTTTTTGTGGAGTGGGATAAATGGTAAACTATGTATGTGAAGCAGGGCGGCCGGGGGCTGTTGCTTTTGTTGCGAAAGGGGTGGGGAAAGCGTGAAGGACAGGGCGTACATCTGTATTGATCTGAAGTCGTTCTACGCATCGGTGGAATGCCGGGAGCGGGGGCTGGACCCCATGACCACCCATCTCGTGGTGGCAGACCGGTCCAGGACAGAGAAAACCATCTGTCTGGCGGTGTCTCCGGCGCTGAAGGCCTACGGAATCTCGGGAAGGGCCAGGCTCTTCGAGGTGGAGCAGCGGGTGAAGGAAATTAATGCGCTAAGGCAGATGCGGCAGGGTGGAAGGCCCCTGGGGGAGCCGTGCACAGATGCGGAAGAGCTCCGGCGGGAACCGGGAAGGAAGCTGGGGTTTCTGGCTGCGCCGCCCCGCATGGCGCTGTACATGAAGTACAGCACGGAGATCTACCGGATCTACCTACGTTATGTGTCTGCAGCGGATATTCATGTGTATTCCATTGACGAGGTATTCATGGATGTGACGGATTATCTGGGGCCGCTGGGTATGACGGCGGAAGAACTGGCCCGTCATATGATGGCGGAGGTGCTCGGGGAGACCGGTATCACAGCCACGGCGGGAATCGGCACGAATCTGTACCTGGCGAAGATCGCCATGGACATTGTGGCGAAGCATAAGCCGGCGGATGAGGACGGAAGCCGGATCGCCGTACTGGATGAGATTTCGTACCGCAGGACGCTGTGGGACCACCGGCCGCTCACGGATTTCTGGCGGCTGGGCCGGGGATATGCCCGGAAACTGGAGGCTCATGGCATGTATACCATGGGGGATGTGGCCCGTTGTGCACTGGAAAGGGATCAGCTGCTGTATGATCTCTTCGGTGTCAATGCAGAACTTCTCATCGATCACAGTTTCGGATGGGAGCCCTGCACCATGGCGGATGTGAAGGCATATCGGCCGAAGGATACCAGTATGGGGACGGGACAGGTTCTGCACTGTCCGTATGATGTTCAGAGCGCCGGACTGGTGACCCGGGAAATGACGGATATGCTGGTGCTGGATCTGGTGGACCGGAAGCTGGCGACCGATCAGCTGATTCTGGACATCGGATACGACCGGGAGAGTCTGACTGATCCGGAAATCCGGAAGTGGTATCACGGGCCGCTGGCGGCGGACGGTTACGGCCGGGTGGTGCCGAAGCACGCCCACGGCACGGTAACTCTTTCGCACCGGTCCGCATCCACGAAGGAGATCACCGAGACGGTGATGGGACTCTATGACCGGATTGTGGAGCCTCATCTTCTGGTCCGCCGGATTACGATTACTGCGAATCACCTGGGTGAGGAGGAATCCCCGGGTGCGGGGGCGACGGAACCGGAGCAGCTGAATTTTTTCACGGATTATGCCGAACGGGAGGCGGAAGCCGCCCGGGAAGCAGAGGACCGGGAACGGGAGAAGCGGGAGCAGCAGGCGGTTCTGGATATTCGGAAGAAGTTCGGGAAGAATGCTCTGCTGAAGGGAATGGACCTGGAGGAGGGGGCCACGACAATCGCCCGCAACGGGCAGATCGGAGGACACAAAGCATGACGGGAATGGATCGGAACGACGGGGCGTGGAAATACAGTGATATTCTGTACGTCAGACATCCGGAACCCTCCCGGCCGCGGATGTCCCGGGAGAAGCGGGCGGCACAGTTCGCCCCTTTTGCTGCTCTGACAGGCTATGAAGAGGCCGTACGGGAGACTGCCCGGGAGACGGAAGCAGCTCCGTCTCTGGATGAGGACCGGCGAGAGGAACTGGACCGGATCCTTCACCGGATTCTGGCGCAGCCGGACCGGCAGGTGACCATCGTCCGGTTTCAGCCGGATGAACGGAAAGAGGGGGGAGCCTATGCGGAGAACCAGGGCCGGCTGCGCCGGCTCGATCCGCAGAACAGAACGCTGGAACTGGAGGACGGAACGGTCATCCCGCTGGAAGATGTGGTGGAGATCCGTCCGGGGACGGACGGGAGCAATTATTAATTTTGTCCTCCGGAAACGAACTTCGTTCCGGAAGATTGGCGTTTTGGATTATTTTTCTCGATTTGAGAAAGAATCCGGGCCGGAGGACAGAAAAGTCGCAATTTGGGCGCAATTTTGGCTCGGTTTTTGCTAAAATTATATGAATGGAGAGGCGATATTCGCCGTCGAAGTGAGGGCTAGAAAGAATGACAACGAATGTGATGAAGAAGCGGTTTCTCTATCTGATGAAACTGCTTTATGAGAGAACCGACGAGAATCATCCGCTGAACACGAATGAAATTATTGCTTATCTGAACAGTGTGGGATGTTCCACGGAACGGAAGACACTGAAGAGTGACATCGATCTGCTGATCGATTTCGGCATCGATATCGTTTTCGTGAAGAGTTCCCCGAACAAGTATTACTGGGGAGAGAGAACGATACCGGTTCCGGAAATGAGTATGCTGATCGATGCGATCATGTCGTCTCAGGTCATCACGGCGGAGCAGAGTGAAGAACTGACCGCCAAACTGATGACTTTTGTCAGCACATACCAGGCGCAGAAGTTCCGGGAACTTCTGGAAGAGGGAGAACCTCTGGCCGGGGCGTATTCTGTTTCCGGGGCGGATGGAGATGCAGCCCGGGTTACAGTGGAACTGGAATGTGCTGAAGACACCAGAGAGGACGTAGTGAAACAGTTCGGTAAGGCAGCCGAACTGAGATGCAGCATGCCGCCTCGCAGCGGCGGGCAGGCAGGCCGGTTCATCGCCAGAGTGGAGACAGCGGCGGATCCGGCGTTTTATGCCTGGGTGTTCCGCTTCGGCGGGAAGATCCGGATCACGGCGCCGGAACATGCCGTGACCGGCTATCGGGAGCTGGCGGTGAAAGCGCTTCACGCCAGCGATATGCCGGAATAAGCCGCCGGCTGCGAAGGGAGAATGCGGCCGGCATGGAGGAAGTTGTGTATGGGTGTGAAGATGAATTTAGGGACAACGTCGCTGGATCGGAAGGAACTGGAACGGCGGAAAGAGGAGAATCCGTTCGCCCGGATCAGTGACATCGTCTATCAGATGCTGGAAGAGGCGATCCTCAGTTCCGAACTGGAGCCGGATACCCGGCTGAATACGGCGAAGATCGCAGAACATCTGGCGGTCAGCGGTACGCCGGTGAGCACGGCGATTCAGCGCCTGGCGGATAACGGTCTGGTGACGGAAACCGTGGGAGATAACGGAAAGTACCACAACTACTACGTATTTGACATTACGAATGAATCACTGGCGGAACTGTTTGAGGCCCGTTCCTCGCTGGAGGCGGAAGTCGCCATGATCTGCGCCAATCGGGCGCCGGTCATCGACCTGAGCGCCATGGAGAAACTGGCTGTGGATTTCCGGGACGCCTGGGAAGAATGCGCATCGGATCCGGAATCGGCTGTGCCGGTGGCAGAACGGGCAAGGCTGGACGCCGATTTTCACGAGTCCCTTGTCTATGCCACGGACAATAAATATATCATTGATATGTATGAGGCCATCAAGTCTTCCATCCGGTATACATCGATCCGGACAGCGGAGTTCATTACGGGGGCGGATCAGGAGAAGGGGATGCGGCTTCTGGGGGCGCAGCATCTGTCCATCTGCAAGGCCATCCGCAGCGGGTACCCGGAAACGGCCCGCTCGGTGATGATCCACCACATTGAGTACAGTTTCCGCCGGTGCCTGATGGACCGGATCGAAAAGGCAAGAAAAAAAGAGCGGAAATAATCCGCTCTGATCATCGGTTTCGTCCGGGTCTGTGTGAGTCAGATCTGGTCCGGACGCCTCTGACTGCGGCCGCCGGTGGAGAGCCGGCGGCCGCACCCTGTATGCGGGGTGTGAGTCCGTCGCACACAAATAAAGAGGTTGTTGTGTTAGAGGATTGCTGTTTTCCGGCCGGCTGTCCGCCTGCTGCCTGCAGCATCTGAGTTGGAGATGGATGATGCTGAAGGCGCGCACCGCCGCCGTGATAAACATTGAAAAACCCCGCACCCGTACGATCTGATTCGTTCGTGATGCTTCGGGCTTTAGAGCATTATATGTTAGTTTTCGGGTTTTGTCTACTTGCGGAAAAAACCGAAAGAAAAAGATGAAATATTCATCTTTCAGAACGAATTAACTCATCTTTAAGGAATCTTTTTGCTACATCGGATTACAACGGGTGCTCCGGGGGAATTGACAGCCGGCACCAATCTCATTATCCTTTTTTATAGAGTGAAAAAAGAAAGGAAGGATGATCATGGAAGTAGGTGTTGCACTGGCAGGGCTGATGCAGCTCGCCACATCGGATCCGGGTGTCCGCAGACAGCTGGAGGAGACCAGGAAGACGAAGGAGCCCATGGAAGAATTCTGCCGGCTGAGCACGAAACTGGGGTTTCCGATTGCGGAAATGGATCTTCTGACAGAGGGAGAGGCGATGTATGCCCAGATGAAGCGGAGTGTGAACGGCGGCGGAGACAGTGATCCGATGCTGGATTACGAGGACGATTATTATGAGCAGTTCTTCGCAGATCTGGAGCAGCGAAAATGACGGTGCGGGAAGAACGGGGAGTGAATGCGCCTTCGCTGCCGTACCGGCTGGCGGTATTCGATCTGGACGGAACACTGCTGGATACCCTGGATGATCTGGCGGATGCAGTGAACTACGGGCTCAAAACCTGCGGGTTTCCGGTTCGCAGCCGGGAAGAAATCCGGAAAATCCTGGGGAACGGCATGCGGAACCTGATCCGGCGCAGCGTTCCGGAAAATGCGGAAGCGGAGTGGGAGCGGGTGTTCCGGGTATTCGTGCCCTACTATGAGGCCCACTGCCGGGAGAAAACCGGACCGTATCCCGGAGTTCCGGAGACCCTTCGGGCGCTGCGGAGCGCAGGGGTGAAAACGGCGGTGATCTCCAACAAGGCGGACCCGGCCGTGCAGCTCCTCATCCGGGACTACTTCCCGGATCTGTTTGATTATATTGCAGGGGAGAAACCGGGAATCCGCCGAAAGCCGGAGCCGGACGCTGTGGAACGCTGTCTGGAGACGCTGGCCGTTGCGAAGGAGGACGCCGTATATATCGGCGATTCCGAAGTGGATGTTCATACTGCGGCGAATGCGGCGGTGGACGGTCTGATTGTCACCTGGGGGTTCCGGGACGAGCCGGAGCTAAAGGATGTGATCCGCCGGGAGGCTGGTCGAAACCGGTTCTCCATCCTGCGGACGGCGGCGGAACTTCATCAGGCGCTGCTGCCGGAAAAGTAAGCGGGAACCGGTGCCCGGAGGACGATGCCCGGACGACGATGCCCGGACGACAATGCCCGGACGACGAAAAACGATGTTTTTCGTCGTCCGGGCTTTTTGCATGGGCGGAGATGGGCGGAGATGAGCGGCAGG
>OCTW011547573.1_pt1 | contig 20162 bp, 11 predicted proteins | sample 1539671 | NCBI WGS metagenome assembly OCTW01 (sample SAMN02144230, study PRJEB22623) | gut metagenome | biome: sheep rumen | host: Ovis aries | place: New Zealand
GGATAAATCAGAAATACAATATATTAAAGAAGTATTCAAACTAAGTAATGGTGAAGCTGATTTCTTAACAACATGTGCTAGAGGACAAGGATTATTCAAAGTAGGTGAACAAACAGCTATTATCGAGATTAGACCTACTAAGAAGGAATTTGAATTTATTGATACTAACTTAAATAGTATAAAAGCTAGAGCAGAAGGTAAAGAATGATAATTTTTAAACAAATGGGGGGTAAAATGAAAACAATATTATATAGAATGCTTACAATTTCTATAATTATTTCGATTTTACTGCCCATTTTTTGTCCGCGAACTTATGCGACAGAAGATTATAATAGTATATATCCATATAATACTGTAAGTGAAACAAATCCAAATGCATTACATGAGGCAGAAGAGAATGGTACTTCAACAGTTACTGTTGGAGGAACTGATGATGATACTCCTGAACAAGCACAGACAAGTTCACTTGATCCAGGTAGTTCAATCTTTGATGCAGTAATAGGTGTAATATGTGGGCTATTCTTAATACCAATTCAGTTGTTATCATATTTAATGACTAGTGCAGCAGAAAACACATTTATACATTCTTTCGATAATTGTTTTACTATACAGAAATGTGTCGCAGGAGAATATGATTTATTTGATATAGATATTTTTGAGACACAGCCTACAGAAGGAAAATATAAAGATTTACATGGAACAATAAGACCAAATATTCAATTATGGTACATTGCTTTAAGAAATCTTGCTATTGTTATTTGTGCAATAATAGTTGTTTATATAGGACTTAGAATGGCTTTGGCAACTGTTGCTGAAGCGCAAGCAAAATATAAACAAATGCTTACTAACTGGTTAATATCTCTGTGTTTATTGTTCTTGATGCATTTCCTAATATATGGACTATTATATTTATCAAAAGTTATTACTAAAATTTTTAGAGAAGCGATGAAAGCAATGGAAGGAGATTTTTCGGAAGAAGAACTTGTAGGAAATATGTTTACATCGGTTTGGAAAGCAAAAGGAGCTCAAAAATTTGGTGTAGTCGTTATGATATATGTACTCGTATATCATGAGCTTAAATATTTCATATTGTTCTTAACAAGAATGTTTTACTTCTATTATCTAGTTGCTATATCACCTCTTGTAACTATTACATACTCTTTAGATAAAATGAAGGATAGTAAAGCACAAGCTTTTACTGCTTGGCTTCATAAAATAATAAATGAGATATTCCTTGGACCTATCGAGTGCTTAGTATATTTAATATTTGTTTTTACAGCTGGCGTAATTATGTCAGAAGTTCCATTACTTGCTATTATAATGATTATTTCAATGGGACAAGGCGAAAAAGCTATAAAGAAAGTACTAGGAATAAGAGAAAGAAGAGGAATTACATCATTTGGTATCATGTCATTTATTTTACAACCAGTTAAAATGTTTATAGGAGGACATGGACATAGAGGCGGTCATGCAGGTGGACCAGCTGGAGCTTCGTAAAAAATAATATAAGAGGAAAAATGAAAGAAAAGAGATTAAAGAAAGTTTTTATAATAATATTAATTCTTTTACTTGCTGTTATGATAGGCTCTGTCGTTTTTTATAGAATGTCATTATCGGGAAATAAATTACCAGATGTAAGTGAAATATTAGCTTTTCATGGAAGCGAGCTAATTAAAGAACAAAAATCTTCTGAAAAAGGATATGACTATGATATTTATGCAAAACTAAAATTTCCACCTATTGAAGAAAATGGTTATGCAGAAGAAACTTTTTATGATAATGTTGTTGTAGATTTAACAGCTAAACTTCAAACAAATTTTAGAATTATTGATGAAGAAAAAGATGTTGTAGTTAGAGTTAAATATGATTTTTCTACATACAATTCATACTATAGTATCAATAATGTTGATGACTATTTTAAAGTAGAACAAGCTAAAAAACAAAATGAACTAGCCAAAAAAGATATAACAGAACTAAATATCAATTCAGATGTTTTAAACTCAATTATAAATAGCAAATGGGAAAGGCGTAAAGCTTCATTGGGAACTATAGAAACATCTGTTAACAAATATGATGTTTATTATGATGAAGGTTATTATATAAGAACTTTAGGAACTAGAATTTACAATATTCTATTTACTAATAATTATAAAGGACAAGTTGTAAGCGGTATTACAACAGGAATGACTAACGATGCGATTATTCAAAAGTTAGGAACACCTACTTATACATATAGCAATAATAGTCTAATTGGTTATAGATCAAATGACATATATGCTTTTTTCCATGATGGACAGATTTCAATTTATGAAGTTGCTAAATTAAATGCTACTGATAATAAAACTTTTGCAGAATTATTTACTAAGTTAAACAAAGATGGAGATGTTACAAGCTTTTATAATGAATTAAATGTATTATATCCTAATCCAGAAAGTGCAAGCGAAAAGGATGATGATATTTCAGCGTTTTATCCAACATTAGGTTTTAAACTTCATTTTGGAGGAAACAATAATGGGATAACAATATATAGCAATTATCAAGGATATATTACAAATGATATTACAATGGATGACTTAAAAGAAGGAAATGTACCACCAAATACGGATTTAGATATAAAAAATGATGCTATTTTCTTTGCAGAAAAAATAAGATACTTGGATGACATGGGTAAAAGAGAGGCGAATAATTCTTGGTCAGAAATTTCGACAAATACTTATCAAGTTTATAAAAATGAGGAGACACATTGTTTTGACTTTTACTCAATTGGTAGTAAGTCTATTGACTCATCTATTAATCAAAATAATGGAATGAAATTATTAAGCCTTGATGATAATCGATTTGTATATAACATTCCATATGATGGAATATATTTATATAATGCACAGACTTTAAAAACAGAAAAGATTTTAGAAGGAACTAATAGCGAAGAACTAAAATTAGAAAAAATAGAAAATAACATATTATATTATGATAATAAAACTATACCGATTGGATAAAATATGAAGGGATTCTTAAAATATTTAAAAATTGTTTTTTTGAATTTAATATTAATTGCTTTTTTATCACAAGTATTTGCTAATGGAATAGCTACTAATATTGTATATGCAGAATCAATTAATTTTCCCAAAGCAACAAAATATACATCGCAGCCAGAAATAATGGAGATATGGCAGCAAACACCAAACTATTATACTTCTACAGATGGCAATCCAGATAATAATCCAAGCTTCAACCAAAATGCTATGATTGGAGTACAAGGGTGGCATATGGGAAAAGAATTTGATATAGATGGTTATATTAGCCTATCATGGAACTCCCCTTGTAAAGAGTTTAGAGAAAAATTGGGTGATTCCATCCAAACGGATGGAGGTATAGCTTATGTTATGGATGGATCTGATAAATGCTATATAATTGCGAGTGGACAAGCTTTTGCTGCAGTTGGAGAAAAAGTAGATTGGACATATAAGAGCCAATCTTCTGGAAAAGAAGTAGTAATTCATACTGTTTATCAAGATACAAAAGCACCAGATGATTGGAACTCTGGATTAGGTTGGTTTCCTGAAGGACCATATGGATATTATGCAGATTTCTGGGGAACAAATACACTTGAGTTTTGCGGTATAACTAGTGTTCCTGGGGACCAAGATTTTTCGAAATTTTGGGGAGGATCAGACTCAGGACCTTGGCTATTAACAAATGTAGAAAACTTGGGAGGATTCCAAGGATTTGAACCTTCAACACAAAGAGTTTCAGAATCAGTTGCGTGGCCAGGAGCAGCTTCTTCTACTACTAAATATGATATAGACGCAGACTATGTAGATTTAGATGTAAGAGAATTTAAGTTCTCAGGTATTCCTAAAACAGTAAGCTATGAAGGATATACAAATCCTATTGCAAATCTATTTAAAAACTTGGGAAGGGCGATAGATATGTTAATGGGACTATTAATAAATGGACTAAAGCGTGTAATAATAGGTTGGACAAGAATTATTGAAATAATGGTTAATTATGTTTTTTATAAAACAGAACAAACAATGGTTGAAGCACCAGGAAATGACACCGGAGAATAAATAATAGAAGAGAGAATATGGAAAAGAAAAAAACGGATTTGAATCAAAAATTAAAAATAGTTTTTATAATCCTTCTTATAGTATTAGTTGCTATTATGGTTGGATCGGTAATCTATTATAGAAGTACGTTAGATCAGAATGGACCAACTGATATTGGGAATGCCCTTTCATATTATGGGTGTACTCTAATTAAGGTAGAAAAATCCAAAGAAGATGGCTTTTCTAAAGATATTTATGCAAAATTAAAAAGACCACCTGTTGAAGAAAATGGTTATTCAAATAAGGAAGAATATGAAAACATTATAAAAGACGTATCATATGCGGTCCAAGGTAATTATAGATTAATGGATGAAGAAAAAAATATTACTATAAGAGTTGTATATGACAAGGTAGAACTTAGTTCAACATATACAATAAATGGTGACAATAATTATTTTGCGAAGCAACAAGCTTTAATTCAAAAATCAAAATTAGAAGTATCATTAACTGATTTAAATGTTAATTCAAAAGAATTACAATCTATAATAAATGCTGAATGGATTAGAAGAAATACAAATGATTTAGGAACCATTGATGGCTCAGCTTTAGGTTATGATAACTATTTTGATGAAGGCTATAAAATAAAAACTCATGGTATAAATATTTACAATATTGTTTTTACACATCAATACAAAGGAAATGTAATTAATAATATTTCCACAAATATGACAAATGATGCGATAAAAAGAACACTTGGAGAGCCAGCTTTTACATTCCACGATGATTTGATTATAGGATATAAATCTTCGAATCTATATGCTTTTTTTGCAGATGGTGAGATATCAATCTATAAAGTAAATACATTGGATGAAGAAAAAAATAATCAATTTGCTGATTTAGTAGAAGAGTTAAACAAGAGTGGAGATGTAACAAGCTTTTATAATAAACTTATTCAATTATATCCTAACCCAGATAAAACAAGTGAAGAAGAAAATGAGATTTCAGCAGAATATCCTGAATTAGGATTTTCTGTAACATTTGGACAATATACTAATATGATAAAGATATATAGAAATTATCTTGGGAAAGTAACTCAAAGCAAAAGTGTAGAAGATTTAATTGAGGGAGATGTTCCAGTAAACATTAGCACACAATTTAATGAAGACTATATTTTTGAAGCAGATATCCTTAGATATAATAGAGATTTAGGCTTTAGAAAAGCATATAAAATGGAAACAGAGTACTTAAATATATGTGCTGAATCAAGTAAATATCTAGTACTTAGTTTAAAGAAAGAAACAACAGTTAATTTCTTTTCAAAAGATAAATCTGGTCTAGATACATCTTTTTCTTATATAAAAGGAATGAAAGTGTTAAGCTATACAGATAATACATTTGTTTATAATATACCACAAAAAGGAATCTATTATTATAATGCAGATAATGGACAAATTACTACAATTATAGAAGGAGATAATGATTTTTCGTTAGAATCAATTGAGGGCAATGTCTTAAAATATGATAACGGAAAGACTTTGAACTTATAATGGTAAAAAGAATTTTATTAAGTATAAAAGATAAATCGAGAAAAGTAATTATATCATTACTAATTATTCAAATAACGATTTTATCCATAATTCAAAATATAGCATTATTCTATGTTTATGCTGAAACTGTATTATACCCACCAAGTGAAGTTATTGGCGACCTTTTTGTGTATGAAGCATGGAATAGGGAATATTGTTCTGATGGGAATTGGTCACAAGGAACTAATCAAAGAGCGCTTTATGATCAATACTATGTGCCTAATAAAACAAGTGCATTTAATGAGCACGGATTAGGCGTAATTAATGGGTATTATGTAGTAGCATGTGGACAAGCCATAGGAGAAGTTGGAGATAGAATCGATTTTATTTACGAAAGTGGATATAAATTTGAGTGTATAATGGGTGATGCTAAAAGGGTAGGAGACGGAAAAGGCGATTCTGGAGAAATAGGTAGATGGTCTGATAACAATGGACGAAATGTAATTGAGTTTATGGTTGACTATAATGCTTTTGGAGGATATGCTGGAACAAATCCAAATCCTGGATCTTGGTGTTTTCCTGGTTGGAAAGGTGAAGATAATGAGAAAATAGCCAAAATAATCAATTATGGTCCATATGACGGATTTTCAAAATCAAGTCAAACTTCTGGTTCATCAATTAGTGCATATGACATAGATGCAGATTATGTTGATTTGGATGTTAGAGAATTTAAATTTTCTGGACTTCCAAAGACAGTAAGTTATGAAGGATATACAAATCCAATTGCAAATCTATTTAAGAATTTAGGAAGACTTTTAGACTTATTAATGGGATTGTTAATTAATGGTCTAAAACGTGTAATAATTGGATGGACTAGAATTATAGAAATAATGGTTAATTATGTGTTCTACAAAACAGAACAAACAATGGTTGAAACGCCAGGAAATGATACTGGAGAATAAAGAAAAAGGGGAGTAGGCTTGAACTCAAAGAAGATTTATAATTATTTAGTTAATTTAATAAGCGTAATAGCAGTAGTTTCAATACTATTTTCTTTTGCAAGCAATATATATGCTATTGGAGAAGGTCAAGATGATGATATAGATGCTGATATTTATCAAGGAGAAGGCACTCCTGAAGATCCTTCTTCTGAAACAGTAGATGGTGGAAAGACTATGAAAATCTATACTATTGAAGACTTATTCTTCAATAGAATTCCATTATTGGATGCAAATTTCTTTTCTGAAACTGCTGGTGGAAAAGAAATAAACGAAGGCAGTGCCATAGATATTATTAGAAAAGTAGTCAAACTTTGGTATATATCATTTAGAAATGTGGCTATAGTGGTAATAGCTATTGTAATTATTTTTGCTGGTGTTAGAATGGCTATTTCGACTGTAGCTCAAGATAAAGCAAATTATAAAAACATGCTTGTGAATTGGACAAAAGCAATGGTAATAGTTTTGCTTATGCACATATTTATGTATGCTATCCAATACTTTAACGCTAGGATGTTAGAGATATTACAAGATTCATTATCAAATAAATATGGAGCTGAAGTTGATCCAGATACAAATCAACCTATAGGAAATACGGGACAAGTCTATAATACTATTGTAAAAAGAGCTTTTGATGTTAGATATAAAGTAGGTATTCCTGGAGCAATAATGTATCTAGTGCTTACAATTTACTTTATAAGATTTTGTTTTATATATGTAAGAAGATATGCAGGATTAATGATACTAACTATATTAGCACCATTAATTGCTATTAAACATGCCGTTTTATCTTTAAAAGGTAAAAGTAGTAACGAATTTAGCAAATGGTTGGGAGACTATACTACAACAACTTTTTTACAAAGTATACATGCTCTAGTATTTTTAACATTGGTTACTACTGCAATAGATTTAGCTTTAGTTAATATTGGAGGATTTGTTGTAGCATTGTTAATGTTACATGCTGTAACACATATAACTGTATTAGCTACTCAAATATTTAACTTTAATTCAAATGGAGGAGGAGGCTCTTTCATCAGTGAATTATTAACACCAGGTGCAGATAGTGCTCCTTTACTAACAAGTTCTACATACTTAAATGTTAAGACATGGCAAAGTATTGGAAAATCATTTAAAGGACTTAAGAATTCAGCTATTAACACTAAAGATGCTATTAAAGATTCTAAGATTACTAAAAAGCTTAAAGATGTTACAGGAGTTACTGAACATCAAAAGAGAAGAGAGCAAGCAATTAGAGAAGCAAGTGCAGCTGATCTAGATACAACATATAATGATGATGGAACAGTTGATGTTGCACAAACAAGAAGAATTTTAAGTAAGAGTCAAAAGAGAAAGAATTCACAAGGAAAAGCTGCTAAGACGATTATAAAAGGACTAAAAAACTACCAAGGAAAGAAGATGTTCACGGGTGGTGTAAAACAAGCTGTGGCAATAGCTGGTGGATTTATGGCTATACCTTTAGCTGTTGCTTCAGATTCACAATATGAAACAGGACATACAAATCTTGGAATGGCTTTAGGGTTAGCAAGCTCAGATTTATTCATTTCAGGTGGAAATGATGTACTAGATGGAGCTAAAATCCAATCTAAGAAGAAAAAAGACAAATATAATAAAGTAATGAATAACGTTGTTGTCGGCAATAGATTAATGGATACATTAGATCAAGATTTTGAAAGAATGAATTCTGAAACTGCATACCAAGGAAGAGGAACATTAAGAACGCTTAATAAATACAATGTTAATTCATTCTCTTTAAAAAATACTGTTCGTTCATCAATTTTATTACACAATATTAAAGTGTTAGATGCATCAAATGTTGATTTGGTTGCAAATGATGTAATGAAGAGAACAAAGATAAATATTAGAGTTCAAGATCCTGATCAAAGAGAAAGATATAGACAGATTATAAAAAATACATTGTTAGAGAATAGTGATGCTATTAATGAATCAATTAGATCTGGATCAATTTATGATGATGAACTTGGCGATTCAGATGTTATTGAGAATGCTAGAGATAGAGCTAGAAATGGCGTTACAGGAGATATGGGATTCGGAGGAGACTCAGATTCTCATGGAGCTGTAGGCGCTGATGGACCAGATTCACCAATAGGTCCTGGTGGAATAGATGGTGCGGCAGGGCCAGATGGAACACTTGGATCTGGAGATTCAAAAATGTTTGCTAGTGGATCTGTTCAAGACTTAAAAGCTAGAGAAAAAGCTGAACATCAAGCCAAGCTAATACAAGAACAATTAGATCACCTAGATATAGAAAAGAGAAGACTACAAAGTAGAAAAACATCATTAGAAAGAAAAATAGCACAACTTGGTGGAAAGAGTGAATTAGAAGAAAAAGAATTAAAACAACTTTCTGATGATTTAGCAAAATTAGAATCAGATAAAGCAAGTCTATTAGGATCATTGAAAGGACTTTCTGAAGGAAAATATGAAACTAGAAAGACATCTGAAGATTTAAGAGCTGAGCACGGAAGTACCTTAGGAGAGAGAGGCTTTTCTGAAAAAACTAGCGGAGAAGAAGGTTCTTCAGAACAAAAAGAAGGCGGAGAAGTTTCACCAACAAGAGGAGCAAGAAAATCTTTTGCTACTAGAATCACTTCAGAAGAACTAAGAAGTCAGATGGGAGACTCTTCTAAGAAGAGAGGATTCGGTGGTAGTGAAGATGATAGAACACAATCAGGAACTACAGAAGAAACAGCAGCTATTGGACCAAAAGGAAATGACGAAGTAACAAAAGTTGATGAAGGAATTCCTAAGTTTACTGATGAAGCTAGAAAGACTCAAAGCGATTTAGCTAGAAGAATAGAAGCTGTTAAAATACAACAAAGAACAAATCCAAGTGCAGATGTTGATTCAACTATGGGTGATACTGAAAGAAGAATGCATGAATTGGAAAGCAGAATATCTGAAGTCGAAAGAATGACAAGTAGTAGTGAGCCTGTAAGTCAAACAGACTTAGAACGTCAAATAGAAGCAATAAGAAAATTAGAAGAATCATTAGATGAAACTCTAAGAGAGCAAGGAGCACCTGCTGCAGCACCAAGAACAACTTCAACATCAACTACTGATAGATCTAGAACCTCTTCAAGTGTTTCTGGATCAAGAGCAAATACTCCATCAAATAGTGCTAGAGTAAGAAGCTCAAATGGTGGATTTGTTGATATGGCACAAGTGCTAAGTGATAGACTAACAGGCCAAATAGTTAGAGATATTGGTGGCGGTGAATCTACATTTACAGAACAAGCAATTAAATTTAATACTATACGTGATATAAATCAAATATCAGGAAAGCAAGGAGTTAGTCCGTATAGTTTAGATCAATTTATAACGGAACTTAAATAAGGGAGAAGGGAGAAAATATGTTTATTTTCGATGGAATTATAGGAATATTCTTATGGCCGGCGAGATTATTAACTTGTCTTTTAGGTGATATCATCGGTCTAATACTGGGACTAACAGGTGATGGTTCGACTGTCACAATGGAAGATGTTCTCTTCAATCAAGTAGATAATAAAGTTCCAATATTAAATATTAATTTCTTTGAGAAAGTTACATCAGGAACTGGAGCGGATGCAGTAAATGCGATTCGAGATAATATATCAGTGTGGTATACAGCTCTTAGAAATTTGTCAATTGTTTTAATAGCTATTATTGTTATTTATGTAGGATTAAGAATGGCTTTAGCTACTATAGCTGCAGATCAAGCAAAATATAAAACAATGTTAATTGATTGGTTAAAGAGTTTAGCACTTTTATTTGTTTTACATATTATAATTCTTTTAGTAATTACAGTTAATGATGCATTAGTAAACACAATACATGGTGCTTTAAAGAATACTAGTAACGGACAACAATTATCAGATTTATCATCACAACTTCATGACATTGGAGTAAAACCACTCGAAAGTTTCTCAATTGGTGCAGGATGTGCAATTGGTTATTTAATATTACAAATATTAACTTTCTTATTCTTTGTAACTTATGTAAAAAGAATGGTACATATTGCTTTCTTGATTACAATTGCACCTTTGGTAACTATTACTTACTCTATAGACAAGATGAAAGATGGAAGATCTCAAGCTTTTGATACTTGGTTTAAACAATTTTGGACAACAGTATTAATTCAACCATTCCAATGTGTAGCTTATATTGTTTTAGGAACTTCTGCCGTAAAGGTTATGGTTCCAAATGGAACTGGAGGAGTTTTTGTTCCAACAGCTTCATTATCAACAATGATTGTTGGTATAGTTATGTTAGGCTTTATTCTTTCTGCAGAGAATATTGTAAGAGAAATCTTTGGTGTAAGGCCAAATGGTATAGGAAGAGCTGCAGAAAATATTGCTATGCTTACTACATTATCTGGTGTTGGTAAGAAAGCGGTATCTTTCGGTGGAAAGGCATTAAAGAGCACTGGTGCTGGTAAGAAAGTTGCAAGCAAACTTAATAACACAGCAGCAGGAAAATACTTGCAAGATCATGCTAAAGCTAGAGAGAGATTACTTGGAGCAGGAAGATTCTGGGTAAGGTCTAATACTATCGCAACGGGTATGTTTACTGGAGCAGCAAAAGGAGGTGCTACAGAAAAGATTGGAGATGAAATCCTATATGCAATAACAGGTATGGGAACTGCACATGAATTTAATCAAACATATATAAATGCAGCTTCAAATGAACATAAGTTAGCAAGAGCATTTAATGATTATTGCTATTATGATGAAAGCATGACTGCGGCTCAAGCTGCTGAAGATTGTAGAAAAATGCTTGATGGAACTATTTCAGAAGAAGATCTTAAAAATGCGCTTAATGCTGCAAAAACATCTGGAACTGATGATGATAGAAGAATTGCAGAGTCAGCACTTGCTTTATTTAAGCAATTACATGCTACAGCAGACCCTAGTATAAAGGATAAAAGCAAGAGAGATGATGCGGTATTAGATATAGTTAAGAAGATTGAAAAAGGTGAGATAGGAGAATATATGGGAAATTCTTCTACAAGAGTTGTCGGTGCGTTTACACCAGAAGCAATGTGGGGAAGAGCTCCAAAGACAGGAACCTCAGGAACTCCTGCCCCTACAACATCAGGAAGCGGTTCTGGTTCTGGTTCGGGATCTGGTTCAGGTTCTGGTTCTGGTTCTGGTTCAGGATCTGGTTCAGGATCAGGAGATGGATCTGGTGCACCAGGACTTCCAGATGGTGGAGGAGTACCATTTGGACGTGCGTTTGATGATTATACTACTGCTACGGGATTAACACCTGATTTCGAAAGTCGTATGATGTCTAGAATGAATGACTTTAGGCGAATGGTTGAGGATTATCAAGATCAAATTGATGATCTAGAAAGAGATCTAGATAATTTAACTGATGAGCAACGTGTTGAACTTCAAAGATTACATACAATGCTAGATGATACTCAACACGATATTGATTTATTTAATGAACCAGCAAGACAAAAGCAAGAATACTTAGATCTTTCTGCACAAATTGATGAAGTAACAAGACAAATTCAAGCAGGAGATACAAGCCTTCAATCTACATTAGATGAATTAAATAGCAGAAGAGAAAGTACTTCGGCTAATTATGATGTGGCAGTTGAAAGAGTTAGATCTTTAATGGATACCAATACTGGAGATGGACCAGCTGAGTAATAATAATAAAAAATACAAAAATAGGAGTTAATTGCGGATTCCTATTTTTGTATTAGTGTTAAGGCGAGGAATTATGAAAAATAAAGTTTTTATTGGAATAATAATTGTGTTATTAGTTCTTTTATGGGGGCAAATGTTCTTTTACAATAATTATGGAAAGAGCTCAAGTAAGCAAGCAAATTCTTCAAACAGAGGCAATGTAGTTAGTCAAACTAAAAGAGAAGTTGCTAATGCAACTACAGAAATTGAAACTATTAATGATAACTATGATTTACTTTATAATAGCTATAAAGGACCAGTAGGAAAAGAGGAACTAAATAATTACATAAAGGATTTATTAGATAATAAAAAATTTACAACGCTATATAATAATCTAAAGAATAAATCTAAGGACTCAATGAATCAATATTATGATACTCATAAGAGTGAAATGGAATCATATAATATTTATACTTTTGAAGATGCTTATAATATATATGATCAGTTAAATCATGTTTTATGGGTAAAAAGTCCAATATGCGTATCTAGAAATATCGATATGACATCAATTGAAAGCACAGATGAATACACGAGTTTTAAAGTGATATTTAAATTTCACAATAACAATGAAATGACATTAAAGATTTCTTTAGGAAATTCAGAAAGTGCAGAGCATAGAATTATGCTTTCAGCATAATGAAAAGGAGAGATTTGGAAATGGCAAAAGTGAAAACTGAAAAAAACGATAGAAATAGTATAAAAAATATTGTGTTTTCGATAGTCATATTAATTTTAATAGGATTAAATTTAGTGGTTTTTATTAATCATAATTCTGAAAAGAAAAAAGCTGATGCAAATGCAACAAGTAATGAATTCAACCCTAAAAACATTGTGAGGGAAGTTGCAAATGACAATGTTGTTGAGCAATCTATGCAAAATAATATTAGTCAAATGGGTGAGAGAAATAGATGCCAAACTTATATTGGAGAGTTCTTAACTTGGATTGAAAAAGGAGATTATAATAAAGCTTATAACACTTTAAATAGTGAATTTAGGGCAAATTATTTTCCTTCAGTAGAAGAATTTAAAACTTATGTTGAAACACATTTTCCAAAAAATAGTGCTTTAACATATGAAGATATTGATAGACAAGCACCATATTATGTTGTAACAGTCAAAATGGATGATGATTCTAATAGTAATTTTGCAACATTAACAGAAAGATTTGTTGTAAGAGAAAATGGAAATAATGAATTTGAAATATCATTTCAAGTTCAATAATGGAGGAAAATTATGGATTTTAAAGCAAAGATAACTCTTTGGCTTAGACATTTTTGGGTAAAGTATAGAAGAGTAGTTTTAGTTATCTTTTTAGGTTGGCTTATTATATTTTTAATTAATACAATATTAAAAAACCACAAACCTGAGAAAGCGTTAAAAAGCACGTATAATCCAGACGTTGCAGTAATAACTGATAATTCTGCACCTACGAGATATCAAGAAAAAATAAAAACAGCTATGGATGAATATGTTAAACATTGTAATAATAAAGAATATGAAGAAGCATTTGCTTTAATTACTGATGATTGCAAAGAATATTTATTCGATAATAATATAATCATGTTCCAAAAATATGTAGATAGTTTATTTAATAATAGAAAAATCTATAATTATCAGAGTTTTTCTAATTTCGATAGTTACTATATTTATGATGTAACAATATTGGATGATATAGGCGCTACAGGAACAACTGGAAATTATGGTACATACACAGAAAAATTCACCTTTGTAAGACAAAGTGATGGAAACTTCAAAATCTCTACTGGAGATTTTATTAGAAAAGTTAATGTAAACAAGCAACTAGAAGATAGCAATATGATAGTTAAATTAAATAGCTATTATCAAAGTTACAATAAAGTATCTTATGATATTACTATTATTAATAGAACTGATAAATATTTAGATATTGCTGATGGAACGATGGGAGCAGAGATTACTTTAAATGTAAATGGAGACAAGAGAACTGCAACCAACCTTTCAAATGCAGAAGTTGTTATAAGACCAGGAGCATCTGATACATTCACATTAATCTTTGATAAATATTTTGATGATAATAAGAATGCAACACAAATTAATTTTAACTGCGTAAGATTGATAGAAAACTATGATGGAACTAATGCAGACACTGCTACATCAGCGGATCAATACTATAGTTTTAATATTGGATTATAATAATTCAAATAGAAATGCGAGGAAAAATGGATAAAGCTACTAAGAACAAATTATGGCTTATGGTTATAATAGCTTTAGTTATAATAGGAATGCTACTTACTATAGTCTTTAATCAACTAATACCATTTTTATCTTCAAAAAAAGAATTGGCTAATCAAAATATAGTAGGCGATACAGAAAAAATAGAAGATGATACAGGTTATACTTATCTAGGAAAAGAAGAGGTCTTTAATAGTAATCTTCTTTCTAAGGAAGAATTTAAATCTCAATTAAACATTGGAAACTATTCAAATAATGTTTCTACAACTAAAATACTTACTGGAATTTCTAATATAGAATTATTTAATAACTATTTAATAGAACCAATTAATGATAATTCTATATTATCAATTTTAGATGAAAAGTATAAAACCGAAAAAAAGATAGATTCTAATAATGTTAAACATCTTGCAGGACAATATACATTTATACCTATAGGAACAAGTGCTTCTCTAGTGAATAATACTGCAGAAACATTTATATTCTATGGGTATAGAGTAAATGAAATTGATAAAGTTGCAAAAGAGTATGGATACATAGTAACTTTTAATTATGTTGTTAAAGCCTTTTCTATAGCTCCATATGAATTTCAAGAATTGAAAGATTTATTAGAAACAAAGGAATTGAAGGCAAATGCTAATATAGAGCAGAATATTTATAATAAATTATCGTTTCTTGAAGATTCAGCCAAAAACTATTCAAAAGAAGTGATTAGACAATTTAAATATAATACAAAGTACATGCCAGAATTAGCATATGTTGAATTAGATAATGAATATTCAAACAAATTTGGCTCTGCAAAAGCATATCAAATCTATATAAATAAAAATAAAGAAAAATTTGATGCTATTGAAGTAAGTACTAGCATTAAAAAAGTAAGTGAAGGAATAATTACTTATACTTGTACAGATATGAATCAAAATAAATATTTTATTACTACAAAAGAAAAAGACTTTTTTGATTTTAAAATAAAATTCTCAAATATTATACTTTAAAAATTGAGGAGATTGAGCATGAATGATGACGAACTAGATCCAGAAGAAGAGAAGGAAGAGGAAGAAGAACAAGAGCAAGAAAACGAACAAGAACAACAGGGACCTAATCCTGAAAAGGCAAAAGATGAAGTAAAGCAAAAAGTTGAAAAAGCCAAAAAAATGAAAGAAAAGATGCAGAAGGTAGAAAAGGCCCAAAAAGCAGCTAAAAAAGCTAAGCAAGTTAAGGCCGCAGCAAAGTTTGCATCAGGAGCGAAGAAATTCGCTTTATTAGCTAACCCTTATTTTTGGATTGCTATGTTGATTATTTTAGCAATCATTGTTTTGATTGGCTTAATAATGTCTTTTACAATAATGCCTTCTAATTTTTTAGGAAAAGCTAAACAATTTGTTGAAGGTATGATGAAAGACTTTTGTGGACTAGTTTGGGGTGACTCAACTTCTTCAATAAGTAATGGTAGTGATGAAGTAAAAGACTTAGCAAACTATATCCAAAACATGGGATATGACATACAAGGTTATGGATTTGGTGATGTTGAATATACAAGTGAAACAAAAGACAAACAAAAGGAAGTTAATGAAACAGATGAAAGAGCAAATGCAGTAGAAGGAAAAAGAAACTATGTAACTGAAGAGCAAGCTACTCAAGGAGGAGAAATAAAGAGAGTATTTGGCTTGCAAGCGGTTACAACTGTATCTAGTGATCAATATGAAGATGGTGATGAAATGTATAAAATCACTGGAAGATTTAGCTCTAAGAATAATGATTATTTAAGAGCATATCTTTCTGCAGAAGCGGCTACATATACTGAGGCTAGATATAGTATAAAAGGTTGGTTTAATGAGCTTGGTGATGCGATTGTTAAAGGCTTGGATGACATATTTGGAGGACACTCTTCACAAGATTGGGAAGATCCAGGCGATGTAGGAGTAAAGTCAGCATCAACAGGTATGCTTAATTTTACAAATGCAGGTGGAAACAATATTTTTAATTCTACATTAGATGGATCGCCAACAAGAATAAAAATAGATGTAAAGAATAAAAAACTTCTTCTTTATGAAAAGGCACTAAGTTTAGGATTATGGAAAATTCAATGGGGCCAAACCTTTAGTGTTGACTTAAGTAACTGGACTGCTATTTATGGAAGACCATTAGAACTATTCTTAGCATTACACTTATCAAGTATGATGCCAGATCTTCCATATCAAATGGCTGTTGATCAAGCATTTAATACAAAAGTAAATATTGGATTGCAAGATGCTACTATTAATTTTGATACACATATGAAAATTGAGGGGCATCAAGTAACCTTTGGTGAAAATGATGTAAAATCAGAAACAGGACAAGAAAATAAAGAAGAAAACCTAGATAAATTAGTGGACAAATTCTTACTAGAACAATTGGGAGCTACAAATCCTAATTCATTCTGGAATAAGATTAGAGATCATCTATATGATCAAAACTTTGCAAGGTCAGTAGGAGGGGAAGAGAATGCTAAGAAATACAGAAGATGTGTTGTAGAAGCATTCCAAGATCAGTTAAATATTGATGATACAACTACTGGTTGGTTAGGAAACAAAGATGCTATAAACTATAGAGCGGCAATGGCACAAGCAGATAAATATTTTAGAGAGCAATCACAAGATGCTAATGCAGCTAGAAAAGATATGGCAGAATTTATTAAAGAATACATTATTGACAAAATAAAGAATATAGGTGATGATGTTTGGTCTATCCTTACTGATGTTGGAGGATTTGTTACAACTGTTTTAGCCGATATTGTTAATCTATTTGGTAATTTCTTTGAATGGCTAGATGGTTTATTACCTCCAATCGAAATCGATATGGGAGATGGATTCTTATCAAAACTTGCTAATTGGGTATTACCAGAGTATGATCCAGATAATCCACAATTGCTATCTTATAAGCCTAGAGGGAGTGAACCTATATCAGAAGAAGTAACCACAGAGAATGAAGATGGAACAACAACTACTACAACAGAATATACAGAGGAAGCCAAAAAAGGTGGCGGATTCTTAGTTGTAGATTTATTTGGAACTATAGCGGATACACTAAAAGATTTAGCTGATTCAATGATGGATTTATTCTATGTAAAGATAGAAACAGGAAGCGATACAAGTGGAATTTCTTTAGTTGATGATCAAGGAAGTTCATTTACAGCTAACCTATCAAATGATGATTATCAAGACTTAACAAGATTAGTAGCTGCTGGACTTGGAGGAACAAGTATAAAATGGCCTTATATCGAGAGTGTAACAAATCATTGGTATTATCACATAATTGACTTTTTTGGAACAGTTGGAAAAGATACATTGTATGGTGCTTATAAAAAAGCTGCAACTGCCAAGAAAACAATTAAATATAGTGATGAGGAAGGTGGCCTTGATGGATATGAGATAGAATTAACAGCGTTATTATCATCAGATGAAGGAATATTCTATCAAGTATGTGAGCCATATTTAAATGAAAAGCCAAATATTTATTTAAAGAAAATATTCCATGGAGCTTATTATAAATACGATGGAACAACTGAGACTGCTAGAAAAATAACGGCAGCAAGAGCAATAGAAGCAGAATATGAAACAGATGATTATGATGATTCTAAATTTGAAAAAGATCCTCAAAAAATAGTAGATAAAAATATAAAATACAATTGGCATAGTTCAGAAAGTGATAGTGCAAAATTAAAAATTACTTTAGAGGATGCAACAGAATATGTTAGCGCAAAGAAAGCACAAGTTGCAGTAACAAAAAAATCAAAGGCATTAATAAAAGCTGACGAAGAAGAGGAAAAAGGAAATCCTGATGAAGCAGAAGCACAAGTTCAAGATGTACTTGATGTAATGGAAGAAGATGGAGGAGAAATAGAGCTAGAAGAATTGGGTGAAGAAAGTCCAATGTGTAAAAAACTAGTTGATTTCAAATCTGATAAATCCAACACGTTAGAAGCTTTCTCAATATTAGAAAATGTTAATTCAGAAGCAGCAGATGTAAACTATAGACTTCTAAAAAAATTGATGGTAGAGATGGACTATTTCACAGAAGATGAGATGAATAGTCATGAAAAGAATATTCTACTATGGATTACAAATGTTGAAGGAACTAAAGGAGCAGATGTTGCAGCAACTATAAATAGAAATCTTGGAAAAACAGACAATGGAAAAAATAAAACAATAAGTGATACTGGAAGAGATTCAAATGAGTATGGAGTTGTAATTAGCAATTTCATGGAGAATACTCAAATAATTGCCCCAGGAGACGCAAAAGTAAAGAGTGTCGGAAGTGATGAACATGGAAACTATATAGAAATAGAATTTACAACACTTACTGATGATAAAGTATATCCTCTTCAAGGTACTATGATGTTATTACATCAAGATGATGAAAGAGATCCTTTCTACAATCAAGAAACTCCTTATGACAGAGAGCCTTTATATAGTGCAGCAGAAGTAATGAGAAGGTATAGATTCAAAGATACTTTCCAGGTTTTTGAAGATGATGATTTAGTTGGAATTACAATGAAGATTTCAGGACTTCGTGATATTAAAGTAAGTGCAGGAGATACTGTTTTAAGAGGGGAAGAAATAGCAGGAAATCCTGAAACGGCAACAGAGGGCGAAGAAGACTCTGGAGATAAAATCTATGTTTCTATGAAAAAAGCTGATAAGACAAAAGTAGAAAATGTAGAAGATTATATAGATCCTGTATATACTTATGAAGATGAAAAAGATATGGCTGAAGAGCTATGGTATCTAGATCATCCTGAATACGGAAATAGATATAATACAGGGGGAAATCTAAACATCGATTATGTAGAATGGGCATTACAACAAGCTGAAAACTCTCTAGTTGGATATTGCCAAACACACAGATACTATAATGAAAACTCTAATGGATGCTTAGACGTTGACTGTTCAGCATTTGTTTATTATGCATTATTGAATAATAATTATGATGTTAGAAAATATAGTCCATCAGCATTTACTACAGGTGGAGGAGAGAGAGAAACTTTAACTTCTTTAGGATTTACTGAAATGGACTTCCCAGGACCAAATAATTGCCAAAAAGGTGATATTTTGTGGAGAGATGGTCATACAGAAATATATTCAGGAGATGGTAAGAGTGTAGGAGCTCATGGTGCAGACAACTTACCGGGAGGACACCCTTCAGGAAACACAGGCAAACTTGCTACAAATGGTGATCAAACTGGTGGAGAAGTTAGTGAAGTAAGTTGTAGTTCAAATTGGACTAAGATATTTAGACCACCTTTATCTGTTGGATCAGCTGTTGGATTAGCAAATGCAGCTGGTTATCAACCAAACTGGAATAATGATGCGGCATGGCAATCACCATCTAATCCGTTGGCAGCAGGATTTATGGGACAATGTACATACTTTGCATGGGGATGTTCATATGAATTATATGGTTTCGCATGCTGGGATGGATGTGGAAATGGTATAGATGTTGCAAGGAGTGTTGTAAGATGTAATCCAGATAAATTTAAATTATCTAGCACACCAGTTCCAGGAGCAATATTCAGTAAGCCTTCGGGCAGTATATATGGACATACTGGAGTTGTATTAGAAGTAAATCCTGATGGAAGTTGCGTAATATTTGATGGAAACTATGATGGAGTAACAAATTCAA
>OCTW011457456.1_pt1 | contig 20156 bp, 18 predicted proteins | sample 1539671 | NCBI WGS metagenome assembly OCTW01 (sample SAMN02144230, study PRJEB22623) | gut metagenome | biome: sheep rumen | host: Ovis aries | place: New Zealand
TATTAACAACAAGAAAAATAAAAATAAAAAATTCATAAGAATACAATTTATTAAGTTATACGTGATTAAAATGGTCGGTAAAACAGATTTAGAGAAAATTAGGGATTGTGTATATGAAATACCTAGAAATCCAAATAAAGGTATGAAAGTTCCTGCTCGGATTTATTTAGATGAAGAATCAGTAAAAACAATAGATGATGGAGCTATTCAACAAGTTGCAAATGTTGCATGTTTAAAAGGAATACAAAAAAGATCAATTGGATTACCTGATATACACTTTGGATACGGTTTCAGTATTGGTGGAGTAGCTGCTTTTAGTGATAATGGAGTTATAAGTCCGGGAGGAGTAGGTTTTGATATTAATTGTGGAGTACGATTATTAAAAACTAACATAACAAAAGATGATATTAAACCATATATGAATGAGCTCATAGATGAACTATTCAAAAAAATACCATCAGGATTAGGAAGTAATGGTATAAAACATTTAAAAGAAACAGAAATTGATGATGTTTTACAAAACGGTGCAAAATGGGCTGTTGAAAATGGTTATGGATGGGATGAAGATTTAAAATTCATGGAAGAAAATGGATGTATAGAAACTGCCAATCCTGATGTAGTCAGTGTGAAAGCAAAAAGACGAGGAATTCCACAGCTAGGTTCTCTTGGTTCAGGAAACCACTTTTTAGAAATCCAATCCATTGGAGATATATACGATGAAGAAATATCAAAAGTATATGGTTTAGAAAAAGACCAAATTGTAATTTTAATCCATAGTGGTTCAAGAGGATGCGGATATCAAATCTGTGCAGATAACTTAAGAGAAATGGACAAAGTAGCTAAGAAATTAAAAATGGACATTCCAGACAGACAACTGGCTTGTGCACCAGTTGAATCTGATGAAGCTCAAAAATACTTACAGGCCATGGCTGCAGGTGCAAATTATGCATGGACTAACCGTCAAATGATACAACACTGGGTACGTGAAACATTTGAAGATGTTTTAAAACAAGATGCAGATACTCTTGGACTAAATTTACTATATGATGTAGCCCATAACATAGTAAAATGTGAAGAACACAAAGTAGGTAAAAATACAAAAGAATTATATGTACATCGTAAAGGTGCTACAAGAGCATTTGGTCCTGGAAGAAAAGAAATTCCGGAAGAATACAGAAATGTTGGACAACCAGTACTTATACCAGGTACTATGGGAACAGCATCATACATTTTAGCCGGAACTGAAACTGCTATGAAAGAAACATTCGGTTCAACTGCTCATGGTGCAGGCCGTGTATTAAGTAGATCAGGAGCTAAAAAAGAATTTACACCTGAAGAAATAACAAAACAAATGAATGCAAAAGGAATAATCATTAAAGCAAATTCACAACCAGTAATTGCAGAAGAAGCACCTAATGCATACAAAGATGTTGATTCAGTAGTCAAAACTGCAGATAAAACAGGAATAAGTAAATTAGTTGCTCAAATGAAACCATTAGGTGTAATTAAAGGGTGATTAAATGATTGGATTAATAGGTGGAACTGGAACAGAATCATTAATAGATAATTATCCTATTATAAGAGAAGAGTCTATCAATACACAATATGGTAGAGCACCCATCATAACAATAATTGAAATTGATAACAAAGAAGTTGCTTATATTCCAAGACACAGCCATGACCATAGTGTACCACCACACAAGATAAATTATAGAGCTAACATAGAAGCATTACATTCCATTGGTGTAAACCAAGTCCTTGCTACCAATTCTGTAGGTTCTTTAGATCTTAATTTAGAACCTGGAAGTATTGTTATACCAGATGATTTCATAGATTTTACAAAAAATCGTGTTTCAACATTTTTTGATGAAGAAGTAGTACACTTAGATTTCACTAATCCATACTGTGAAAATTTACGTAAAATTTTAAATAAATCTGGAAATACACATCCATATGGAACATATATTGCAACAGAAGGTCCTAGATTTGAAACTGGAGCTGAAATTCAATTTTTTAAACAAATCGGTGGAAAAATTGTTGGAATGACTGGAGTTCCTGAAGTTATTCTTGCTAAAGAAAAACAAATGTGTTACAGTAGCATTTGCGCAGTTAGCAACTATGGAACATCTATTAGTGATCATAAATTAACTTTTAAAGAAGTTCTTGATGCTATGAAAGAATGTGAAACCAATTTGATTGAACTTATAACAAAAACAATTGAAAATATAAACCCTAAACATGACTGTGAATGTCATCACTTATTAAACGATGCAATTGTTTAATATTTATGTAAATCAAATAATATTATAATAAATGTTTTTATAAAAGTTGTATGGAAGGAGTGAAAATGACTGAAACCCTCATAAATGAAATAAATAATCTCAAAAAAGAAAAAAATGCTATTATCCTAGCTCATAACTATCAACCAAAAGAAATACAGGAAATAGCTGATTTCGTAGGAGATTCATTAGAATTATGTATTAAAGCTACACAAGTAGATGATATTGATATTATTGTTTTCTGTGGAGTTAATTTTATGGCTGAAACTGCAGCCATATTAAATCCAAATAAAAAAGTCCTAATTCCAGACAATAGAGCTAATTGTCAAATGGCAGATATGGTTTCCTTAGATGAATTATTAGAAACCAAAAAACAAAATCCAGGAGTGCCTGTAGTATTATATGTTAACAGTAGAGCAGAAACTAAAAGTGAAGCTGACATAGTTTGTACATCCGCAAATTCTGGAAAAGTTGTGGATAGCCTTGATTCTGATAAATACATTTTTGCTCCTGATTATAATCTAGGTACCTATGCTTCAAAATTAACAGGAAAAACACCAATAATAGTTCCTGAAGATGGTCATTGCTATGTTCATACTATGTTTAAAGCAGAAGATATTGAACGAGCACGAGAAGAATATCCTGATGCAAAAATAGTTGTTCATCCAGAATGTAATACTGATGTTAAAGAATTAGCAGATTACGTGGAAAGTACTGGTGGGATGGTTAAATTAGCAAAAGATCCATCTATTCAAACATTAATCGTTGGAACAGAAATTGATTTAGCTACCCGACTTAAACGAGAAAATCCAGATAAAGAATTTATTCCTCTAAGAAAAGATGCATTCTGTTTAACAATGAAAATAATAACTCTTGAAAAAGTTAAGGCAGCTCTTGAAGAAGAAAAATATCAAGTAGTTGTAGATACAGAAATAGCTGATAAAGCTAGAGTAGGTATAGAAAGAATGATTAATTTATCCTAAACATCCCATCTTCATTTTTTATTTTTTTATAAAATATTTATGCTTGAGAAACAAATTATTAATTACACTACTTTATCCAGTAAAATATTTTAAGGGAGGTATATTTATTAAATTGAGAAATTTAGAAATTAAAATTGATGCTCCTATCATTTTAGGTATCCTCCTAATATTACTAGGTATATTTATTCTTGAAACTAATTACATTGATTCTTTAGTAACACAACTTTTATGGATATTACTTGAAGGATCTAGTGAAGGAAAAACCGTTTTATTTTTAGGATTACTTGGTAGTTTATTTATATTAAGTTCATTTATAGGACAAAATGAAAATACCTTGAAAATCTATAAAGATAATTCCGATTATCATTTAAAATATTTGAAAGCAGCAATAATAATCTTATTTGTTTCTGCAGTAATTGGTTTACTCATAGAGATACATATTAGAATGCAATATGATGTTTCATTATTTACTATACTAACTTCAATGGATCCCAATACAAGTACAACTAGTTTAATGCATTCTCATGCATATAAATCTGTTTTAGGATTTTTTTCAAATAGTTTTGTACCATCTCATGTCAATACAGGTTCTTCAATACTTAAATACACATTCCCATTTGCATTAATAATCATTCCTGAAGCAATAAGCATATACTTCTTAGGTTTATTTGGATTATCCAAGTTACCTGTTTATCACAGAATACTATCTGTTATTTCATTATCTCTTGCTATAATAGGATTAATTGATGGTGGAATGTTTTCACAACCATTTATATTTGGTTTTGGATTATTATTATTGATGTATTATGCTAATGGCCGATATGGTTTTAAATATTTTATAAAACCAGTTGTTATAATCGGATATATCCTGTTAATAGGAATAATTTTTGAAATCGGCGGAAGCAATATGGATACACATACATTAACTGTTATAAATCAGACAGAACCTATTGGTATGACACAGTATGATGTAATTAATGTTGAAAAAAAAGATAATATGATTGTTTATACTCTGAATAGTACAACTCCAGATAAACAATTAATAAGAGAAATATTCCAGTCATTTAAAGGTAAATCAGATGCTACATTCATGACATGGAATTTTTACACATATATTGATAATCCAAATACTCATGTTCATATAAGACAACATTAACCTAAATTTAGAAAATAAGATATAATTAATAATATATATTTATTTTTATCTGTCTAAAGTTAATTAATCATTTAAGGAGTAGTAATTATGAAAATTAGTATTATAATTCCCACATACAATGAAGAAGATTACTTACCTGCATTATTAAAAAGTATTCAAAGACAAAATTTTAAAGATTTAGAAGTAATAGTTGCTGATGCACATTCAACAGATAAAACTTTAGAAATTGCTAAGAAATACAACTGTAAAATAGTTCCTGGAGGTTTACCTGCTGTTGGACGTAATAATGGAGCTAAAATTGCACAAGGTGAATTATTACTATTTTTAGATTCTGATTCAGTTTTGACTAATGATTATTTGGAATCTGCAATTGAAGAATTTGAATTATATAATTTAGGAATTGCTATTACTCAAATTGTACCACTGGAAAAAAGTTTTATAAACAATCTTAGTCATGAGATTGCTAATAATTTAACTAAACAGATTTCACAATTTAAGCCTCATGGTGCTGGTTGTTATGGTATATTAACTTATAAGTCATTACATGAAAAAGTAAATGGATTTAATGAAGAATTAGATTTTGGGGAAGATACAGATTATATTGAACGTATAGCTAAAATCAGTAGATTTAAAGTATTAGATAATCCACGTTTACTTATTTCTACACGAAGACTTCATGAAGAAGGGTTGAAAGAAATTACTTTAAAGTATGCAAAAAGTACAGCATATCAAATGATGGGGAGAACGGTAACATTGAATGATATAGATTATAGTTTTGAACATGGTCCTCGTGAAAATAAAAGAATTATTTATTCAGTATGTGGAGAAGGTTTGGGACATGCTATACGAGGTGGAGTTGTAATTGAGTATTTGATTAAACAAGGCCATGATTTAATTGTATTTTCAAGTGAAAGAGCTTATCAATACTTATCAAAAAAATTTGAAAATGTGTATGAAATTGGTGGTTTTAATACAGTATATGAGAATAATTCTGTTCGTAATAAGAAAACATTTGTTTACAATATGAAAGATGTACCTGCGGATCTTAAAAACAATATGGTAAAAATGTATAAATTATCTCAAAAATTTAAACCAGATTTAGTAATTTCTGATTTTGAATTTTATGCTAATTTATTAGCTCATATTCTACGTATACCTTTAATTAGTATTGATAATATGCATGTTTTAACAGAAGCTAATTACGATAGTCCAACCAAATACACAAAAGATAGATTCTTTAGTGAAGCTGTTGTGCATGCATTTATACAAAATGCCAATTATACACTAATCTATTCATATTTCTATCCACCACTTAAAAATCCTAATAAGACAGAATATGTAAAACCTATAATTAGGGATGAAATTTATCAGTTAAAGCCTACTAACGGTGATTCAATATTAGTATATCAAACAAGTAATTCAAATAAAAAGTTAATAGAATTACTAAAAGATAACCCTGATAAAAAATTTATTGTATATGGATTCCATAAGGATGAAAAAGATAATAATATTTTATACAGGTCATTCAGTGAAGATTTATTATATAACGATTTCAAAAATGCAAAATGTGTTATAACAAATGGTGGTTTTTCATTTATTACAGAAGCTCTACAGTTAGGTAAACCTGTTCTTAGTATTCCTGTTAAAAAGCAATTTGAACAGATTTTAAATGCATTGGCTTTAGATAAATTAGGTTATGGAGAACATCATGATGTTATAAATCAATCAATATTAGATAAATTCTTAGAAAATGTTCCAAAATACAGAAAAAATATTGAAGAAAAGTATGAAAAACCAGAAAATAATAATGAAACTCTTGAAATACTTAATGAAACTATAAAAAATGTATGTAAACAGGAAATAGATATTGTTGATTTAAATAAATAAAAAAAATAAGGTAATTACACTTATTTTTGTAATTTTTTTAATAATGGTTTTTCAAATGATTCAAAACTAGGAGTTGTACCAGTGAATATTTTGAAAGATTCTATCCCCTGATTAATTAACATTTCAGTTCCATGAATAATTTGAGCTCCATTTTTTTTAGCTTCTTTTAAAAGTATAGTATCTAATGGATTATAAATTATATCCATAACCACATGATTATGATCTATTTTATCGGTTTCAATAGCTGGTTTAACATTATCTTTAGGATACATACCTATAGGTGTTGTATTTATAATAATATCAACATTATCTATGATTTCATTTGTATTATTTATTTCCTGGAATGTTATATTTTCAAAAGATGTTTTATTTTTAAGATTATTTATTAAGTTTATAGCATTATTTTTACTACGATTGGCTATAATCAGTGAATCAATATCTTCATTGGTTAACGTGAATGTTATTGCTTTAGATGCTCCTCCAGAACCCAATACCAGTATATTTTTATTTTTAAGTTGAATATGGGATTCAATAGACCTAATTGCTCCTATCCCATCCGTATTATAACCTTTTGCTATGCCATTTTTAAAACTTATTGTGTTAACTGCATTAATTTTTTCAGCTATAGGGTCAATTTCATCCAAGTACTGAATTATATCTGTTTTATAAGGTATTGTAACATTAATACCCTTAATATTTAGTGTTTTACAACTATTTATGACATTTTTTAAGTTTTCAGGCAATACATGAAATGCTGTATACACATAGTCCATATTCAATTCATTAAATGCATTATTATGCATAACTGGAGACAAACTGTGTTCTATAGGATTTCCAATTACACCAGTCAATTTTGTTGTTCCATTAATCATGATTTTCACCAAACCATCCGAATTAATTTAAAAAGATGAAATTTCTTAAAAACTTGTTTATATAATTAATTATATATTTATATATGATTTGAAGATAATTATTAATTTTTTCTAAATAATCTATGAAAAAATAATTTATTAGGTTATTTATTTGAAATTAAGTTTATCCGAGGATTAATTTCTGTATATCATTTGATAACTTAGACAATATCTTAGTATATTGATAATATGCAGAATGAATGTAGATTATTTTGAATATTGGTTTATTTATCCATATTTATAAAAACAATAATTATGTGTGAGTATTCCAGTGTAAAAGAAATAGTATACAAGGACTAATGATTAATGTGATATTATGGAGTTTAAAAAACCAAGAGGTACTAGAGATTTTTTATTTGAAGATATGATTGAACGTAAGTATGTTGAACATACTATTCGTCAAGTCGTTGAAAATTATGGGTTTAAAGAAATAAAAACACCTATCTTTGAAGATTTAGAATTGTTTACAACTAAATCTGGTGAAGGAATTAAGGGTGAATTATATCATTTCAAAGATAAAGGTGAAAGAGATTTAGCTTTAAGACCTGAATTAACAGCATCTGTTGCAAGATTATATAATAATAATTTACAAAAAACTGTTAAGCCACTTAAAATGTATTATTTTGGTAGTTGTTTTAGATATGAAAGACCACAGGCTGGAAGATTCAGACAATTTTGGCAATTCGGTGTAGAAGTTATTGGCGGTACACCTGTTTATAATGAAGCTGAATTAATTGCTATGGTTAATGAAATTTTAAGTAAATTAAAAATTAATAATTACGAAATTGCAATAGGTCATTTAGGTATTATTAAAGGAGTATTAACAAAACTTGGTATAACTTCCGAACAACAGACAAAAATTATTGCAAGTATTGATAAGGAAGATTATGACTTATTAAATCAATTATTGGATGATTGTGAAGTCAGTAATGAAAATAAAGATATTATAAACTCAATTATCAATATTAATGGTGATAGAAAAGATTTAAATAGTATTAAACCATTATTTGAAGACTTTGAAGAAAGTTTAGAAGCTTTAAACGAATTAGATCAAATTTTAGAGATTGTAGAAGCTTTCGGTTTTGAAGATTATAATGTTAACTTATCAATTGCCAGAGGGCTTGACTATTACACAGGATTAGTATTTGAAGTATATGTTCCTGATCTTGGTGCTGAAAAACAAATAACTGGTGGTGGAACTTATAATCTTATGAGTTTATTCGACTCAGAAGAAGTTGAATCTACAGGATTTGCTATTGGTTTTGATCGTGTGATGGAAGCTTATCACAGACAAAATATCAAAATACCTCAAAATACCACTCCAAAAGCTCTAGTTGTGCCAATCAAAAAGGATTTTATTAAAGAATCTATAAATATAGCCCAAATACTCAGAAATAATAATATTGTGACTGATATAGATTTAAAAGGTAAAAAACTTAAAAAGAACCTTTCTTATGCAAACACACATAATATCAATAAAGTAATCATAATAGGACAAAATGAAATTGAAACAAATACAGTGACTATTAAAGATATGGATACTGGCGAACAAAATACTGTTAAAAATAGTGAAATAATCACATATATAAGGAATTAATATGATAAAACCCAATTTTAGACATAATATAAATGGCAAAGAATTAGCTATTGCTATTAGTCAAGATTATAAAACTAATGAAGTATTAATGGTAGCCTATATGGATGAAGAAGCTTTCAACAAAACCGTTGAAACTAAAAAAGGCCACTATTATAGTACAAGCAGAAACAAAATATGGTTTAAAGGAGAAGAATCCGGTCATACACAAGATGTTAAAGAAATATTACTCGACTGCGATAAAGATGCAATTCTCCTAAAAGTTGAACAAAATGGTGGTGCTTGTCATACTGGCCATTATTCATGTTTTTATAGCACATTATCTGAAGATGGAAATTCTTTGAAAGAAACATCCGAAAAAGTATTTGATCCAAACAATGTATATGAATAAGAGGTGAAAAATTGATTCAAATTGTACCAGACACCAGTATTATCATCGATGGTGAAGTAAGTAAACTTGTACAAAATGAATATAAAGGAGCAGAAGTACTAATACCTGAAGCAGTACCATCTGAAATTGAAAATCATGCCAATAAAAGAAAAGAAAGTGGTTATAAAGGATTAGAAGAATTAAAAGAATTACGTAGACTTAGTCAGGAAGGTATTATATCTATATCATTCGTTGGAAGAAGACCTAAACTTGAAGAAATATCTCTAGCAGGTGGTGGAGAAATAGATGCTATGATAAGAGATATTGCAAGAAAACATGATGCAATATTATTTACCAGTGACAGATTACAAAAAGAAATAGCAGAAGCTCAAGGAGTTAGAACATACTTCCATGAAAAAACACCTGAGTATAAACCAACTGAAAAAACTATCCTAGAAAAATATTTTACAGCAGACATATCATCAGTACACTTAAAAGAAAATACCACCCCTATTGCTAAATCAGGAGCTCCAGGACATGTGGAATTAATAGAATTAGATTACATTCCACTAAGATATAATGATTTAGAAAAAATTACTGAAGAATTATTAGAACAGACAAAAATAAGACATGATTGTTTTATTGAAATAAATAAAAAAGGAGCTACTGTAATTCAATTTGGTGATTTGAGAGTTACTATTGCAAAACCTCCATTTTCTGAAGGTTATGAAATAACAGCTATTAAACCTGTGAAAAAACTTGATTTAATAGATTATAATGTAAGTAATGAATTGCTAAATAGGTTATCTAATGATGCTAAAGGAATTCTCATAGCAGGTTCTCCAGGAGCAGGTAAATCCACATTTGCACAAGCTCTAGCTGAATATTATTATTACGATATGGAAAAATTAGTTAAAACTATGGAATCACCAAGAGATTTAAATTTAGATGACAATATAACCCAATATGCTCCTTTAGAAGGAAACATGGAAAATACGGCAGATATCTTATTACTAGTGAGACCTGACTTCACAATATTTGATGAAGTAAGAAAAACAAAAGACTTTGAAATTTATTCCGATATGAGACTAGCAGGAGTTGGAATGATTGGTGTTGTACATGCAACTCGTGCTATAGATGCTGTTCAAAGATTTTTAGGTAGACTGGAATTAGGTATTATTCCATCAGTAATCGATACTACCATTTACATAGAAGATGGTGAAATTAAAACTGTTTATTCAATTGAATTGGTTGTTAAAGTACCTACAGGAATGCTTGAAGCTGATTTAGCTAGACCTGTGATTGAAATCAAAGATTTTGAAACTAATCAATTATTCTATGAGATATACACTTATGGTGAACAAACTATTGTAATGGATATTAATAAAGCTTCTCAAAACAATAATGAAGATCCTGATGAAAAAAGTCCTGTAAGTAAAATTGTTGAAAGAGTTATCAGACATGAAGTTAATAAAGTTGCTCCTAATGCAGTTATGGAAGTTTCTTTAATCTCTGAAAAACGAGCTTTACTTGAAATTGATCCAGAACATACAGGAGCAGTTATTGGTAAAAATGGTAGAACAATTGCTAAAATTGAAGAAAGAGCTGGTATCAGCATTGATGTTGAAGAACTTGAAATTAAGGACATTGACCATAAAATACCTATTAATGTTAATGTTTCTGGTAACTATTTATCATTGAATTTCAAAAAAGAAGATATAGGATCAAGTTATGATATTATTGTAGAAGATGAATATTTATTCACAGCAACTGTAGGTAAAAAAGCTAATATACGTCTCAAAAAAGATATTGAAATGGCAGAAATTGTAATTAAAGCTATGAAAAAAGATGAACCAGTATATGCTAGACTTAGAAATGAAGATTTTTATTAAGAGGTAAAATATGAAAATAAGTGTTTCAACATTAGGCATGTATCCTGCAACAATTGACAAAGTATTGGAATTCGTGACAAGTGACTTGAAACTTGATTATCTGGAAATTGTTAAGGAATATCCATATAATAATTTAACACAAGAAGAATTTGAAAATTATGACATTAATTTAAGTATACATGCACCTATGTCAGATATTAATATTGCTTCACATGTAGATAAAGTTAGAGAAGCATCTATTATGGAGATGATAGATTCATTCAAAGCAGCTAACGAATGGGGAGCCGACAGAGTTGTAGTTCATCCAGGTACTATACCTATCATGGGATTAAAATTCACTGATAAAATATTGGATTATAATTTAGAGTCTTTAAAGAGACTTGATAAAATAGCTGATGATTATGGAGTTATGATGTGTGTAGAAAATATGCCGTTATTTGAAAGAATGCTCTATACCAATATTGATGCATTATTTGAATTAGTTGAAAATGAGTTAAATTGTGGTATAACTATGGATGTAGGTCATGCTCATAATAATGGCTTCAGTGAAGAGGAAATGTTCAATTGTGATAATATTCATCATATACATCTAAGTGATAATGATGGTAGCTTTGATATGCATCATGAACTTGGAAGACATGATATTAATTTTCCAAAAATATTTAAAATATTAAAAGAAAAGAAATATGATGATATTAGTGTAATTGAAGTTAAAACAAAACAACAAATCTTAAAAAGTATAGACTACCTTAAAAAAATAAATATTCTTTAATCTAATTAGGAAGTGATTTTTATTTCAATGCACTCTATAATTAAAAAGGATAGAATCATTGTAACTGATGAACATGCCCATAATTTGTATAATAAACGTTATTATGGTAATTTAACTAGTTCAGGATTAGAATTATCTTATATCGAAGCTTTATATTTACTTGGTAAAGATAAAATTGAGGTTTTTGATGAAAACGAAACTCAGGTAAATTTTGAAGAACTAAAAGATATTATAAGAAAAAAACATATATTTTCTCATTACTTAGTTTATAGCGATCTTCGTAATAGGGGATATATCCTAAAAACAGGATTCAAATATGGAAGTGACTATAGAATATATGAAAGAGGTCATGCACCAGGTGATGGACATTCAAGTTTTTTAGTTAAAATATTATCTGAAGAACAATCAATTAAAGTAACTGACTTCTCAAGTTATGTTCGTGTTGCACATGGTGTACGTAAAACATTACTTTTAGCCGTAGTTGATGATGAATATAATATAACATATTATAATATTGAATGGACTAGACCTTAAATTAAGTTTAATAGGAAGATGATAACTTGAATCAAATAATAGACCCATGGGGCTCATCAATTATTGATTATGATAAATTAACCCAACAATTTGGTATAAAACCATTTAGTGAAGTAATTGATGATGTTCCTAACCCTAGTAAATTAATGACAAGAGGAATAATCTTTGGACATAGAGATTATAAACAGATAAATGATGCATTAAATAAGAAAAAACCATTTGCAACAATGACCGGTATGATGCCTAGTGGTAAAATGCATATTGGACATAAAATGGTTGTTGACCAACTCAAATGGTATCAGGAAAAAGGTTCAGACATATTTTTATCAATAGCAGACATGGAAGCATATGCAGCAAGATCCATTAATAAAGAAGAAGCACGAAAATTAGCTTTAGAAGAATATATTGCAAACTATATAGCATTAGGTCTTGATGTTACTAAAGATAATTTTCATATATATCTTCAATCAGAAAATGAAGAAGTTAAAAACTTAGCTTACATGATTGGTAAAAAAGTTACATTTAGCCAAATGCGTAGTATTTATGGATTTGACAATAGTACCAATGTATCACATATTTATACACCACTATTACAAGTTGCTGATATTTTACAACCACAACTTGAAAAATATGGTGGTCCTAAGCCTGTAATTGTACCTGTTGGACCAGACCAAGATCCACATATAAGACTAACAAGAGATTTGTCTTCAAAATTCAATGATGAATTTGGATTTATTGAGCCATCAGCAACATTTCACCGATTTATGACAGGATTAACTGGTGAAAAAATGAGTAGTAGTAAACCAAAAACTGCTATTTATTTAACTGATACAACAAAAGAGGCTGTTAAAAAAGTTAAAAGTGCAAAAACCGGTGGTCGTGAAAGTCTTAAAGAACAAAAAGAATTAGGTGGACAACCAGATAAATGTTCAATTTATGAATTATTAGTTTACCATTTAATAGAAGATGATGAAAAACTTGAAGAAATTAAAAATAAATGTTTGAATGGTGAAACTCTCTGTGGAAACTGTAAACAATTAGCTTCTGAATTACTTGAAGATATGTTTGAACAATTAGATAGTAAACGAGAAGAATCCGAAGAAATTGCCCAAAGTTTATTATAATTTATTACAACGTGATAATATGGAAGTCAAAAAAACAATAGTCTCTTATATTCATAGGATGAAATATTATGTGCTTTTATCATTAGTAATATTCCTTGCATCCCTTATATTATCCTATGTATATCCAGGTACATTTCAATCATTAGTATTACCAGCAGTTCAAGGTTTAAATCAGGGCGTTCAAAATGGTACTATAGCTTTAGAAACAATATCATTATTTACTAATAATTTTTCAGTAGCTTTATCATTATTTGCTGGTGGTGTCTATTTCAGTATACCTACATTATATCTATTAATTTATAATGGATTAGTTATTGGATTTACTGGAGCTCAATTAAATTTAAATTATTTTTTAACATATACCTTACCTCATGGTATAGTTGAATTATCAGCTATTGTTTTAGCAGGAGCTGCCGGATTTAGAATAACTCATGGAATAATAACTTTATTATCAGGTATTAAAATTAAGGATTCTGATAAAATAAAATATTTTAAAGCACATGGAATAATAGCAATAAAAATGATTATTGATGCTATCATTTTGATATTGATTGTTGCTATATTATTAATCATAGCAGCTTATATTGAAGCAAATCTCACAATACCTCTAGGTAACCTAATTTTAGGTTCTTAATCCCCTATTTTTTTTAATTTAATACAACTATTTTTGAAAATAATTACATAATTAATTATAATAATTAAGTAAGACATTGAACATAATAATATTATCAAGAGATAGAATAAAAAGGGTGAAATTATGTCTGAAGAACTTGAAGAAATATGGACAAATTATGATAGACAAACTGTTTTCAATTATGTAGAAACCCGTTTACACCATTACTTATTTACTAAAATATTTAAAGATGAATCAGAAATTATGAGTAAAATAATTGAAATAAGTTCAATTGAATTAATGGGATTTAAAACTAATTACTGGTTAAATCTTCCAGAAACACAAGATTTAATTAATAATTTTGATAAACTAAAAAAATTATTAGAAAGTAAAGATTTAAATGATACTCCATACAATGACATTGTTGGTTTAGTAAAATATATGTTTGAACATGTGAAAGATGATCCTGTGACAAGAATCCAAAATAAAAACTTTGATGAAGATACATTGAATGAAATAAACAATTCTTTACTTGAAAATAAGAAAAAAATATCTTCACTACTTAAAAGTGATTTTTTATCTGATGTAGAAACACCAGACATTATAGTATTAACTTTGCTGGAAAATGCATGTAAAGCTACAGATGAAATCTATAATTTAGCAAAAGTTTATGAAGTATATGATGCTTTATTTGTATTCCCTAATAAATTAGAATTATATAATACTATAAAAAATGAAATACTTACTTCAATGAGTAATGATAAACTGTTTGAATTATATGTATTATTAAATACATTAGAAGTTCTTGAAACTACAAAAGGTAAAATTACTTTCCAAAAAGCAGGTGTGAGAGAACTTGCTGAATACTATTTCCAAAGTGAAGAGAATAATATGGAACACACTACTGTAATGCAAATTTTCTTCCATGATTTACCTGAAGAACTAGAAGCAAAATTCAAACCAATTCTTAAATATCCATATGTATGTTTAAGAATGAAAAATTCAGTTAAAGCACGTAATTTAACTAGAGTTAGTTATTTATTACTTGAAATTGAAAGAATTACAGATAATCAAATTAAATATAAATGTAAAGCTACAGAGGATATACGTAATATTCTTGTTGTATGGGATCACAGATTATTTAATGATGAAAAGTCACATATTAAAGTTCTGGATTACAAAACTTTACAGATGGGACTTAATAAATCATTTGGTAATATATTTAAGTTCCCTAATGTTAAAAATGTGGATGCTATTCTTGAATATTTACCATACTTTGAAGATACAAGCAATGAATTCATGATTTATGAGAATGGTTCTAGCTTTTATGAAGATGATGCTGATTTCTTTAAAGATGATGTTTATCAAGAAAATTTATTCAAAACATTCGACAATAGTCAGGAATGGGAAGAAGAAGGCTGGAAATACATTAATAATCATGAATTAATCAAAAGATTAGATTTATTATCCCTTATGAAAGTAATTTACATAATATTCCAGAAAGAAAATGTCAGACCCGGATTTTTAGGTACGTTGATGAAAGATGGAACTATATTAACAATACTTCAAAGATTAAAAGAAATTAGAGATGTTAATGAAAGTGAAATTACTGATTTATATTCACCATATAAAAAACTTAAATGTTGTCCCATACATGATCCTGATTTCTATGCAGAAAAAGAACAAGAAATGGATGATTTATTAGCCCGAAAAGCAGATTAATCATCTGATTTTTCCCCACCACCTTTTTTATAAATTTTAGTTTATGATAACTTATTTTAAATGGATTAATTAGTATACAAAAAGGTATTACATTTTAAAGTATTTATTTTTAAATAAGTATTAAAGTAATACATTATAAAGCTATTATTAGTTAAAAGTAATACTATGAATCCTCCATTATATAAAATAAATCCAAATAGCTGTTTTTAAAACGAATAATTTAAATAAAATAAACATTATAAATTAACATGTACATAATAATAAAAAATTAAAAAAAAGTATTAATTTAATTAAGCAAATTATAGGAGGAAAAAAAATGCACATACCTGATGGATTTATATCCATACCATTATGTATAATTTTATATGTTATAGCAATAATTTTCTTATACTTATCTGCTAAATGGAGTAGAGAAAATTTAAATGAAAAATATATACCATTATTAGCTGTATTAGCTGCAGGTATCTTTGCAATTATGTCATTTAACTTACCAGTACCATTTGGTTCAAGTGGACACTTATTAGGTGCTGCACTAGTTGCAATAGTATTCTGTAGTCCATATGCTGCTATCATAGTATTAGCCGTTGTATTATTAATACAAGCATTATTCTTCGGAGATGGAGGAATTACTGCACTTGGAGCTAATATTATCAATATGGGAGTAGTAGGAGGATTTGTAGGTTACTACGGATTTAAAGGATTAAAAGACACTATTGGAAAATATCCAAGTATTTTTATAGCTTCATGGGCTGCTTGTTTCATAGCCGCATTAGTAGCAGCTGTTGAAATGGCTTTAAGTGGAACATTCCCAATAGGTTTAGGATTATTCTATATGGGTGGATACCATGCAATGATTGGAATAATTGAAGCAATAATAACAGTTATAATAATAAAAGGTGTTGAATCAGTTCGACCTGATTTACTTGCTTGGAATAGAGAATAGGTGATAACATGGAAAATAATAAAGTTTATGTAGGAATATTCATAGTAGCATTACTTGTATGTATATTATCACCATTTTTAGCTTCAAGTGCCCCTGACGGTTTAGAAGCCTCAGCTGAAAAAATTAATCCAAAATTATTAGAAGCAGAACAAGCACTTAATGTATCAATGCCAGATTACACTATTGAAGGAATGGAAGATAATCCTTTAGTTGGTGTAGCTTGTTTGATTGTTGGATTAGTAATATCTTTAGCTGCATGTTATGGTGTATTTTACTTGATAACAAAACGTAATAAGTAACTATTGAAGAAAAAAAAATTCTTCATTCTTTTTTTTTTAAAAAAATATCTTTGTGGAAATCTAATTTTTAATCGAAATGTAATCAGTCAAACATTTTTAAAAAGTAATTCTGCAAAGTCAATAATAAAATTTAAATGATAACAAATCCAGTATTATTTTAAAAACTTTTTAATATTCATAAATATATAGATTAATTAGGAGTTAAAGTATGGTAAGTATAACAGAATTACAACAACAAGAATATCTTTCCAATCAAGAAAGTATTATTCATAATGTAGATACCCGAATTAAACTAATTGTCTTGGTATTAGTCATTGTATTTACTGTAACTTCAACAAATTATATTATTTTTTTAATATTAGAATTATACTTACTATCCCTTATAGTAATTTCAAAAATATCATTAAAAGATGCGCTAATTAGGGTTCTTTTAATATTGCCTTTTGGATTCTTTATAGCGATATTTCAACCATTTATTCAGCCAGGTCAAATATTATACACATTACCCCTAAATATTAATATAACTTTAGAAGGTATTCTATTTGCAGAATTATTAATGGCAAGATTAACAGTAAGTGTGACTTCAATCATATTATTTTCATTCATAACACCTATGAGAGATCTTGCAGAAGCTTTCAGACAACTACACGTACCTGATATTTTTGCAATGATTTTTACATTATTTGTTAGATTCATATTTTTATTCTTTGATGAACTAACAACAATCAGACAAGCACAAGCAAGTAGATGTTTTACATTATCTAAAAGTAAAGCTCCCTATTCCTGGAGATTAAAACAAGTAGGTTACTTATTTTTAATGATGTTTATACGTTCCTACGAACAAGGTGAAAGTGTTTATAATAGTATGGCTAGCAGAGGATATAATTCTGAAAGTAAAATTTATTATTCACAAGAAAAAATATCAAGAACTAGTATACTTTATCTGTTAATACCAGTCTGTCTAATAATAATTTTGTTTACATTGAATTATGTTCACATAATTTAATACAAACATTTTTTTCTCAAAAAAATATAAAAAGAATCAATAATATTTTAACTAAGAAACAATAAACATTATATTAGTACAAAATCAGGATAATTTAATATAACTATAATTCTCTGATTCAAATATAAATACTAAATAAGGTGAGATAATTGGATTCTATAATAGAAATTAACGATGTAACTATTAACGAATGGGATAAATCAATTATAAAAGCTAAAATTACTGATGAAAATGGAAAAAATATCAGTGGTAATGCTGTAATTAAAAGTGATGGTCAAACAATCGTACGAGGAAAAGTAAATAATGGAGTATTTGAACAACCATTTGATTCTTCAAATTTCCATAAAACAGAATATGAATTTGAATTAATTTTCAGTGGAACTGAAGAATGTGATCCGGCCAGTAAAAAATTTAAATTAATTATTAAAATCAATGAAGATGCTTCATTTTCATTTAATGATTTACAGAATGCTACATTTAGATTAGCTCGTTGGATTAAATACAACAAAAGATTACCTGGAAAAATAATCATTAACGATTACAAAGTTACTGTAGGAAATTTAATGTATTGCTGTGCAAAAACAGTTCAATTATTAAATAATAATGAAAATGTTGATAATATTAAAATATCCCGATTTGACTCTCCAAAAGTTTCAAGTGAAAGCATAAAAGAAACTTGTTTATTATCAAAAGAAGAATACTTAAAAATTACAGATGAAATTATAAACCAATGCGAAAATAATGGTCAAGAACCATCATATATAGAAATAGAAAATGGTAAAATAGGTTATATGAATTTAATTTATTTATTCTGTATAATTATAGCTAACAGTTCATCTGAAGGACTTCTTTCAAAAGTCTATTTAAGACCTTGGAAAGAATTAACTGCATAATCTTATCCTTATTTAATGGTTTAAAAACCATTTTAAAAACTTTTTTTAATATTTAGGGTGTCCGCCAAAATCTTAACATCCTTTACCCAGCAAGGATTATCAGCACCCACTCACGTAGTAGCCAACCAGAATATTACTTTATCACATGACCAGTTATAATCTCTGGACACAAGCTGGGCTTACCAAGTTCATCTTCCGTCAGACTTCAACCAAATTAGATTATCCTATTACACCGACAAAGCATTAAACAGGTTATGAACAAATTCACTTCAATTGAGAGTGAACTACCACACTTTGTAACACAATAGGTAATCAATATCCATTTCCTATCGCCCGACATGACGACGCTTATATGATTTCACTTAACGTTAATCATATTGATCTTTCTCTAGCCCTCATATCCCTCGGATATTAGAAACATGATTAGACATTTAACTCTCATGCAACCCACAAACTCCGTTACCAAAGAATGCAGTTTCGAGCGAAAATAACCTACATAACTAGATTAACAACATCCGAAATAAATAAAAGATGTTGTACTGACTTTTAAAGAGGAAAAACTATGGCTCGTGCACTAATTGCTTGTCACACAAAAAAAATTAAAAGATAGGTTCATTCAAATACTTCATCTTTGGGTAAATATTCACATAAATGAATATATTTTTTATCTGGATTGATTTTGAAAATTAATATTTTATTACCAATTTCGACCCATTTATACTCTCCCAATGGCTTTTCAAAACTATTAAATTTATTTTTGTGATTAATAGTTATTTTGGAATGTTCTTTAATCTCATCAATTTTTCTTGTAACAATATTATATTCTTTAAGATTTACATCATGAATTTTTTTGAACTTTTTTTCAAGTTCCCCGTCTATCATCACTTCATAATTCATCACACTATCCTCCATTTTAAGTTTTAATCACCGAGAAAAAAAACTTAAGTTAAATTCTAAACAATGTTTAATTTTATTATAAAAATTTAATCAAATATTTAAAAGGACAATGAAAATAAAAAATTAAAAAGAATAAATATTAATTAAATTTATACAATTATTATATACCTCACTAGTATATATACTTTGTTCTTTAAAACATCAAAAAATACGGACGCACAGCCAAAGGTCGGCCGTTTGCGTCCGTATCTTTCACCTTTTTATGCTGCTTATCAGGGGCA